>AUXO010246533.1_pt1 | contig 39222 bp, 84 predicted proteins | sample 768731 | NCBI WGS metagenome assembly AUXO01 (sample SAMN02715735, study PRJNA202380) | gut metagenome | biome: sheep rumen | host: Ovis aries | place: New Zealand: Palmerston North | reverse complement strand
AGAATAAACAATGGAATTTAATTATGAATACAAATACTAAAGAATATGAAATGTCAATCTTAAAAAAGATTGACGAGTCTATAACAAAGACTACAGAGAAACTTGCTCCCATAGCAATAATTAAGAACGAGGATAAAACACCAGAAGAACTGTTTGAGGAAATGAATCTTAAGAGTAGAAATGGTGCGCTTAAACTCATTAAGTCAGAACTCATTAGGGAGAATGAGAAAAATCATACGAATCTTGAGTATAAAATGCTTGAGAATGAGGAAGTTAAAGTTCTCATTAAACTCGCTAACAACCATAAGGAAACAATGGAGGGATACCTCAAAAGCGGTAATACCAAACTCTATGATAGTGAGTCAGCGGAACTCAAGGTGATTGAGGAATTCACTCCAGCACAGCCTACTGAGGAAGACATCGTTAACTTTACCAAAGAGGTGATTGCTGCATATATCGCCACCAAGGAAGAGGGTTATGTCCCATCTATGAGAGATATGGGTCAGATTGTTCCGAAGGTTAAGGCAAAGTATCCTAACGTTGACGGTAACATAATCAGAAAAACTCTTCTTGGATAATATGTTAATGGAAAATAATGGTATGGCAGTTAAATCAGTGGTAGCAACCAAGGCAAAACCCACAGAGATTCAAAACGCCATTAATCGCTTGTATGAAGACTATAAAAAAGCGTTGAATGGTATCCCTTTAAATGACGAACAAAGAGAAAACCTCACGAAATACTTTGTACTAGCCACTGACCTTATTCCTAGGGAAAATGTAGAGGAAACACCAATAAAGGAAGAAAACGTTATATGCAAACTCCTTTTGAGTGGCTCTCCAAATCTTTTAGGTGCTACCGTTGATGGAATTCTTAAATCGTTAATAGTGAAAAATAAAAATGGCTATACAGATACTGAGAAAACTGGAGAATATACCATGACACTATTAATCGAAAAAAAATCTTAAATAATTTGGATATTACATTTATTTTTCGTATATTTGCAATATGGAAAATAGTAATTTCATAGACTATAACGAAGTCGTTAAGATATTAGAAAAGAATTGGTTTTACGGTTTCACTGGAAAACGAGAGAACAATAGGGTGACGTATACTTTTAAGAGCATACGTTACCCAAACGTTCTTATTAGCGTCAAGACATTGAAGATAGAACCAAATAAAGTTCTGTCTAAAAAAATAGTGTTGGGAATTAAATTTAATGATATTGAAATAAACGGATGGAAAGAGTTTATTAAAGGGTTAAAAGAAATTTACAAATTTAATAAGAAAAATTATGGGAATACAAAAAAAAATTGATACCATTATAACAGTCGTTGGTGTAGTAGTATCAGCATATCAGCTAATGGAGAAAACATTCAAATGGTATGAAAAAAAACATGGCAAGAGAAACAATTCTAAAAATATTACAAGACCCATCATTAAAGGTGCGTAAAAGAGGAATTGTTGTAAAAATGATATGCCCACATGCCACAAGGACACCAAGGAACTATATGATACTTCTACTGAACGATAAAAGCAAACTGTGTGGCACTAAAACGAACAATTATAGCAAATACAAGTTTTCGTATGACACTAACAAGTTTGACACTAACGATTTGTTTCCAGAATTTGCTGTTAACTTAGCTGGGAATTCATCAACTCGTATAGGGGTTTCTAAAGAATCTTATATAGTTAAGCCAACTATACAAGACTACCTTGAATTATGGGATATGTATACAACATATAAGAAAAAATGGCAAGAAATATGGCGTTGGCAAGAGAAACAATACGGAAAATATTACAAGACCCATCATTAAAGGTACGTAGAAAAGGTGTTGTCGTGAAAATAATTTACCCAGATGCCACAGTCACACCAAGGAACTATATGATAGTTCTACTGAACGATAAAAGCGAACTGTATACCACTAACGATTTGTCTACAGAACTTGCTGTTAACTTGGCTGGGGAATCATCAACTTGTATAGGGGTTTCTAAAGAATCTTATATAGTTAAGCCAACTATACAAGACTACCTTGAATTATGGGATATGTATACAAGGAAAAAATGGCGAAAAATGCGAGAAAAATGGAGTTGGCAAGAGAAACAATACGGAAAATTTTACAAAGCCCATCATTAAAGGTACGTAGAAAAGGTGTTGTCGTGAAAATAATTTACCCAAATACCACAGTCACACCAAGGGACTATATGATAGCTCTACTGAACGATAAAAGCAGACTGTTTGGCTATACTGGTTTGGGTCTAGAATTTGCTGTTAACTTGATTGGGGATTCATCAACTTTTATAGGGTTTTCTGAAGATTCTTATATAGTTAAGCCAACTGTACAAGACTACCTTGAATTATGGGATAAATATACAAGATATAAAAGAGAAAATGGCGTTGACAATAAAAGCAATAAGAGATACATACGGTGAGCCCGTTGCGCAATGGATTGGAATAGATGATTTCGATACAATAAAAGGAAAAGAACACTATTTACTCGGAACTAGGATATATGGTGACGATGACAGTAATGAGAAAATCATACTTACTAAAGAACAAAGCGTAGATGCACTTTTAAGAGGGTCTATGATTATGACTATGAGGAAAAGTCTAGATAGAGATTTCCAAAAAATGCCTTGTGATGTGTTTGAAAAACCAGACATCACAATGTATATCATTCTAGGGCAAAGATTAAAAGAGGAAGGAATTATTTTCAACAAGAAATTAGGGAAATTTAAATGCGCTAAAGATAAAAAGGAGAGTTTTTTATCTTAACTCTCCTTTTATTAATTTATTCAATTCTTCTTTTATCACGTTATTAATCATTTGTTTGTTTTCACCATACGGATAACGCATTGCGTGATAACGAGCCAAATTACCAGCAGCACGTTCACGAGGTGCATATACCGCTTGGTCTCTAGTATTCCTAAAATCCCTAAAGAACTCTCTTTTCTGCGCTTGATTGGCTAGGTGAGGGATAAACTGTGTCTTACCATCCCTAGCATATTGTATCTCATTTTCCTCTTCATCCTCATAAGAATCTGGGCCATAGTTTCCATCAATATAATCACTTAGCGTACAAGCAGTTATTTCTCCGTCATTTCTCCAATCTTCAAATACCATGTCATATTGTAATAAATCTTCATATGTAACAATTCCAGTGTTAGCTAAATCTCTCATTATGACGGTAAGAGTTTGTGGGTCTGGTTGCTCAGTCGTATAAAAGCCTATCATACCTAGTTGAGGCCATATCCTACCTTCATTTCTACCACTTTCAAAATACCCTTCAAAACTGCTACCAATCTCTTCTAATGCTTGGTCTATACCATCTTTATCGGTAAAGTCATAATACTCAGCCTCATTGCTTGCTATTTCTTCAGCCAACTCATCTGCATTAGGTATTGAACCGCCATTAATCGCATTCTCTGTAATTTCCTTTGCTTTATCCCTATCCAATGAATAACAATTTTCATCTAACCATTCGTCAAGGTCAATTTCATCAGAGCCATCGCTAGAAACATACATATCAATGTCTTCGTTATATGTATATCCGTATTGTTTAAAATCATTAACCAAATCTTCTAAAGCATCAGTGAAATATGAAATCTCTTCTTCCATATTTTCTTTTTTAGCGTTATAGAAATACCTTTTTGCCATTTTACCGCAAGCATTTACATGGGTTGTATAAGCGTCACCGATTGAAAATATGTCATTTCCATTATATTCCTCTTGCCAATACCCAAACGGAAAACCATATTCTGTGTTCCAATCAGCCGCATATGATTGTCCAGTTCGTTCATCCTCAAAATGTGGGTGGTCAGTACCCGCTTCAAAACTCCAATTATCCTCATTTAACATTTGAGATTCTAATATATGTATTTTTTTCATTGGCTATATGTTAATTTTCTATAAATATTTTGGTTATTTAAATTATTTTTCGTATATTTGCAAAAAATAATAATAGAATTGATTTTATAAATGTTGTGATTATGGGACAGAAAACATCAATTTGGGAAAGATTACGAATGGCTTATAGAGCATTAACTCAAGATTATTATGTGTTCTTTGGCTTTGATAAAGATACAATTATATGGAATAAAAATGACACATACAAAGAATTGAATAGAAAGAAACTATCGCAATTCTCGTATATACCATATAATATCAAAATGATGGCATACGGAAAAGAAACTAACATACATGATTTTTTGTGGAATGTCATAGAAAATTTTGCAAAAGAAGCCCAGAATGGAAAATTCTAAATTAAAGAAAAATAATTATGCCAACAATTTATCCAAAAAAAATTCGTAGAAAATTTGCTTCGTTAAACCTTGAAAAAATAAAAGAATCTTTAACGAAACAAGGGTATGAATTTATTCGTGACGGGGGGTTTCGTCCAGAAGATGAGCCTTTCGAATACTCTAATTATCTGTTCTATAAACACCCACAAACAAAAGTGGCTGTCAGAGTAGGGTATGATTATCCTTTGTTTGGTAAGAAAAATGTGATTTTTGAAATCTGCTACGCAAAAATCAAAGATACATATTGGAATGATGTAACTCCAAATTTCTCGAAAAATTGTTGGAAAGAAATTAGCGATTGGTATACTAAAGATAAAACTGGAAAATTCGTAAAAAACAAGTAATTAGAACTTATAATAAATATGAAAAAGGTATATATTGAAGGAGTTTTGCTTCCCATAGCTATTGTACTAATATCTTATGGAATACATAATACAGAAGCAATATATTACTTAATAGGTGGAGTTTGTACTGGAGTTTATGTTTCCATTCAAAACAAAAAATGACTATGGCAACAATTAAATCATATACTGATATAGAGCAAAGTCGTAAGTTGGCAGAGATACTGCCACTTGAAAGTGCTGATGCAATATATGAATATTGTGGAGCAAAATTAGAAACGTCAAAATTAATAGAGAAACCAATTTACTGGCTTGTAATAAAAGGTTTTGAGTCATGCTGTAGATTTTCAGCATCAAAAAAAGATATCCCTTGTTGGTCGCTTGCAAGTTTGCTTGGTGTATTACATTATTACACTCTGCAAACTAACACAGATGGAACTGTGTTTGTGGTTTGCGATAGCAAGAAACCTATGATTTCAGATGCATATGATAATCCTATTGATGCTTGTGTAGCTATGATTGAGAAATTACACGAACTTAAAATGTTGTAAATATGACAAAGAAACAACTTGTAGAACTATGGAATAGTTTGGATGATGATACAGAAATAGAATTTCCTTATGCTTATAGTAAAGAAAACGGAAAAATTAAAAAGATTATTATAATTACAGATGCGGCTGATTGGAACACAATGTAATATTTAAAAGAACTAATAAATAAGAAATCATGAAAGAAGAATCTTGGGTATGTGTTGATGGTCATGACGATGAGAGAATATTTCCTCGTAAACCTCATAGAGAGTTCCCAAATATGGACTTAGAGGTTATGTGGGGGCAAAGATGGACAACAGACCCTCTTGAAAAAGAATATCGAAAAGGAATACTCCTACCAAAAGGAACTATTAAATATCTTACTGGCAAAGAAATGTCATATAGTGATGAGCCAATAAAATTGTGATTATGAAAGAAAAACTGAAATGCCTAAGATTGCCATTCCTTGCATGGTTTATTTTAGTAATTATAATGTCGATTATTAAATGTAGTTGAATATGGAAGTAAAAGAAATAATTAGTTTTTTAGAAAAAGCCAAAGAGCATACTTATAGTTCTCAAGATAAATACCGTTTATCAATGGCAATAGATACACTTTGGCACATGAAAGAATGTGGTTGTTTTAATCATTAATACTATGGAAGTAAAAGAAATAATTAATAAAATATCCTCAATAGAAAAAGAAATTTACAATTACGTTGTAAATACAGAACATTGGCTATTCTATTGGATTCCAAACAAAGAAGTACAAGATTTCATTAAAGAATATCCAGAAGATTATGAAGATAGAGTTCATCTACAAGTCAGAAATATTAGTTCTTCACCTTCTTTTATAATAAAATTCGATGAACACCCTAATGATATTGAAAGTATTCAGAGATATGCTGTTCTTTATACATTTAGAGATTCCGTTAAAGCAAGTTGGATGGAGTGGAATGGTAAAATTAAAGAATTGCAGATAATGAACAAAGAAAAGGAACTTGCATATTACAAACAGAAAGTTTCTGATGCTGAAAAAGAAATAAAAGAACTTACACGGTTGTGATTATGGACTATAAAAAGAAATATGAAAAGGCAAATAATGTATTAACAAAAATACAAAAAATGATAGATGACCACGAACTTGATGCTACTGAATTTTGTGGGGAAGTTTGTCATTTACTTCGTGAATACAATAATAATAAATAACTATGAAAGAATTATCAATAGAGCAAAAAGCCAAGAGATATGACGAGGCTATTGCACATGCAAAAAATTTATTAAAAACTATTGGCAATGCAACACTTGGCAATCTTGTTTTGAAAAATGAGTTTAAAAATATGTTCCCAGCTCTTGAAGAGGACGAGGATGAGGAGATAAGGGAATGGATAAAGAAAGAGTTGGTATCTAAACATGTTGTTGATAATATTGTTAATGATGTGATGGCAGATAAAGCTCTTGCTTGGCTTGAAAAGCGAGTTCCTATTGATGAAGAAAAAATTCTGATAGGTGCAAGAAAAGATGAGGATGAGAGGATAAGGAAAAACTGTATTCATTTTCTTGAACTTCAAAAACAGCATCACGCTGCAACATTTGAAATAGAAGAATGTATTGATTGGCTTGAAAAGAAAGGTGAGCAGAAACCTGCTGATAAAATTCAGCTTGGCAAAAAATATAAGTGTATTGCTTCACCAAGATACTCTGCGTTTGTGAAAGGTGAAATATACAAACCAGAAGATAAATTTCTTTGTAGCCTGATGAACTTCTGCTATGATTGTTTTGAGCCAATAGAAGATGGTGAGAAGAAGTCTGCTGATAAAGCTGAGTCCAATCTTTTAACCGTTGAACGAGCAAAGGAAATGTCACCTTTTATGAGGAGTGGTTTTGAAAACGAGTATGCTGCTTGGAGTGAAGAGGATGAAGAAATTGCAAGAGCCCTTAATGATTACGTCAAAAACTTGGACATCCTTTTCTCCAAAATAAATATTGGCGGTAAAGATGTATTATCAAAAGAGTTTCGTGAGAAAGTACAAGATTGGCTCAAATCCATAAAAGACAGAGTACAACCACAACCAAAGCAAGAGTGGAGTGAAGAGGATGAGAACAGAATGAATAATTTATGTCATTTCTTAGAAGAATATGGAAATCAGTATTACGGACATCTAACATTGCAAGGCACAATTTCTTGGTTTAAATCCCTCAAAGACAGAGTACAGCCTAAAGTTGAGTAAAGGATAATTAGAATGTCTTGGTTATGCAATAGAAAAGTCAGAAAAAGACTAGTCTCCACTAATAAACAATAGGATTTATCTCACATTAAAAGCATTGAAAGAACAACTAGAGAAGTTATGAAAAAGATTATTTTGTTAGCACTTACCGCCTTGATGATGGTGGGGTGTGATAATAACGGTACTCCACTTGGATATTCTTATTTAGAACTTGATTCTTGTGAGTACATTGCGGGTATAAACCAATTAGCCCACAAGGGCCGCTGCCGATTCTGCGAGGTTCGTGATTCCATTAAATGGGAAAAGCGTAAAAAGGAATTGGAAGAGTTGGTTGAACAATTAAAGGAGAAATAATATGAAGTCAAAAAAAGACATATGGACATTCAAAAATACTGTAGTGAAAGGCGTGAGTTTCTAAAAACTGAACGTCTTAGGATGGAAGCTCCACTATTTAAACGTATTTAATTTGGTTTATGATAACTATGGAACAAGAAGAAAATAAAAATTTATTGTTTAAAGACCTATCTGCAAGGTTGCCTTATGGAGTAAAAATTAATGTAGATGGAGAAGAGGATACTTTGCTCGAATTGGGAGTTGATACTGGCTGGGTAAATGCTTCTTATGATATTGAAGAAGTCCGTCCATATCTCCGTCCAATGTCTTCTATGACTGAGGAAGAAGATGAAGAATATGAGTCTATAAAATGTTGGAAAAATGAATGGGAGTTAGTCGATTGGCTCAATGCCCATCATTTTGATTTTCGCAATTTCATTGAGAAAGGGCTCGCCCTTGAAGCACCAGAAGGAATGTATAATATAAAGTAGAAATAGCTATGGGAGGTTTAGTATTAGTTATTCTAGGTCTAATCATAACCGTAACTTTGGGGTTATGGATGATGTATCTCGATAGATTTTTTGAAAAAGAACACACACCAAATGACTGGTATGAAATTTAACTTAAATAACTATGGTAACGATTAAGAAAGAAGAATGCCCAATAAAAGATAATGGATTTGAATATGGGGGCAATCATTATGATTGTCAATTAGCAATTGAGCGTGACATAAAAATGATTCTGCAAGAAGCCGAAACATTCCATGAAGATACTTTTGACAGGCTTTATGATAGAAACACATTAAGACCCGATAAAATTCATTTATTTGTAGATGAAGATAATGTTCCTATTTACGGAATGATTATATATCTTATAGATTACAAAGAGGAATATAATAGTAGGTATGCTTGTGGTGGATACTATAGATTTGAATTTGATAATTCAACGCTTTTACCACATCCGTATCAAGAAAGTATCTGTTGGTAATAAAAAGCAAGAACAATAAATATACTGTGATTATGGGATATTTTGTATGTCAACATTGTGGTGCTCATTTGCACAATAGCAAAGTAGAAGATTTAAATCAATGGGAAGACGAAGAATCTATTGGATGGTCTTATGTTTGCCCAAGGTGTAAGGAAGAAAATTATAAAGAAATAAAGTTTTGAATTATGACTACAGAAGAAAAAGCCAAAGCCTATGACGAGGATGAGAGGATGAGAAAAATTATATCTGATATTTTACTTACAGATAGTGATGAAATAAGAGAAATTCTTGACGCTAATAATGTTTTAATGCAAGATATTGATACTTGGCTTGAAAAGCAAGGTGAGAAGAATCTTGCTACAGATTTCTCCGACCTCAGAACTTGGAAATACATTGTTGACGCAGTTTGGACTGAAAAAGAAGGCATGGGACAGTATATTGATAGTCCATTTACAGAAGAAATTGCTAAGAAGTTACAGAAAAGATTTGGTAATATTGAGCAGAAGTCTGTTGAGAAGGTTGAACCGAAGTTTCACGAAGGTGAGTGGGTTGTTAATAGATTTGGTGATGCTTGGCATATAGATAGTTTTGACGGTAAGAACTATCAAGCATCTAATTTTGTCATTAAATATAAGCATTGCTATTTTCCAATCGAAAAACAGAATGAAATGCATCTTTGGACTGTTGAAGATGCAAGGGCAGGCGATGTGCTTGTAGATGAAGATAATAACATAGGTATCCATAAAGAAATAGAAGGTCTTTATTGGAATTCTTATATCTATCTTGGATGTGATGGCAAACTTCGAGGTTTTAGTATTGGTGGTAGCCATAAACAAGCTAATACTCGTCCAGCCACCAAAGAACAGCGTGATACTCTGATGGAAGCAATGGCTGATGCAGGTTACACCTTTGATTTCGAGAAGAAAGAGTTGAAGAAGGTTGAACCAAAATTCCATAAAGGTGAATGGATTGTGTTAGAAAAAAAACCATGTCAAATTATAAGCATAGACGATAAAGGGAATTATATAGTACAGTATTGTGATGATGAAAAGACGCATGAACTATCAAAGAAATTTTGTGAGTCCTATTTTCATCTTTGGACCATCCAAGATGCGAAGGATGGTGATATACTTAGCACAGAAAAAGGTAGACCGTTTATTTTCAGAGGACTGACAGATAAAGATAACCCAGACAGTCCAGTTGCATATTGTGGCATTGATAGTATTGACGATTTTTATGATTGTAGTAAGTATAATGATAGTGGGTGGACATATGAAAAAGTCTTTCCTGCTACAATAGAACAGCATGGTCTCTTGTTTCAAAAGATGAAAGAAGCTGGATATGAGTGGGACGCTGAAAAGAAAGAGTTGAAGAAGATTGAGCAGAAATCTGCTTGGAGTGAAGAGGATGAAAAGATGATATGGGCAATTCCTTTAATAATTAAAAGTTATCCTAATCAAGAAATGTTTTATGGATATAGTAAAGAAAAACTTATATCTTGGTTCAAATCCCTTAAAGACAGAGTACAACCAAAACAAGAGTGGGTTGAAGAGGATAAGAAAATGATAAATAAAATTTGCCAGAATTTATATGATTATCCTCGTATTAAATCTCCATTTGATGATGAATCATTCAATGAAGCACAAAAAGAAGTACAATTTATTAAATCACTCCGACCTCAGAACAATATTACTGATGAAGAGCTTGCTCAAGCAAAGAAAGATGCTTATAATGATGCCCTTGATAAAATTGAATATCATAGTGGTGAGCCTACATTTGATGATGGCTGGCATGCTGCAATTGATTGTATTCTAAAGAATTCCATCATACCTCATACCACTTGGAAGCCAACTGAAGCGCAACTCACACAACTTGGGGCAGCAGTTTCAAAAGGTAGAGCTGGATATTTTAATAATGATGTACTTAGAGAACTCTATGAACAACTTAAACAACTTTGAATTATGCCTATAGCAAGATGTGGAATAGAATTCTCTTGGGATTGCCTAATTGATTGTAAAAGCGACAACCCAAAATGTATTGGTTGTCCTATTAGAAAGAAATCTAAAGATTGAATTATGACACAAAAAGATAAAGAATTACTATTAAAAGACCTTTGTGCAAGGATTCCTTATGGTGTTAAAGTGTGCGCTGGAGAAGATTTAGCTATGACGCTTAAGCAAATAGATTATAAATGTTTTTGCGAATCTTGGGAAAATGAAGATTTTAAATGTCATTCAAGGTGGATGTTCCCATACCTCCGTCCAATGTCAAGTATGACTGAGGAAGAAAAAGAAGAATATATTAATATTAAACAAGGAGAATGCAATGGCTGTGTTCTTACAGGAAAAGGTGACCCGAATACAGAATTTTTATTAGTAGATTTTTTCAATGCTCATCATTTTGATTACCGTGGTCTAATTGAGAAGGGTCTTGCACTTGAAGCACCTGAAGGAATGTATAATATAAAATAAGTAAAACTATGACACAAGAAGAGAAAGAACTATTACTTAAAGAGCTTTGTGCAAGATTGCCTTATGGAGTAATATGTCAATTCATTTGGTCTTATAGTAATGAAACTACGGATGAAGAAGTTGTAACTGATAAAGATGATGATAACATAAAATGTATTAACATTCATACCAAAGAGATTCAAGCTGATTACTATGATGAATGGGTTGATTTAGAACACTGTAAACCATACCTTCGTCCAATGTCAAGTATGACTGAGGAAGAGAAACGTACATACACTTCGCTAAGAGCACATGCCGCTCCTTTTACTATTGTCAATTGGCTTGACGAAAACCATTTTGACCATAGAACAAATATGGAAGGAGAATATCTGATAGAATTGGGTCTTGCTATTGAAGCACCAGAAGGAATGTATGATAACCATTAAATACCGTAAGGATTCAGATTATATTAAATACCAAAAGTAGCATGAATAAAATATAAAAAATATCATGGTTGACTTTGCGTAGATTGGAATTATGTTTTAAAAAATGAGGTTGAACAATAATATTAAATAAAACATTATGACAATTACAGATTTTTTCTTAAAACAAACGACAAAAGAAATCAAAAATAAATTCAAGGAAATTAATCTTGATAAGTATTATGACTTTCCAGAAAATATTAAGGAACTATGCAAAACTTTTAGACTTGAAAATGATAAATTCTGTGACAACTGCTATACAATTAAAAGACATAGCACAGCAGAAGTCTATATGTACTTTAATCTACCAAATCCACTTGATGAAAAACACCCAATGTATTTCAAGGTGGAATATTATGTTACATCCGCAAAAGGAGGATGCTCAATCTCATTGGGATTAGAAAACCATATTGAACTATTTGAAAAGGTTTCAACAATCTTTGACAATAGAATAGAATATAATAATATCGAATTCAGACTTTGGAAACAAAACCTTCCAGAAATCTTCGATGAAAAAAAAGATGAGTGGGATGATAACAAGAAATACTATTGCCTTAAAAAAGGATTAACCCCTTGGGATTACTACCAAGCACTGTGCAAACACGCAGAAGAGGTTAAATCACTAATAGACATGTTCGTTACAGCCGCTGAAAACGGAGAATTCGAAAGAACATGGAATGAACTCAAGCCACACGATAAATGGGAAAGAGGGCACGAAACATTCCATGCAATGTACTTCCCTCCAGTAATGTATGCCTACTATAGAGCAGTAAAAGCTGGAGCAACACCAAACCTCAAAGACTTTGTAATACTTTTATCGTACTCAGATAAACTTGGGAAAAATAAAATGCCTGATGCTGAAAAGATACAAGAAGCATTCGATAAAATATTAGGATATAATACAACTGATGATGAGGTAATGCAAGGCTTTAACTACGTCATTAACCACTTTAAAGAAAAACACCTTATTGACGATAGTCTTAATAAATGGTGCGAACTATACGTTGAGGCAAATAAAGAACTCTTGAAGGAAGTAAATAGCATAAAACAAAAACTCTCAAAGAAATATAATATCAATGAGAATTGGTTAAGATGCGTCTGCCTATACAGAAACGAAAAAGATGTTAAATGGGATAGTGACTATATACCAGATAACGCTTACGCAAAATGACATACATGTGGTTCACAGCAACAATACTAGAACTTGTTACTTTCGTGATTTTCTTAATAAAGTGGTATCAGCTTAGATGAATGTATAAAATCGATTGATTATGATAGAAGAAACATACGTTAGTTTTGAAACCGCAAAACTGTTGAAAATTTAATATATGATAGTTAAAGAATATAAAGATAAAAACATTAGAAAAATTTACTCAAAAAATGATTTGAATATTTTCGAAAAATGTCCATTTAGCAAGTGGCATCCAGATTTAAGGAGCTATAACTGTCTTATATGTAATAAAAGAATTAGAATAGATTTTATTGAAGATAATAAAATATGTGTACTTACTTGTAAAATTCACGATTAGAAAGTTGAAGCATCATTAGAATATTCACTTAAAAACTTGATTTAAATGGAATCTTGTATTATGTAATCCTTAGTCCAAAAAAAGGTCATGTCTATGACAATGGGTTGGTATTGTGTGAGGGTTGCAATAAAGTATTAGTTAAGAAAGGAGTAAAATACTGTAGCAAATGCAGAAGAATTTACCGACAAAAATAAAATTGATTTGATTATGGAAGCACCAGAGAAGATTTATATCCACCCTGATATAGGTGGTAGAGAGTTTTTGCGTCCTTGGTTACATAGACCAGCAAGCAATGAGAGTGTTGAGTATGTACGCACCGATGTCTTTATTAAGAGGGCTTGTGAATTTCTTGATGGATGCATTCCTGATTATATAGATTTGGAACACGCTAATGTTGATACATTTATGAATGTTGATAACAAAAGATTTATTGAGGATTTCAAAAAGTATGTGAAAGGAGAATAATGTATCAGTTGACTGAATTTAAAAAACTTAATAAAAGGCGATAAATGAAAATCATACCGTATACAATGTCATTGATGTTCGATGAATGCAACATAAGGTATTTTGGTAATTCACTTCCAAGACCAATGTTCGGATTCACTAATGAGAAGAATTGCTATGCAAGATTTTGTCATTATCCATCAGCAGGAATATATGCAATAGATTTCTCTGAGGCGAATTTAAAAGACTGTGAATTGGATGAGGAACTATTCAAAACCTGTATGATTCACGAAATGATTCATTTATATTTGAAATATAACCATATTAAAGATGATGCCCAACACGGCACGCAATTTAAACAAATGGTCGATAAATTAAATAAAATGTATAACTTAAAAATATTTTAAATAATATGTCAGGAATATATGATACACTTGGACTATGCTCGGAAAGAACAAACCCAGAAACAGGTGAAAAGGAATGGTTCTATAGTGGAGGATGGCATAACCAAAAATGGATGGATAACTACGGGCTAGGATGTATATTAGATGCAGATTGGGGACTAGGTGATGAATATGATTAAAATGGGTATGATAATAAATTTGTGCCATCTTCTATATTATTTTCAATATAAAGCACAGAAAGGATAGAATATATGAGTATGGTAGCAAGATTATTTAAAGGAGCTATGGACGATGAATGGCAATGTTGGTGTCCTGCTTGTGGTGAGAGTGTCTATGTAGATTTAAAGAATGATTTTTATCAGACAATGGATAATGGAGATAGGGAATATTATGTACGCTGCCCCGAATGTGGACAAGCGTTTTACACAGCAGAATCTTATGATTAAAGTGCAGAAAGGAGAATAATATGAGTAAAGCAGAAGATTTAGCAAAAATGTTATATCCAGATTGGAAGGCAACTGGTGTTCCTACTGTTGATGGTTTGGAAAATTCAGAGGCTAGAATCCAAAGAGTAGCTTATACTAAAGGCTACCGCCAAGCGGAGAAAGATATGTTATATGAATACGGATGGCTTGTGCCAAAAGTAAAAATGTTAAAACTTAAATATTGCCACAACAGAGAGGCTGTAAAAGCAATAGAAGAAGCATGCGACATATTAAACGAATTTAAACAATAGTTAAAAAAAATAGTTATGGCACAATACATAGACAAAGACGCTGTAGTAGCGGAGATAGAGAGATTAAAAAAATCACATGATAATTGGTCTTATATGGGAAAACGCTTCCATCAAGATTATGAGACCCTTTTATCTTTCATCGACACCCTTGAAGTGAAAGAATCATCGCTTGAGAAAAAAGCAAAAGCCTATGACAAGGCTATTGAACTTGCAAAAACATATTTAAGCATTACTGACTCAGTTTCCGATGCTGAATTAATAGAACTTATATTTCCAGAACTCAAAGAAAAAGAGGATGAAATTAAACAAAATGGATATATAGAACTTACAGATTTTGAATCTGCATTATTCACCGCATTTAGTGACGCTTGGCAACAATATTTAAGAGGAGAAGAAGTAAATGTCGCACAGTGGGCTAAAGAACATTCTGCTGAACTATTAGAAGCGGCAAAATCAAAAGTGGAATGAAGAAAAAAGTTAAATAACTATAAAATACCTAAGAGTTTTTGCTTTTGGGTATTTTTTTTTATACATTTGCATTATGGATAGAAATATATCGGAAGTATTGAAGAATCTCAAATCTGCCATAGATGACAGTGCTGAGAACATAACGAAAATCACAAGTGGCAACGTATCCCATGAAGTGGCTAACATACGCTCAGTCGTGCTAAACCTAACTGACGCATATATTAGCCCTAACTTGGATAAGATTGATGATATAGACCTCAAGAATCTGTTGGAGAAGACTCGTAGGAATCTATTTGCCATTAACAATACATTAGAAATGCTGAACCCAACCAACGTTAGCGAGGGTGGGAACAAACAACTCCATGATTGGCTTAAATTCTACTCAGATGCCCTAATACCATATATCAAGAAATATGCCAAAATATAAATTCAGCACAATCGGAGCAAATGAAAACGGAAATAAAATATTCTGTAAACTCACTCTAGATAAACATAATCTGTTGAAAGGATATTATGATTTTGATAAAGAGAAATTCATTGTCATCAAATACCTATATCATAATTTCCCACAAGGAGTCACAAAGAATAAAATTAAAAAAGCATTGAAAGAAATACTATTACTTGATTATGACTGGAATATATAACATCAGAGGTTTTTATGATGGAGAAAAAAACCCGTCATTAAAACGTGTCAAAAATTTAGTTCCACGAATAGTAACATATGACGATACTTATGCCCTTTGTTTGATAGAAAAATACAACCACATTGAATATCATGATTCATACTATTGTTTTTTATCAAAATATGGGGTAACTGATAAAGATAAATGGTGCTATGGTGACACTATTAAAAAACCGTCTTTGGAAGACTATTTCAAAATATCATACAGATTGAAAGAATTGGGTCTTATATTTAATCTAAAAAAAATAATATATGATAGCAACAGAAATAAATGAATTCTTCAGATACCTTAATGAATTATTGGACAAATTCGTGACTGGTATTGAGGTTAAACCGATAAGGATAAAAAAAGATATGTATATCACTGGATTCAGAAAACTCGATTTAACGCAGTTCGAAGCACATGTGAAACATATTAAGCCACTCCTTATCAAGACAGATGACTATACAATGGAAATGCCTCTGAAAGACACACCAGAAGCGGAAATGTGGATAGACGTGGAACTCCTATCACCACAAACGGTAAGAGAAGCATTCAATGAACTAAGAAACTATTTCTTCACATTGAAAGGGTTTGTTATCGCAGAACTGAATTTCAGACTCAAAAACGAAACAGATAACTATTCATTACATGATGAGACTATCATATATGACGTAAAAAGAACTGCCGCAAAAGAAACAATTGCAAAAAGAAAATTCTGCACAGTCTTTAAATCAAGTTTCACTAATTGGGGAAAACTCAATGGGGCTGAGAATAAAGAAAAACAACCGACAATAAGTGATGAGGAATTCGCAGATATGGCTCTATGATTGACATAAGGAAAGAAATAACCGATTCATACACTCTATATAAAACAAAAGCAATCTTATATAGAACAAGAACAGAAAAAGGACTTGAAGCATATGAGATAATGAAAAGACTCGTTTATGTTGCATATAGAATGGGTAGAAAAATAACCTATATTGACTACGATACTTTCTTAAAGAGGGCTCTAGTTTGGTTAGATAAAAAAGATGATGGTATATATAATTTTATGAACTTGGGAGCTATGCTAGAACAACCATACGGTAGAACATTATTCGGTATAGACGTAGACATAATAGTGAATGGCACATATGGGCAAATAGAACAGCAATTATTAAACAAAAGCAAAGAACTGCTGGACAAATAGAACAGAGATTGTTAAACAAAAGCAAAGAACTGCTTTAATGAAACAAATAATCATTTAAATGACATACATTATGAATAAAAACGAACTTGAAAAAGCAATTTTTACAACAATTGTTAAAAACGGTGTGGATTCTTCTAAAGACATTGGTAACGATGATAACCCAATGGAAGATAAGGTATATACAAGAAGAATCAATATCAACGCACGTTACAAAGACACGGAAATAGTATGCGTGAGCATTACAAGCGACACACCTTCATTTGATGACCCCACTAACGAAAACATGACGAGAATTAACGCAAAAAACTCTCGTGGCATGTGGTGCAACATCTTTACCAATGAGGCAACAAAAGATATGCTTGAATTTATCTATTCAAAACTGTAAAATATATAAGAAATGAATAAAACATTTAATGGGAAAAAACTATATCTGCTTGATATAAGAACAATATATCCTTTTAATAATACAATCTATTATGCGGGATTCGGAAGCCATAAATACAAAAAGTTTGACTTGAAAATGTTCACTAACCCCATCGCTATTACTGGACTGTATAAGAAACAATATCTCATATATTCACTGAATGACCAGATGCAAGTATTTGAGTTAGGAAGTCTAATACCAGGAGAGAAAGTAGAACCAAAAACCAGCCCAAATACCTTCATAGCAAAATTTAAAGATTTCTATGTCTCAACATCAAAACTAGAACTTATCGAACTATATAAGAAACATTGTAGAGAGGCAAAGAAACTAGTAGAAGATGAGATTAAAAAAATCCGATACATTACTAGCACCAATTACTATCTTGGGATTCTGGGGATAATTGATGAAACATATCGTGACTTTCTAAAACAAATTAAAGAATTATGAATTGGAGACCAAAAAAAGGCGTAGGAAAAAAACTATACGTGGTAGAACTAGGTGATGTTTTCAATTGGTATATACGACAAAATTACCTCTGTACATCATCAACTGTCGTACCGATTATGGAAATGTATAAAGACGTGCTAATCATTACAAGCGGACGAACAAATAACTCATTATACATTACAGCCAAAAAAAAGGACGATAAGGAATATAGAGCATTTAAAGTCAAGAAAGTTGAAACCATTGAGGAAAATAATGGCATCATTGTAATGAAAGGAAGAAATGTGCTCATCACCAACGACAAAAAAACCATACTAGAATTTATCTCGCCAATATATAAGAAAAGACTAATAGCAGCACAACAAGAGGCTGTTGACGTAGCACATGGGGAAATAAAACAAGAATACGATTATTATGCACTGGGTTATGCACTCTCTAAGGTCAATGAACAACCAAAACGTATAGGCGATTCATATAAATTATTCCTACAAGAACTGAAAGAACTATGAACGATAAACCATTTACATTGTATTATATAAATAGCCTTAAATACATCAAAACCAATAGCTTCCAAGCGTCTGCTGGAAAAATAGCTGACGTTAGAACCGTCTCAAAAGGTCTCACGATTTTAGGATTTAAAGAAAATTCTAACCATTATGCCATTGTCGGAGATAGACCTAATATTATATCAATGGGAATGGTAGTGAAAATAGAAACAAAAAACAAAAACATAATCTATCTAGGACAAAAAATCTATTCCAACTCACAAAAAGAACTCTTTGACTATATCAAACGAGAAGTAACAACAATGTTACAAAAATTAGAAAATGACATAGTAAGAGCACAAGACATGAAGAGAAATCTATCTGCCACACCCTTCAGCGTGGAAAGAAGAACCACACTATATGATGAATTCATTAACCAAAGCTATAAACAAATAAAAACAATTAAAGCAAACTCAAAAGAACTAATAACAAACCTTAAGAAAGCATGATTTGGACTAATGAGGATAAATTGACAATATACGTAGGACAGGTAATTAAGCCAGAAATATTCACTTACCTAGTTCCTATGACTCCAATTCTACCACCACTAACAGACGTGGTAGGACTAGCTTGCGGAACAACAGATTCGTCAAGACTCTACTTCATACAAGGAAAAGATATGAACGTGAAAGAACTGTCAACAGCAAAGTACCATAAAAACTCTAAACATATCACAATAGAATCACCATTCCAAATATATACAACCGATAAAAAAATACTCTTCGACTACTATAAAAAACAATTTCATAAAGGCATAGAACATCTAGAATCAAGAATCGATACACTAGGGCAAAAAGCAAATAAAGCTAGATTAAATGCTGTAACAAGAACAATAATGGATGTACAATACATACTGAATTCTATACAAAAATATAGAGAACTGAAAGTAAATGCTATGAACGCATATAGACAAACAATAGAAACCATTAAAAAACTATGACGTGGACTAATAAAGATAACGATAAATTCATCTATATGTTCAACCTAGGAATGTTAGGACATCTAGATACATTCTTTGTGGATAAATACCAAGGCATGGACTTAGTAGTCAATAAAACCAATAAAGCAACAACCGTGTCAGTAGACACAATAGAGTCAATGTCAATCGCAACAATCACAACAAATACACCACAAGGAATAATCTATCTTCCCAATATAGATGTACTATATGCAAACGAAACAACAAAACAATTCGCATTCATATCAAAAACCACAATGTATGTAAACAAAATGAAACTCATCACTAACGATAAACAACTAATGATGAGAATCATTAAAAGAGTTATTAAGAAAAAAATAATAAGAATAGAAGAACTGAGAAGAACCATAATAAGACAAAACTCTACACTTACACATACATATACAGTCCTCTATGATAATACAGTTGAAAAACTATATCAAATCTATAACACACTAAACGAAAAAATAAAATCTTTGTGATATGGAAAATTCAGACGCAAAACTCATACTCACAGAAATGAAACACATCATGAACGTGACAACAATAATGGATTTGTTCTTCAAACCCTTCGAAGAGTTTAGACAAGAAAAAAAATATACTGTCGATGAAGCAATCACTGCAAAAGACGCACAATTCGACTACTTGCAAAAATACGGAACATTCACAATAAAAGCGACACTCGCTAAAATAGAAAACATACTTAAAAACTCTAATAATGAAAATTGAAGAACTATTACCACAACTGCATAACAAAATAACATACTTCATATACCTAAATAGAGCAGTGACCTTTCCTACACTGCACATAACAAAAACAACTAATACAAAAAAAACAAAAGTACCACTATTATCTGGAGAAGTAAACGTCTTCTCGCTAATAGGACAAACAACATGGCTATTTGGAAGAACTATTGAGAACGTGGTATATGAAGAACAAGAAATCGTGGAGTATAAACATGACTATATCAAATTTAATAAAAACAGAAAACTTGAAGACTGGTACATCACACAAACTAAACAAGGACTAGTCAACACTGTTAAAATGCTCTTCAAAAAATATAAACTTTCACTATCGACATATAAATACATAATCACTGTAATCAAAAATAGCGAATGACACGTAGAGAATCTATATAAACCATACAAAAATATATACTTTACAAACGTGTAAGTCATTGATAATTAGGAGCATAAGAGAGAAAAAAATGATATATTGGAAATACAATGAATAGGCGTATTTATAAAGCGTTTATGGTGAAAAATATTTCCGTGAGAAATTGATGAGACAGATGGGGTGAAACAAATTAGAAAACTATCATATATAAGAAATAATATAGGGGAAATATAGAAGAAAAAACTGTTGCTTTTATATTCCAGAAAAAAAAAATTAAAAAATAAAATGAAAAGATTCAGGTATTATAACATAATGAAATTTATTGGTAACGATGTTAGCTCTACATCATACCAAAACTTAGATAGTTTATGCGAACATGTGGGGTTGACGAATCCAGCTCTAGACATAAATTCTTTAAGGAGTAAAGTGTGCGCATATGAAGAAAGTTTGTCAGATGAAAAGCATGAAAAATATCCTCACGTATATATTGCTATTATTTCTAGTGAGATTTTCGTGTCTGTTTTTTATACTGCATTACGAGAGAAATTATTTGATGCTGAAAGGCTGCTACGTATTGCTTTAGATGATTATGTATGTACGATTAGCTGTAAAACTTGGTCTCATAAAGTAGTTGGCGAATACAGTAGCATCATATATGAAATTAGCAAGAATGGTGAAGAGAATAATCAGATGATTATAGTGTATAAGGATAGGATTCATTTATTGGATAAAAACGGCAATGTAAGTGGTATGATAAACGGCAAATACCGTCTTTTCGAAAAATCTACTTGTACATAAAGTAAATATCATTAAAAAAGATTAATATATTTTGCTAATTGAAAAATTTTTCATATATTTGCATTATAATATATAGTATATATGTCAAAGAAAATTAAAATAGATATTCCTAATAAGGTTAAGCCTAATCTTATTAGTTTATTTCATGAATACTTATCACGCAAGGCTAAAGAGCCTATTCACAGTAGTTATGAAGATTGGGATGACTATGACGATATGGCTGCTTATTGGGATAGGGTATTTCCTGGTTGGGATGATGACATTGACGATGAGGGTGATGTTGTTTTCCCTCTCAAGAACAATGATGTCTTAATTTTGAATCCCAAAGGCAAAGGAAAGGGAAAGGGGAAGAAGAAAGACCCATTTCAAGATTTCTGGTCTCAAGAAGAGCGTGAAGAATCTTTTTACAAGGGTGGTAAGGGTAAGATGAAGCATAAGAAGGGCAAAAAGGCTAAAATGATAGACATAAATGCTCCTTATAGTGGCTATGAAGATGAATATAATTTAGATGATATTGGATTGGCGTGTTCATCGAATGAAGATGATACAGAATACAAGGAGATATGGTTTTATCCAGATTATCATTGCAAGGACGATAAATTAGAATTCAACTCTATCAAAGAGTTCAATGATTACTGTGAAAGTCAAGGATATTTTGTATCTAGGGAAGTTGCCAATGACTTAGCATGGAGATATGAGAGCCATTGTTGTTTGTGTCCAGAATCCGAGAAGATTGGTTTATTGGAAATAATGGCTGAACATAGTTATGGCGAAATGTTTTTTGAGGCTTGTGATGAACAAGAATTAGGTGACATGTAAACATTATGAATAGAAGTAAAGAATTAAGAGATTTATTTAGAAGGTCGTTAATTAGCAAAAGGAAACAATCGACTACTACATATCGTTCTCCTTATTATGGTGGCAGTTACCCTAATAGTGTACATAGGATACCTGGTCAGTATAGTGAGGGTGAAATTCAGTTTAGCAAAGAGATACGTATATACTTTTACGAATGGTCTGATATTAGCAAGCAGCCACGTTGTTTTTATCAACTTGAGGCGTTTGAGAATTTCTTGAAGTCTAGTGGTATTTACATGCAATTATATCAGCGAGAGATTATTCAGAATCTTGGAACAGTATATGTCGCATGTTATACTGGAACAAAAAATCTAAATTTTCGTGCCTCATATAAGAACTTATCGGAGAGTATGAAGAAGCATGATGCATCCAAGTTGCTGTCGAATATGACCAATAATACTTCAAAGGTTCTTCAATGTGCGGCATACGAGCCAGATGGAAGATGGCCTCAGAATGACGGAACGTTCTTTGGTTAAGGAATTGGACTTAAATAAGTACAAGTTAGGGGTAGAAATAAAAAAAGGATGAGGCTCAATTGGTCTCATCCTTTATTCGTTTAATATTATTTTTTCCGTTTGGGGTAAACTCTAATATAGTTTTATCCATAATAATATATTATTTGGACTTAATTAAGTACAGCATAGGGGTTTATTCCCATTCTCTAAGCACGCATCTGAGTGATGTTACCCTTTCTCCATATTCTTCTCCAAAATGGAAGTCTAGGTATTGTTTTTCATTTTCAGCATCCCATTGTCCTCCACCTGGACGACCAGCATAGTTTCTTGCTTCACTAGGTTCTTTAGTGAATTCTATTTTACCTTCCGCTGTATCTAGCGTTTTTAGGTATTCATCGTTTGAGTTTTGTAGTAAATATCCGTACATAATTTTTATCCTTTTAGTGTGTTATTAGACTTAAATAAGTACAATATGGGTGTTGCCATTAATAGTATGCTGCTGTGCATTCTAGTTCTGCAACTTCTGGATACTCATCAACGAAATTCCTTCGAATTAAGTCTCTAGTTGGAATTGCATAGTATCCATCCCTTCCTCTGTATGCATCGTCTTCATCCTCAGTGAATGTAAGTTTTTCTTGAGCAAAGTCGATGTCTTTAATATACTTACGTTTTCCGTTTTTTTGATTAATGTAATATTTTGCCATGTCTTATTTAATAATTTACTGTCAGTATCCAATTGGATACAATATATACAGTGCAAAGATATGAAAAATAATCGAGAAAAGCAAATTATTACGCTCAATAATATATAAATAGACTTAAATAAGTACAAAATGGGTTACTATTCATGATGCTGTAATTACAGCCCCAAACTTCTTACCTTGTTCCTTGAGTTCATCAAATGTGATGATTCCTCCCCTATAATTGGAATATAACGCTAGTATAGCAACCTCATTGATTGTTTTACAATGTATGTTTATTGCCATTATGTATAATATAGACTTAAAAAAGTACAACCCCACTGTTTCAACAACAATGGGGTCAGTACTGTTAATATTAATACTAATTTAAATGTTGTTTACGCAACTCTCATTGATGAGAGTACCTTTTCCACCTCACGGCAGAGTTTTTCAAGAGAGTTGTAGCGCAATATGAAAGCACTACAGAATGGGTCAGTTTTTGTGGACAATGTGAAATCTGGATACCAATGCACCTCTACACCGCAATGCTGTCCACTTTTGACGAGTTCCTTGACAGACAAGCCACCAAGTGTCAGAGCACCTTTTTTAAAACTTAGGGATGTTATAGTCGCCCCATTTAGTAGTGGTTTATCAAGCAAGTCATATAATTTGAGAACAAGGGCTTCAACCTTTGGTGTAGGTTTATATAAAGCCCTTGCAATTTCCAAGTGTTCTTTCCTCATGCCAAGTCAGTTAAGAAATACCACCAGTTATTTTTCACTTGCTCTTTAGAGAAACTTGTTTTATCATTAAGGATTTCTTGAAATTCTTTCAAATCCTCAAAGATTGCAGTATCTCCGTCAGCCAATGCCCAATCACTCAGTTCTCTGTCACTAAGTTTGTCAAGCGTCTCCTTGTCATAGTTTTCCTTTGGGAAACCCATAACTCTTACGTTAATGTTTTTATCCATTTCTTTTTGTTTTATTGCTTTTGTGGTGCAAAGGTACGAATTTATTTTGAAATAACCAAATTTTGAAGGAATTATTTTCAAAAAATTATTTTCACCTTATTATAATATATAAAAAGAAAAAATTATTATAAATTGAAAATAATTCTGTTTTTATTTGGTGGAATGAATTTTTTTTCGTACCTTTGCAGCGGAATTAAAGAATGAAGTGATTATGGCAAGTAAGAAATTTACAATTGACGGACGTGAGTATGAGAGTTATCAGTTGAGTAACGAGCAGATTCTTCGTCTCATTAAAGATGATACCAAGGCTTGTTCTGAGGATAGAGATTTTCTCATGGAAAAGGTATTGGAACGTTTTGAGTATGACCTTTGCCCAAAATGTGGCGAGAATAGTGACGATGTGTTTGCACGTTTCTTTGGCAATTTTGTTAATGGCAAGTTGCATAGCACGAAGCACGTAGCAGAAATGATGTGCCGTGAGCACAGATACTTGCAGAACGAAATGTTTAAGGTATGTTTGGCATATATCGAGGAATTGGCTAAATGCTGTGAAAGTGGACGTTTTGACCCTCGCAATCAATATGCAGCGCAGACCTCTAAAAAGATTATAGATTATTTTAAAGAAATTGATTATCCATATTAATATGAGAAAGTTATTTATCATCTTTATAATGGCATTGGTGGCATCTGTCACCTTTGCCAAAGATAAACCATTTATCACTCACGTAACATTAACCACTTACAATGCAGTTGCAAGTCAATGTGACGATAGTCCATTGATTACTGCTGATGGTACAAAGATTGACATAAATAAACTCAAAAGGGGAAAGATTAAATATTGTGCCGTGAGCAGAGATTTGCTTCGGTACATCCCTTTGGGTAGTGTGATTCATATAGAAGGACATGGGTATTATGAAGTGCGAGACACCATGAATAAGAGGTTTAATCATTACATAGATATATTGCAGCATAAGTCTCAAAAGAATTTCAAGAAAGAGAAAATTAGGGTAGAAGTCATTAAAAAGCCAAAGAAAAAAAGGTAATTTTGTCAAGAAATGAGAAAAAAACTATTATAAATTGAAAATAATTTATTTTTTGTTTGGTAGATTGAAAATAATTTCGTACCTTTGCATTGTGATTAAGAAACAACATTATTAATTTAAAAGGAGATTTAGACTATGAGTGCAAAGATTGAAATGGTAAACGGAGTTGCAAGTTTCGCTGAGAATGGGAAGCGTGAGCGTGCTTGGCATGGACTTGGACAAGTGGTTGACGAGCCTATGTTTGTGGCAGACGCTTTGAAGTTGTGTCATGCTGACTATAATGTGAAGTTGCAGCCAGTGGTTGCTTTGTCTGACGAGATTGTTCATGCAATGGAGAATGGTGAGAGCATTGAAGCAGACAAGTTGCTCTCCCTTATCATCGACAACACAAGGGCAACCGTGCGCACAGATACCAACAAGTCACTTGGCATTGTGTCCGACAAGTATGGTATTGTTCAGAACGAGGACGCTTTCAAGTTCGTGGATATGTTCTGTAGTGGCAAGTTTGCCGACAGAGACAACACTCCAGTAATTGAGACTTGCGGAGTGTTAGGACGTGGAGAGCGAGTATTTGTTACTGCAAAGTTCCCACAGCAGATTGTTCTTGATGCGCAGCGTGACGATTTGGTGGATATGTATGTGGTTTTCACTACATCACATGACGGCACTGGTTCAGTTCGTTGTATGGTTACTCCAGTGCGTGTAGTTTGCAACAATACCCTTAATTGGGCGATGAAAGACAACATCGGACGCATTGCTTTCCGTCATTCTTCTAAGGTCATGGATAGACTTGATTTGCTTAATCAAGAGAATGCAGAGTTCGCTTATAAGGCTCTCAACGTGGCAAAGGTATACACTGATGGAATGAAAGAGTGCTTCGACCATCTTCGCAACATCAAGTTAGCAGAGAGAGACTTGGAGAACATTATCGCACAGACGGTTCTCTCAAAGGACGCTGCAAAGGTTTTCATGGAGACAAGAAACATCAACCATGAGGACATCAAGACACGAGGACGCAATTTGTTCCTTGGTGTGCGTGAGTGCCTTGAAAGTGGCATTGGTCAAGAGGGTCAAGAAAAGGGTACTGCCATGTGGCTGATGAATGGACTGACAAGTTACTTTCAGAATGAAGCGACAGAGCGCAGCACAGAAATCAAGTTTGACTCTATCCTTGACGGAAATATCTACAACAAGATACAAGGTGCGTATGACCTTTGCATGAAAATTGCGGTCTAAATGTTAAAAAATAGGCCCCAACTCAAAAAAAGTTGGGGTTTTATTTTGTTATCTCAAAATAATTTCGTATATTTGCATCAAAGAAAAAAATTATGAATAAAGAATATCTGATTAGAATATACGTTTTCTCTGAGGAAATGGGCATTATTATCAATGACGCAATAGATGTTGATTTATTAACCCTTACACAGAGTTTTGATGGGGTAGAGGGGTGTTTGGCTATCTATGATGGGAAAGTGTCTCAAAATGGCTTAAAATGCCTTATTGGACTTGGTATCGCCTATCTTCCATTAAACAATTATGAGGACTTTGTTATAACTTGTCCTAATTGTGGTGAGAGAATTGACGATGATATGATACTTAATACCTATGACGAAACGTTGCTTAGTGGATATAACATTCTGTGCAACCGAAAAGATTGTGGGTGCCAGACCGCAAGCGTGAAATATATAGGAGAATAATATGTATACACTTTTTATAATTGCTTGCATTTTAGGCTTAATAGAAGTGATTGGTATATTCTATGTATGCTTTTTTTATGAAGGTGATTAAAAAGGATTTATCTATATGGTAAATCCTTTTTTTTGTAAATAATTCAGAAAAAAATTATTATAAATTGAAAATAATTTGATTTTTGTTTGGCTAATTCAAAATAATTTCGTACCTTTGCATCACGAAAGAGATAAACAAATTGTCTAACAATAAAAAAAGGAGAATAAAGAAATGGTTGGTTATGGAAAAGCCTTACAAGAAATCGGTGTTACATATCTTGGTAATGTGGCACAAAGTATGAAAATGCGTCTCTCTTATGAGAATGGCACAATGACATATTGTTTGTACCTTGCACCTTGGAACATGAGTGGACATAATGTTTGTCCCAAAGGTCAGCACTGCCATGAGTTCTGTTTGAACGGAAGCGGACAGAACAAGTGTGACGAACTTGCAAGAGGTGTTGAAGGCTCTAAGATAAATCGTTCACGTATCAAGAAAACTAAGTTGTTCTATGAGGACAGAGAGCGTTTCATGGAGATACTTGTGCATGAGATTGAGAGCAAACGAGCAAGGGCAAAGCGTCTTGGATATGGGTTTAGTGTTCGCCTTAATGGTACAAGCGACCTCTCCCCTCTCGCTTTCAGAGACCCTATTAGCGGTAAGAACATATTGGAAATGTTCCCAGATGTTCAATTCTATGACTACACAAAGGTTTATAACAGAGTGAAGTTGTTGGAACAATACCCTAACTATGACCTCACTTTCAGTTATGACGGATATAACTGGGAAGAGTGCGAGAAGTTTTTGCGCCATGGTGGCAAGGTTGCCGTTGTGTTCTATAGCGAGAATGAAACGCTGCCAAAGCAGTTTAGGGGTTGGAATGTGGTTGACGCTAATTCTTACGATATGCGTTACCTTGACCCTAAGAAGTCAATTATGGGGTTGCACTATCATAAGACTGCAAACGACTACAAAAGCGGTCATTTTGTAAAGCCTAATACTCCTTTTGTGATTGACCTTGATAGCGAAACAGATGTGGATTGGGGATTTTAACATTTCCCCACCACATTTTTCCCCAAATTAATTTGGTTAATTCAAAATAATTTCGTACCTTTGCATTGTAAAACAAAAAGAGATTAAGAAGATGGGTAGAATTAAACGCAAAATGAAGAAATTACTAATTCTTTCTTTTATGCTAATAGCAGTGGGGTTGTCTGCTTGCACTGATGGGCAGACACTCACACCAACGAAGTTTATAACAAATGATTCCACATTGCTTTTCACCTTTGTAAAAGATAGTCTGTATGTGGACACTTACGAAAGTGGCTGCGGTATGGAGCAATATAGGTTAGAAATGGAATTTGAAACAAGTTCTGAGACCATATATAAGGCTTATGAATTTGTTTTGGATAATGACGGAACGGATAGGCAAGAGATACATTATATTAGGCTTTCCAAAGACCCTATTGGTGCTCATTGGGATTATATAATCAAGTTTGATAATGAGGGAATAATACCTATTAGAAAAATAAAATGAAAGTCCGAAATTCTTCCTTTTTTAATCTTTTTTAACAGAAGTTGAGGCTGACATAATTTGTCAGTCTCACTTTTTTTTTATATCTTTGCTAAAGTTAAACAATAAATAATTAGAAAAATGAATAACAACGAAAGTAAAATTTGGGAAAAATTCTATGGGAAAAAGGTCTGCTCTGAAAATCTTAATATAGAGGGTTTTAAGAAAGCCATTCCTTTTGACATCTACGATGGTCATGCGGTTTGCGAGAGTTACAGAGGACACCGCTTTGATATGATTTATCCGCAGTTAAAAGCGGTTAAGGATAGCAAAGAGTTATCTGATGCAGTAATAGAGTATGTTGGTGAGATTAGTGACAAAGAGGAAATCACAGTGATTCATGTGCTTATGGCATTTAACACACTATATAAAGATGGTGTGGAAGTTAAACCTAAAGAATAATATAAATTAAAAAGAATATGCAGAAATACGTAATAGAACTAAACTATAATGCTTCAATTGTTATTGAAGTTGAAGCAAACGACGAGGGAGAAGCACTTGATAAGGCGAGAGACCAAGCAGAGGACGCTGATATTCGTCAGTTTACTCTCGGAAAAGAAAACGAATCAAAGATACTTAGGAGAGACTAAGTTTTTTCATAGTTTTTTATTGTTTTATGTTAGTTGTTCTGATGGACTGGGAAACAATCCCAGTCCATTTTTTGTTAATAATTGTTAACAAACCAGATTTTTTTCAAGTAATATTTTGTCAATTCAAAATAATTTCGTACCTTTGCATCAACAAACAACAAATAAAATAGTAAATTATGAGTACACCATCAAGAATTATCCTTAAAGTCCGCAAAGAGGACGTAGGACGCAAAATAAAATTCGACTCTACCAAACTGCCAATTCCGCTTAAAGAGTGGATAGAGACAGATGAAAATGGGAAAGTATGGTTCGACAAACGAGGTAAAGACCTTTGTAGGATGGTAACGCTCAAAGGTGAGTACATTGGTATTTATTGCCATTGGGATGGTTATCCTGATAGTGTAGGAGAGACCCTTAAAGAGCATTTTAACGACTATGAGACTGCCCTTAACTTGTTAGTTGGCGGCTTCTGTAGCGGAATTGCAAGCGGTCATGTTGCTCATTATGCTAACAGAAACACAGACAAATGGCGCAACATCAAGCCAATTCAAGGCTCATTTAATAAGGTATATGAAACTATATATGGGCAATATAATTACCTTTTTGAAGATGGTGTGTGGAAAATGAGCAAAACGAAAGAAAATTTCCACGAATTCTAAAAAAAGGTTAAAGCCCCAGAGATTTTCCAAAAAATATTTGGTTAATTCAAAATAATTTCGTACATTTGCACCACAATAAAACAATAGGAGATAAAGATATGGTAGAAGCAAAGTTAAGAGTTGAAATGACCGAAGCAAGAAATGGGAGCAAAAACCCTTTCTATGGTAATACTATGGTAAAAAAAGTGGTTGAGGACATTCTCTACCATGATACCGATAAGAGAGAAGATATTGCTCCTTGTGGGGTTTATGCCACCATTGGTATAAAAAACAAAATAACATTGGGAGAGGGTGACACACCTTTAGAAACACTGAGGGTGTTTGACATCAAAATCAATAGTCGTTATTTCGATAGAGAGGGTAATGGCTGCTACGTTGCATATTTCACCATTGAGGAAAAAACCTATGAAGTATGGGTGCGTTTTGAGAACAAGCACCTTATTGGAATAACCCTTTCAGAATGGCTGCAAAGTTCATATTTTGAAGATGGAGACAATGCAGATAACATTTATTATATGCGTGATTTCACAACAATATCAGAACTCATTTGTTAAAAAGGGTTAAAGAGCCTGATTTTTATAAGAAATTATTTGGTAGATTCAAAATTTTTTCGTACCTTTGCATCACAAAAGAAATAACAATAAGTTTAACATTAAAAAATAGGATATTAAAACTATGGCAAAAACAGAGACAAAGAAAGAAAAGTTTTCACTTGACACACGTGTTCGCCTTGTGGCAGAGAATAATGGTGGTAAGGGTGTGAAAATGCCAGTATGGTTCAACCTACCGCAGCACAAAGCACTTCGTCAGCAGCACATTGACATCTGCAAGAAACTCGTTGAGTTGTCGGTGGCTAACGGAAACTACCCTATTACCTATCTCGTTTACTTCGCAGTAGGAAAGAACGCACACCGCAAGGAGGTGTTTGAGGATGGCTACACCAAGATTGACGAGAAGAAAGCCGAGAAGATTTTCTCATGGTTGAAGATTGCTGCCAAGTATCACAAGAACGACAAGTTGTTCCGCAACCCCAATGCTGCACACGCACTTTGCCGTTTCTATGACAAGTTCAGCACCAAGACCAAGGATTTCAAGGCTGCATTGGAGCGCATGGAGAGCAACCCCAAGATTGACTTGAAGAACGCAAAGGCTCTCGTTGAGGGCATGGGTATCGGCAAGCAGTCCAAGGATGCAGAGTTGGAAGCAGCAGAAATGGCTATAGAGCCAGCAGTTGCTAACGCATAAATAAGGCTGTACGTATCTATAATATAATAAGGTGTGTGGGAAACTAAAACCCACCACCTTAAAAAAAGAAACTTCAAAAAATTAAGACTATGATTTCAGTTGGACAAATTATCGCCCTTGTCATTTGTGTTGGAGCACTTGTTGCACTTCCCAAGGTGATTACTTACTTCGGACAGAAGAACAACGACAAGGAAGAGACCGCAGAGTAAAAAAAAGTAATTATGGGTAGTACATACGAGACAGAGTTAGGCTATCAAGTCAGAGAGACAACAAGCGGACTTGACGTTACAGAGAACGGAGAGTTTGTATGCGAACTCTATGGCAAAACGCTTAATGACTATCGTTCTGACAGAGACGATGATTTCTCTGACATTGACGATGATAAGTTGGAAGCGGACATCAAGGAAACGATTGAAACGGTTGAATTTATTGAAAACCAGCAAGGTAATTGGTAAATAAACGTTAAAATCTGAAAAAAATCACGGAATAATTTGGTCAATCCAATTTTTTTTCGTACCTTTGCATCACGAAAGATAAATAAACAATTGGTAATTAAGTAAAAAGACAAAGAATTATGAGTGGACAGAAACGGCTTGAAAAAGCAATCCGAAACAACCGAGTGGTGGCAATCCCAAGTCGCAAGAAAGAAGTCGTAAAGACTGACGAGAATGGTCAGCCACTGAAGGACAAGAATGGAGAGGTGGTAGTGGAGAACACGCAACTCTACAATGTCTATAAGATGCGCTAATTTGCGCACTTTCCAAAGGTTAAACGAAGTTAAAATTTGCCGAAAGATTTGGTCAATTCAAAAAGATTTCGTACCTTTGCAACAGAATTAATAACGAGGGTTGCAATACCCTCAACTAAAAAGAGAGAGAATAATGGAAAGACCTCCGCCTTAAAAGGCTTGCACACTTAAATTATTTTTTATGTTATATAATCGAGTTTAATTTAAGGTAACGTGGGGTTCGATACCCACATAAATACGTGAGATATGCGTAGCAGAGACCGACCCTATTAAGGGAATATATTATAACATTGATTTAATTAAGACTAATAAAAAAAACTTAGACAGACCACTATCTATCAGCCCTGCCGTTAAGTGCCAAGTGAGCGTTTGCTGTATTGCATATAATCGCCACTTCCGATAGGCACATTATTCGCCCCCAAGCCGCTATTTAGAGCCGCTATTTTGGGCATTCATTTTGGGGCATCTTCGGTCATTACCTTGCCAAGTTTATCCACCCCCTCCAAATGTGATAACGTGCGCACATTTCTATCAGCAAAGTAGAGAGGATGGTTTAGAGGTGAGGTTTTTTAAGGGGATTCATGGGCAGTGACAAGTTGATGCTGATTTTGACTTGCCGTTGGCAATCCCCATTTTACCCTGATAGCTCAGTTGGTAGAGCATCGGTTGCCAACAACCGAGGGTCGTAGGTTCGAGTCCTACGAGGGGTGCTATGCTCGTTGCGTTGTGAAACGCTCTTTGTTTTCCATAATTTGAATTGTTAGGTTTTTAGTTGGATGATGGGTTTGCCGTGAGGTAAGCCCATCGTTGTTTTTTAACAAAATTTTATCCGAAATAATTTGGTTATTTCAAAATAATTTCGTATCTTTGCATCATAATAAAACAAAGCAGTATTAACAATTAAAAGTAAGTAAAAATGAAAAGAATTACATTGTTGAGTGGTTTTGATTTTTATAAGATTGAAACCTTTGACCTTTCAGAAGAGCAGCACAACATAGCTGTGGAAATGGTCAAGAACGATGAAGATTGGAATGGTAATTATAGCCTTGAAGATGTAGATGGCGAAATGGCAAACATTTGGATTGCTGACGCTCATTCAGAGGGCAATGAGGAATATGCAGAGTTTCTTCGTAAGGCTCTCGCAGAAAACGCTGACCTCTACACTCTCACAGACTACTTAGGCGATTTCGAGCAGCCTATTGGTGAGGTAGCAGTATTCTATAATTAAAATATTAGAGTTATGGAAGAGTTAATAGCATTTTTATCTGTTGTCCAGATGTGTATTGTTTTCATGCTTATACACGACAATAACAAATTAAGAAGAAAAATAAAGAAGATGGAGACAAGGGAACTATCAAAAAAATTGGAAAATAATTCCTAAAATATTTGGTTATTTCAAAATAATTTCGTACCTTTGCAACATCAAACAACAAATAAGGAGAATAAAGATATGGCAGAAAAAGAAAATGATTTGATTGGCTTTGCCCATAGGGTGATTGGCTTTCGTATGAACGTCATTAAGGCTTGTAAGGAACTTAACATTGACGTTCCAAGTGACAAGCAGATAAGTGAATATATCAACGAGTATGGTTTGCACTTTAAGGATTTTATGGCTGACTACACCGAGCATGAGGGAATGTTCCGTTGCTTGCAGTCTCCGCTGGAGAAGTTCAAGAAAATGGTTTCTGAAATTACATTCAGCACCAAGCCGACTGACGAGGAAATTGTGACTTTCTTCAACACCCATGGCGATAACGTAGCATTGTTCTGTGAGCAGCGCACAATCAAGGAAATGAGCCCTATTGAGCGCAAGACCTATCTCAAAACCATTGAGAAGTTATCAGAAGAGAAACTTGTCAAGTTATGGAACGCTTTTATTGAGGAAAGCGCACACTATGGCGAAGATAGTTACATCTATGACATCACATCACACAAAGAATTGGCTTTTCTCGCTGGACGCATGGAATATGAGCAAATGCATAGGGTTAGCGAAATGATGAAAAATGGTACTCGTTTCATTCAGTGGCTTAACCTCAATGATGGCTCTATCTGTGAGAAGTCTGACATCAAACACACCATTACTGCATATTGGAGCGAGATTTTTGAACGCATTATGCTTTATCCGTCTGCCTACAATTTTGGTGTGGAAGTATTTTGCAATGGCGATGCAAGCACATATTTCGATGATGTGTTTTTCCCAGTGATTGCCAAGGAAATAGGCTACGCTATTGATGGTGACAAAGGAACTATCAAAAAAATTGAGAAGTGATGTTTGGTTTATTCATATTATTCTGTGTCGGCATAATGATTGCCGACACTCTCTCTGACCCCAAAACGAGAAAAAGACTTGAAAAGATAATCAATAACTTAGAAGAATAATGAATTACTACTTATTACATGGGTATGACATTCCGTTGCTTAGAGTGTTGAGCGCAGGTTTTTACACCGCTGAATTTCACCCAAAAAGAAAAAAACTGAAATATTGGCAGAAAAAGAAACGTAAATAAGCATGAATACAAAAGCATTACTTAGGTCTGGCTTTGCCCATTGTGTGTTTGTCAATAAAGCACCAAAAACAATTGAGGGGATTGTTATGAGGGTTATTAATGACCCAAAAGTGGCATTGTTCCCTAAAAAGCCAAATACCATAAAGGTAGAGCCAATAAACGACATGAGCGATAAAGTTATATTATCGTTTGATGATGAGGAAGTAACATCTGTCTGGACATGGAAAAAGTCAGTAGATGGAAAAAGTTATGCCTTGTTAAATATTGAATAATCATTCTTTAATCTCCTTTTGTTGACCGCAAATGTTAAGGAAAGTTAAAATCCCAGCATTTGTGGTCTTTTTATTTTGTCAATTCAAAAAAATTTCGTACCTTTGCAACACAATAAAACGATAGGAGACAAAGATTATGGTTAAATTAAACAATTCAGATGAATACGAAAGTATAGGTGTGATTAAACTCACCAAAGAGAAATTCCCAAAAGCATTTGCTGCAAAAGTGGAAGAACTACTTGAAGAAAAGGTTTGCTCTACGCAAGAAGAAGCAGAAGCAATTGTCCGTGATATGGAGTTTGAGTTGGAAATATATTACGAAAAGGGAACTGGTCTTTTCGCAGTAGAAAGCGAAGCAGTTGAAAGTGGTACAATATATTCCCCATATACCGCAGAACTTTGTGAAAATTAAGACAAATATAGGAGATTAGATTATGGCGAAATATTTACGGCATTGCACACGCATTCACATTTATGGTGGTGATAACATGGAGAAACGTGCTTATGCGCTGATTGGTTTCTCAACGAAAGAGAACGATTCGGTGGTGACATTGGTGCGAGGTACTGAAAAGGAGATACCAAAGTGGCTGAAACGATATGGCAACTTTACGGATGCGGACATTGAGTGTATTCAGATGTTGGACTACAAAGAAGAATGGTGGTGCGACAACTACGGACTGATAGTCAGAGTGGCATAACCCCATTGTTAAATTAGTAATAAATCAAAAAAGTATAGGAGGACTGCAACATACGATAACTGCGGTTATAACAACGCTTGCACAAACGCACGTATCAATGCAATTAAAGCCGCTTGTGATGAATTGGGGTATAACTAAAAAGGAGATTAAGATATGGATAAGATTAGAATTAAAGAGAATTACGAAGACTACGAAAAAGTTAAAAAGGCTTTCAAGAATTTCATTCATGCCCTTGTATGGGAGTCAATGGACATTGATGCTGGTGTTCATGAGGACGAAGTAAACAACCATATAGAGCGTTATTGCGCCACAATGGGCGATGGTGTTATCCATGACGTTAACAGAAACGTAACGAAGTATATCAAATCACTTGAAGCACGTTATTCTGTGCATTGCTATGAGTTGAATGAGAATGGTGATGTGATTGAAGAAACCGCCAAGCATATTGATACAGACAATGAAGTCATTGCTCTTAAAAAGGCAGCAGAGTTCTATAGAAGTGCAAAGTGTCCTCAAGTGAACATCTACGACAACGAGACAGATAAGTATATTGCCGAATGGGATTAACAAAAATTAACGTGAATTGTTTGGTCAGTTCACGTTTTTTTCGTACCTTTGCAACACGAAATAAAAAGGAGATTGAGATATGAATATAGTAAAAAAACAAGAACTTTTAGACAATATTCGCAGAATTATAGGCAACAAGAAATTTACCTTTTCTAAAGCCTACATCAAGCAGCGTGGAAGCACACCTACAATAGGTGATGATGGACGTAACTACCATGCAATAACTAAAAAGTATCTCTTCATTGATTGCTGGGGTCGTTATGATTATTCAGTAGAGAAAAGCGAGGGAGGTTGGTATTTTATGCGCTATCCAATCTGCTATAGAGTTGGAAGTGGGCAGATTATCCATAAAGTTGAACTTGAAGATATGTTCACGAAAGACTTGCAGAAACTCTATGATGATATTGTTTTCTATCTTTGGTGGGAAACTAATGTAAATCTCCCAAAGTTGAAAAAGGCATACGAAGAGTGCTTGAAATATAAGCCAATGTTTGATAAGATAAAAATTTCAGACGAAGAGTTGGAGAAAATCACAAACCAATAATATTTATATTTGGTTTTCAAATTGATTTTTTATATCTTTGCAAAGAAGTGGAAGACCATCAAAAGTGAATGAGGAACGCTTTTGATAATAAGGAAGAAAAACCTTTTCAAATTGATTGGGAACGAACTTGGGGAGGTTTGTTCCCATTTATTTTTTTTGAAAAAAAAAATCTGTATTTTATTTGGCTATTCCAATTTTTTTTCGTACCTTTGCATCACGAAACAAATAAAAGATTAGAATATGAGTAATAGTAAGGTACGTAAAGCATTGGAAGCGCAAGCCATTTCCAATTATGCCAAAGACAAGGCAAATAAGGTATATTCAATGTATCAGAAGAATGAGAGTCTGCTCACCAACTATCAGATGTGCAAGGCATATTTCAAGGATAGCGGTGCAAGCATCATTGGCATCGTGGAGAGCATTCTCAAAGAGAAATATAATCTTCCTTGGCAGTTGAAGTTTATACGTAGGGCAACACAAGGCGCAAGGGGCAAAACCAACGCACAGATTGTCATTCCCCAGTTCAAGTATGATGAGCGTGTAAACGACATTCTTTCAAAGTATGTGAAGAAAAACTTTGAGAAAATGATTGCTGACCAGAAGAAGAATAGCGCATATCCCTTTATGTTTAGGGATTTGATTGAGAAACATACATAATCTATTCTTTTTGTTTTGCGTGGGTGCGATTTTTTCGAATTGCATCCACTTTTTTATTAAAATGTGTTAACAAATTTGGCTATATCAGGTTTTTTTCGTACCTTTGCATTGTAAAACAAAAGGAGATAAGAATTATGACATTACAAGAAATCAGAGAAATCGTAAAGAACAAACACGCAAAGCAGTATCGTGTAAACCTTATCACTGGCGGTTCAAAAATTGTTCGCTTGTGGCTACATGAAGACGGACGCATTGCCATCATGAGCAAAGGCAGAAAGAAGTGGGGTCATGAACTGAGCAGTTGGAGCGACCACTACGAGGATTGGGCGACACTGAAACTTGTCGAGCATGAAGAGATTGATTACTACAAGCGTTTCGTTAAACGTGCCACAGATGCCTTAAAAATGCTTAACGAGAGTGGTCTTTGGAAAGACATCAAAGAGTCTATTGAGCATTTCTTTAATCTATCAGAAGCGGAGCAGAGAGAACTTGTGAACTCCATTATGACAGATTCGTATGAGTTGTTCTATCACGAAGTTTACAAGGAAAACGGCAAGTATTCTTGGGTGAGGGGCTATCAAGTGTTTGAAGCCTTTGTGAGAAAAAGATGTTGGAAGTCTATCGCATGGAGCAAGTGGGAACGTGAGCGCATGAGCGCAGAAGTTGCTGAGTGTATCAAGAACGGCACAAATTTTCACAGACGTTGGGAGAATGGCTACGACAATTCTGTTGAGATTGCAAATCGTGACGGAGAAAAACTTGCTTGGTATAGTGAGGAATACAGAAATTGTGGAAATGGGCACTACTATCTTATGTTCGATGCAACCCATGCTATTTTCTATGAGGACGATTAAAGAATGTTAAAGGGAGATTTTTTCTCCCTTTTCATTTGGTTATATCAGTTTTTTTTCGTACCTTTGCATTGTAAAACAAAAGGAGATAAAGAATATGGAAAAAAACATTTTGAAGAACGGAGAGTTGAACACAATCAACGCAAAGTATGTGGCAATTGGCACAAAGGAAATTGAGAATTGGACTGATGGTGAGCCTTTCGTTATTGCCATTGATACAGAGGATGACTTTGACGCAAATGGCTTCGACTATGAGAACTACAAGGATATGAAGGTGGGAGAGACAAGGGATTCTTGCTCTGTCTATGATGGTATTTTGGTAATTCGTATTCGTTAAGCATTAAAAGCCAATTAGGAATTGTTAAAAGTGTGAAAAGGCTTGGCTAATTCAGATTTTTTTCGTACCTTTGCATCACGAAACAATTAAAGATTAGAATTATGGCAGACGTTAAGGCATTTATCAGAAAGTGGAATGGTCGTACCTTAGAGGACGATGGTAGTTATGTATCAAAGGAATTTCATTCATTTCAAGTGGCTTTCTTTAATGCAATGAGGAAAATTGCTAAATCACTTGATGGTGAGGTTGTTAATCCATTGTATGGTCACTATGATATGAGTGGCTTCATCAAGTGTAGCGACAAGTATATATATTTCAATTATAGCAATGGTTGTGGACGTGGTGGAAGAAATCATGTTGTTTTGAAAAATAATGGAGATTGGCTTGCACCAATGTATTGCAGAACTGCAAAGAATGAAAAAGATTATCGTGGTGGTTACAATAATCATTGCTATTTTGAGGACTGCGAAAAAGTAATCGAAAGATTGTTGAAGTAAAAGCATAAAAATATAAGGAGAAATAACCTCGTATAAGGGTAAGAGTAGGTCGTTTTACGCACAATGCGCATTTGTGTAAGAGGTTGGCAGTAAGTCAAGTAAGGAAAGTGCAACTCCACCACTAATTAGTTTCTCCTTTTGCTTATAGCAAGGTTGGGTTGAAAGATGGGATTGGGTAGCCATCGCAAAGAGAGGATAAGGATTGCCCACACAAGAAATCAAACCCCTCATAACCTTGTTAAGTTTTTTCTCATTCTTTTCTCCTTTTGAACCCCAAATGTTAAGGAAAGTTAAAAGCCTGACATTTTGGGGTTTTTTATTTGGTCAATCCAATTTTTTTTCGTACCTTTGCATTGTAAAACAAAAAGAGAT
>AUXO012731779.1_pt1 | contig 39288 bp, 33 predicted proteins | sample 768731 | NCBI WGS metagenome assembly AUXO01 (sample SAMN02715735, study PRJNA202380) | gut metagenome | biome: sheep rumen | host: Ovis aries | place: New Zealand: Palmerston North | reverse complement strand
TTTGATAACATCTTTAAACGTTCTTCTTTTAAAGATACATCATAATAATCATTTAGATTATCAACACCAATAATTTCGTCTTTAGAGGTTTCTAAAAGTTTCTTCGCTAAGAAAGAACCAATAAAACCCGCTACACCTGTAACTAATATTTTCATTAATGTCCCTCATTATTGATGCATGCAACAAAAAAAGCAAGCCCATAATCTGTTATAACCATTTTTTTCTTTTTTGTTTCAAATTTGCCATTCTCAAAAAATATCATATTCTTTTTTTCTGTTATAAAGTGATGATTTTCCAAACTGTGATACAACTCATCATTGGTCAAATAAACACCACTTTGAATATCGATGAGTCCAAATCTATTCAAGTCTTTAAGATAGGCAGAAATCATCTCTGGATTTTCAAGTAAACCATAACCAATATTTGAAAAATTAACAACTACTTCTATATATCCTTTTTCATTTTCAAGAACAAAACGTAAATCTACAAGCGGGTAATCCTTTCCGTGTTTGGAAAAGTATTTTAGTAGCTTTGCTTCATCAGAATTCAATTGTCTAATAATGTCTACAAAACTTGGAAAAACACATTTTCTCTTATCTATAGATGAGGCAAGTAAATTTTCAAACATTTCTCTTAATTCATCATCCATAAATGTGTATTTGAGAGCCTCCAAGGCCGGACCAACAACGTTTAAATCAGCGCTATCTTTTAGAGCGTCTTCTGGAATTTTTTTAATCTTATTTTCAAGCCCATTCTTTAACTCTTTGATTTTAGCGTCTTTATATATTTTTAGCGCTTGAAAAGGGGTTAATAATGTATCAAAAATATCAACGATCGAGCATATCACATTGTCAATTGATGATGTTGTTTTTGGTAAGTGTTTAGCTACCGCTTCAGCAGTACCCTCAATTAATTCTTTTTTGCTCAAATTAATCTCTCCTTAATAGGTCTCTAGTATACACCTTGTCTTTAACATCATCCAGAGATGTATCATATCTGTTTGCGATAATAACTTTAGAAATACTCTTAAACTCATTAAGGTTTTTAATTACTTTGCAGTTAAAGAATTCTTCATCTTTTAAAGTAGGTTCATAAATCACTATCTTTACACCTTTGGCGTGTAGTCTTTTCATTACTCCTTGAATGGAGGACTGTCTAAAATTATCACTACCACTTTTCATAGTGAGTCGATATATACCCACTGTGACATTATCTTTACCGTCATTTCTATATCCTGCTCGTCTAAGAACTTCATCACAAATAAACTGTTTTCTAGTTCTATTAGATTCTACAATCGCAGAGATCAGATTTTCTGGCACATCTTCAAAGTTAGCTCTTAATTCTTTAGTGTCTTTAGGTAAACAATATCCTCCGTAACCAAATGATGGGTTATTGTAGAAGTCACCAATACGTGGATCTCCACATACACCTTTAATAATATCTAAAGTATCTAAACCTTTGGTTTGGGCAAATGTGTCAAGTTCGTTAAAGTATGCAACACGTAATGCTAAATAGGTATTCGCAAATAGTTTAACTGCTTCTGCTTCTGTACATCCTAATATATGAACATCTATATCTTTTTTAATCGCACCTTGCTTAAGTAAAGAGGCAAATTCTTTAGCTTTAGATAAATATGGTTCTTTCTTTTCAGGGACACCCACTACAATACGAGATGGATATAAGTTATCATATAAAGCTTTGCCTTCTCTTAAGAATTCTGGAGAGAATAATATATGTTCAAAGTTATATTTTTCTCTTACATATTTAGCGAATCCCACTCCTACAGTAGATTTAACAATTATCCAAGCATTAGGGTTAACTCTAATAACTTGCTTAATTACTGACTCCACACTACTAGTATCAAACTTATTAGTCTCACTATCATAGTTAGTAGGAGTAGCTATTATTACTATTTCTGATTCTTTATAAGCGCTATCGCCATCTAATGTTGCTACTAAATCTAAATCTTTAGTAGCTAAATATTCTTCTATCTCTTTATCAACGATAGGAGATTTCTTTGAGTTAATTAGTTCAACTTTGGCTTTAACAACATCTACAGCAAATACTTTATTATGCTGAGATAAGATAATAGCGTTAGATAAACCAACATAACCTGTTCCTGCTACTGCAATAGTCTTAGAAGGAAGTTCTATATCTTCTACACAAGTTCCATTATATCCTTCTATAACTGAATAAGCGTGTTTATATTTTAAAGTTGAGACGTACTTACTATTGGCCTCAATGCGCTTATATGAGCGCAGAGGAATATCGCAAAGTTTAGATGCTTCTAACTGTGTTATTTTTTTAGATTTTCTTAATTCTTTTAACGTCATGTCTCTTATTATATACCTAAAGTGTCAAAATGGCACTTAGAAAATTATGCACGTCAAATATAAAACCATCGATCCATTACGTTAGATCGATGATATAAAAATAATTGAAGCAAAAGCTGAAACTTATATTTTTATTTCTTATCGTCAATAATGTTTTTGATGTATAGTTCACAAATCTCAATACCTAAGGAGTCGGTGACTGTTTTATTAAATAATTCAATAAGTTCTTTCTTGTGAGTGGCTCTAATATCTTTGCAAGTCTTTATCTCTTTCTTACCGAAATACTCATTTAGTAATTCACAAGCATAATTTTCTAAAACGTCTCCAACATTAGATGTCTGATAATGATATTTTTTTGCATCAACAATTTTTAATAACACGGATAACGATACTCTAAATAAAGATTCTTTTTTATCTATGATTGTTATTGTATCTTTAAAATTGTAAATATAAGGTCTGCAGTCCGCTTTATAAACAATCTTATCTACGAAAGGAAATAAGAGCACCAGTTTGTTAGATACTGTTTTTTTATATTTTCCACTTCTTTCAACAACAGCTTGCTCATGTTCTTTAATGTTGGCTGAAAAATAAACCAAATAAATAATAGCAATAAGTGAAAGCGCTACAATAACTACTAAAACAAAGAAAACAGCTTTTGGCATTCCTAAAATTTTGTTTGTTGTAGCTGCATCTTCTAGAACAACTAAATTCATCAAATTCATACTTTATCTCCTTTAATTTAATAAATGTATCTAAATATTAGAATGTTTTATTCTGTTTTTTCATCAGTTGTGGTTATTATAGTTTTATTTTTGTGCTTAAACAATTTTTTTCTAAAAATAGCAAGAAGAATAAAACTAGCCAAAATAACAAACGCAACAGATAATCTAATAGCGAAATGAACTGTATATAAATACATAGCCAAGAATGAAAGCCCAATAAAAATAAGCAAACTTATAATAATAAAAGGCATATTATAGATATTTCTTTTTAAAATAAACCAACTGACTATATAGTGAAGTAACGCAATGACAAAGTAGCCTAAAAATGTTGTATATGCCGCAACTTTATATCCATATATTGGTAACAAGAAGTAATTAAGAAGTATATTTAAAACCGCTCCAAATAATGTTATTGGAAAAACAAACCTAACTTTCTCATGCACAAACTCAATATTTGAGAAAATAAAATAGAAACTTGAAAAGAATATCCCAACAACCAAAATAGGAACAATACTAAGTGTTGTTGAGTAATTAGGACCACCAATTATATAGATACCCTCAGGGGCAAAATATATCAAAAGTAGAGAAAACAAAATTGAGAATACAACTAAAACATTAGTAGAAGATGACAATTTATCATATTCTTTGTTTTTAATACATTTCATAGAGAATGGATTATAGGCATTATTAAGTGCTGTGAATACAATCAAACACAAACTAGCAAAAGAATAGCAAACAGTATATAAACCAGTTTCGTTGATGCCAACTAACTTTTCAATCATGAATCTATCCGAAGAAGAAAGTAAAACGGTACATAGATAATGAGGAAGCAATGGTAAGTTGAACTTAATTGCGGTTTTCCAAAGCGATACTCCGGCTTTATCTTTTTTAAGCGAAATAATAAATAAAGTTACTCCGGCAATTAAAGAAGGCAAACATAAGCCCAAGATTCTCCCCAATACACGATCAGACACAAATAAATATGCTAATAAAATCGTTAAAAGACTTTTTGTAGCAAAAACACCAACAGTGACAAAAGAATATGTTTTATATGAATAAGCAAATCTTTTTGGAACAGCCCAAAATTGGAATAAGCTTTCCCCTATTATCATTCCAAACATTAAGAAAATATAAGAAGGCTTGAGACCTAAAAATGAGGATAAAGGATTTATAAAAATGCTAATTATTCCAAAGGAAACCGTGCAAATTATAAGAGATAGACACGCCAAAGAATTAGAAATCTTTCTAGCCATTTCTTTATTTTTGGTTATATAGACCTCTAAGACTCCTCCAAACAAGTTGAACGTTGCAACAATAGACAAAATCAAATACCACGACTGAAAAACTCCATACGTTCCAACTTCGCTTTCAGTAAGTATTCGGTTGATAATTGGTTGAGTTAAAACAGATATTGACTTATCAATAACTGTAATTGCTAAAAACCAAACACTAGCCTTAAGAACAAGATTAGCGCTTTTGTACTTATTTATTAAACCGCCAAAGAAACTTCTAATTCTCGTCATTATAAAATCCTATCTTTAACTAGTAAATCATAGACTCTTTTACAAGTCTTATCATCATAATATTTAAAAGCAATATTTCTAACTTCAGTTCTTTTGTTTTTATATGAATCTTTACTAAGTGCTTCGGCAATAGAGCTCACTAAATCTTTGCTATTATAAACCACTTGTCCACCACAATAATCTTCATATGGCTTATAGGCTAATCCTCTCATTTTCATATAATCATCAATATCGTACATAAAATAGATAATAGGCTTATCTAAAAGAAGATAATCAATAGAGATAGATGAATAGTCGCTAATTAAAACGTCAGAAATTTTCATCAAATCATAGAAGGAGTAATCAAATGTTGGGACATATGGAACGATCCTTGTGTTTCCATTACTGAAATACTTATCATCTTTCCAAGGATGAGTTTTAACAATTAAAATAGCATTAATATCTTCTAAAAAATCGTTCAACCCTTCAACACCATCAAACATAATTGGATTTTTTATATCGGTATTTATATCTCTAAATGTCGGGGCGTACAAAATGATTTTTTTAAAATCGTTTCCGTATTGTTTGGTAAGTAATTGTCTAATCTCAGCATCTTTTTTTGGTGATGATTTAAATAAATTATCATTTCTTGTTAAACCAACAGAATAAAATGCCTTAAAAGGAACATAATGCGATTCTGACTTTAATTTAGAATCAATCTCCGACGTTGAACATATAAATGTCCAATCCTTATAAATAGTATTATAGTTAACTGTACCCGAATCATTTTTAAATGTCGAAAAATAGCATAAGCAAACTGTGTTTTGTCTCTTTAAAATGTATGGTCGACATGAGTCGATTGGTTCAAACATTAGTGTTTTACATCTAAACATCTTAAAGATGTTACCCTTTTTTACTTTGCCTTTTTTTGAGTTACATTTAAGAAAAGTAAAGGTAATATTTTTAAAATCTTTCACCGCATCTTTATAAAGAGGAATTCTTTCACTAAAATGAGTTTCTAAAAAAATGTGTTTACGTGTACCGATATAGTTATCTAAAAGATATCTGATAAATGACAATAAACTGTCAGCGGAATAATTCAATAAATCATATTTATCGGATTTACAATTAGAAATCGGCGAAGCATAAATATAATTTTTGTTTTTTGGAACAAGAAAATTAATAAATTTCAAAATAAAAACTTTAAGCGCTCTCATTATGCGAATTTCCTCTCATAAATGCGAAATGCGAGATTTTTATTTATTCTAAACAACAAGCAAAAAAGTCTATGTGAAATCTTTTTGCTTTTCTTAAAGCAGATAAAATTCTCTTTTACAGTGCGTTTAATTATGTTTTTATCTGATTCTGGATTGACATAACATTTGAGCATTGAAAAACAGCCATCAGATATACGTGCAAGTAATGCTTTCTTTAATTTTTTGTTGTCTCTATCGACTCTTAAATTTTTAATATCGTTAAAATTATCAATCATGCATAATAAACTTCTAAATTTAATTGAGCTAGTTATTGAGTCTAATCTAGAGTCAATGTAGTTATACCAATATATGTTTTTAAACATAATGTCTTTGGATAGCAACAAAACCATTGAAGTCCAATAAACATCTTCATGTATTCTTCCAAAAGGAAACATAAGTCTATGTTGATCAATAAATGAACGTTTTACTATCGTTTTCCATGCAGGCCACAATTCTTTACCTGATAAGTTACATATAAGAGATTTTTTGAGTGAAAAACCAGATTTGGAATCAACATATCCAACATGTTTCGACTCGCTAACTTTTTCAAGTATGAAAGGGTAAACAATTGCCTCACAATCACTTGGCAGTTCTTTTAATATTTTATCTATGCAATTATCCGAAATATAATCATCCCCGTCTAGAAAAGCAATATATTCACCAGAAGATGCTTTGATACCAAAATTACGCGCATCAGAAAGTCCGCCATTTTGTTTGTGCACAACTTTAATATTGGGAAATCGCAAAGCGTATTCGTCACATATTTTTCCGCTATTGTCTTTCGTGCCATCGTCAACCAAAATCACTTCTACCAATTCGTTTAGTTGATTAACTACACTATTTAAACATTTAACCAAATATTTTTCGACATTATATATAGGAACAACAATACTTAAACGAAACATAAAATTACCAGAAGAACATTCCATAGTTCATGACTTCATGACCATCTCTTACTAAAACTGATATAAATGGATAAAACACCAAGAACAAGGCAACTACTTTAAATAGCGCATTAGGTTTACTATTAAATAGAATTTCATTGTTCTCATCTTTTTTCCATAAAAGCGAAAACGCTGAATATTGGAAAATACCAAAATTGGTGAAAATTCTATTCAAGTACTTAAAAACATATCCTAAAAGATTGCCAGAAGAACTAACTAAAGTTAAAACGCTAAGGGTAGTATTACTTTCAGAGTATTTTTCTTTTGAGTGAAAAATAACATAAATAGAATAGAATAAGCAAAAGGTAAACTGAGCAATTCCAAAAAATCCAAAATCAAATGTTATATTTTTGAAATATCTTATTAGTCGATCTATAATCTTTGCTTCGAGGGAAGTTTTGAAAACAACAATTCCTATGGCAATAGCGATCAAAGAGAAAATAACTATCGTAATTTTTGTTTCTCTTCTTTTGCTTGACCAAGTGCAAATAATATGGAATAAAAGAATCAAAATCGCAACAAAAGAAACGATATGGATTGTTGAGGCAAGAGCAACAAAAAGAATAAATAACACATATCTGTTTTTGAATAATAGCGGTAATGCTAAAAATACAATTGAAAATGCAAAGCTCTGTCTCACGAGGTTGAGTGTTGGTAAAAACATACACGCAAAATAAAACGTCATAGTTAATGGCAAATCAATGTGTTTTCTTATTCCCCAGATACCGATAAATGTAAAGGTATAAGTAAGAAGCGAAATAACAAATAAGTATGTATGGACATCGGTCTTTTTATAAAACCAATCAGTAAAAATAATAAAGCCTTTGTCTTTTAGCCAAATATATTCGCCCGTTTCAAATAATTTTGCATAATTCTTTGTATCAATTCCTACACTTATTGATCTTAACCCTGCTATAAGTACATAAACCATTAATAATAGGGCCAAAGGCAAAAAACTATTCTTTTTTTTGGCAGCTTGAGACAAAACAAAAGTCAATGCCAACATGGTTATATATAAAATAGCTGTTTGAAACTGAGACAAATACATATATTAATATTATAGAAGCGTTATTAAATATTCAATATTTACAATGCATCTAGACTATGCAATAAATCTCTTATTCGTTTAATTCCATCGTTATATTCTTTTAAAACATAATCAAGAGCAATATCGCATTCATTATTAAATTCTTTCATAGAAAGAGTCTTGTAATAATCATAAATTTTGTTTAAAAAGTTTTCATCATTCGGATTACATTCTAATCCAACACCATACTTGGAGCATTGTTTTCCCATTGTGGAATCTGTATAACAAAGTTGAGGAATCCTAAAAATGATACCATCATAGAATTTGTTTCCCATCGCAAGCATCATATTAGAATCACAATATATATTGTGAATAAGATCTGTATTTTTAATAAATTCATATCTATCACTAGGGTTATATTCTCCATGGAAAAACACATTGTTAGCCTCAATTGATTTTGAGTATTTTTTTAATTCAATTGCGGACTCTTGTTCTCTCCCATAATAATGAAGTTCAAACCTATCATCGTTCTTTATTTTATCGATAATAACTTTATTTAGTTCTACGTGTCTAATATATCCCCAGAACGATAATCTAATTTTATCAGATTCAGTTTTCTTAAAATCTCTATGCTCTAAAGAATCCAACAAAAGGTTATGTGAGTTATAGATTTTTTCAGATTTAGGCAAATATTTTTTAAAACCTTCACTGCTCGTAAAAGTCAAACGTGATTTCAACACTATTTTTTTGATCTTTCTCCTGAAGAAAGCGTTTTTCTCAAATGTTGAATCTCGATAGTCTAAAATATAATTCTTCTTTCTAAGAACACCATATATAAGAATTGCAGTTAAAGAATGTAATGCAATAATTAAGTCAAATTTTGTTTCATTGTTTATTTTTTTAACGAACATTTTAAACTTTGAAAAAGGTTTAATTTTTTTTAATTTGTTTACACCGTTTGTCTGAGCATAGACAAATCTATGAAACTGGATATTTTTATATGAAGTCAAGTCTTCATCTTTGCCATCTCTATCCCAATAGCAAACATGAATTTCTTGCTGTTGGTCTTTTAAAGCATCTAAATAAAAATTTAGATAAGGCATATATTTTATTTTGTTTAATCCAACAATTAATATTTTCATACCTATTTTTTTGCAATACTCGCAAAGAGATCAATGTATTTATTTGTATTATTTGTTCTTGAGTACAAGTCGAATCCAAATTTAAAACCATTAACACCAAATTCAGCTGCTACATCCCTATTATTTGATAAAAACTCAATAGCCTCAGCAGCACCTTCAGAATCATTATCCGAAAAAGCATAGCCAATTTTATTATCGTTAATCATTTTGTTATAGCACGAACCTTCATCAGCGAGAGTAATAATTGGTCTTTTACAGGCCATTAATAATCCTGCTTTACTAGGAACAGAATTTCCAATTACTCCCTTGGGAAGTGGAATCAAGCAAACGGAGCATGCGCTATAAACATGAGATACCATATTTTGCGGTTCAAGTGGTAAAAATATAACGTTTGTGAGATTACGTTTTTCAACTTCCTTTTTAAAATCATCCATCTGACTGCCAAAGCCAATCATATGAAAAACAATATTCTTGTGGTCAATTAATTTCTCTGCAATATCACACACTACTCTATAATTAAAATTGAATCCCATTGTGCCAGCGTACTGAACATAAAATTTATCAGTATCGAGGTTATATTTTTTAACAAAAAGATTATCTTTGAGAGGAATCTCAGATACAGTCGAATCATCAAACCAATCTGAAATAACAGTAATTTTAGAAGGGTCGACACCCTGTTCTATTACTTTGTTCTTCATATCATCAGAAATAACAGTGATATAATCAGCAGTTTTATAAGCTCTTTTCTCAAATTTATAGAAAAAGCGTTGCATCCATCTCCTTTTCATTACACCATTAGCAATTGAAGAACCAGGAAACATATCCTGAATATTCCAAATTAAAGGTATTTTTAAGCGTTTTTTTACAATCGGTAAAAGAATTGGAGCCCATGGGCAAGATTGAACAAAAACTAAATCAAACTTACCATAATTAGCTTTTAAATATTTTTTTGTTTTAAGAGAATATTTAGCTCCAACTATATATCTTTTTGCAAAATTCTTTTTCTTAACTACCTTAGTGTTTATTGTTTCATAAGAAAAAGAAGAATATACTTTATATTTCTCAGGGACATCAGGATCAACCCCAGATGAGTGGCTTTCGATTAAATGAACAGTATGACCATCTTTAAGAATGTCCTCGATTAAAGCATCGTACAAATGTCTTGATGGTCCATAAGTATCAAAACCGCCTGACATTAAAATTAAAATTTTAAACTTCCTACGTTCCATTTTATTCTCCTTCGATATCAGTAGATTCACCAAATAATTTATCTATACATATATCTGTTGCGTGGCCCCCATAAGGACAATATTTGTCTTTAAAAGCTTGGAACTCGTCTTTTTTATTGTTGCCACAAAGTATTTCGTTAATACATTCAACAATTTCTTCCGTGCTCTTTTGAATGCCGAATGGATATTCGGTAGTAATATCATAAAAAAGTTTCCTTGTAGAAGTATATTCTTCATAGTCTGGTGCAAAACATAAAAATGGTTTCCCGAGAATAGAAAAATCGGTCGGAATTGAAGAATAGTCTGTAATTAAAATATCAGTAATCAATAGTAAATCAGCGATATCAGGTACATTACTAACATCTATAATCTTGTCACAAACATTGTGATTAAAGATAACTTCTGCTGTGATAGAGTGCTTTCTAAATAAAATCTTTGCATTTGGAAATTTTTCGAAAATTAGGTCTAAATCTAGGTCTACTGAAATTGAAGATTTGAAAGTCTTGCTATTTTGTTCTCTCCAAGTAGGAGCATATAAAATAACCAAATCATTCTTTTTTATATTGAAGCGTTTCGCTATATCTTCTACATATTTTTCAGAGTGATTATATAAAATATCTTCCCTAGGACGTCCGCACATTAAAATGCTATCTTCTCTAGCATTAAAATATTTAATAAGAACATTTTTTAAAAAATCGCCATCTGCACAAAGATAATTAGTCTTGGAGAAATTATAATCTTTTCTATTATTGGCACCATTACCAATAGATTTAGGTCCAGTCCCATGCCAAGTATTTAGATATATTTGTTTTTTCTTCTTAAAAGATAATCCGCGTTCAATATTAACATTGGAGATCCAGTATTTTGCTCTGAACGCAGTATGGAAATATCTATAGGAATTAATTTTAACAGTGTTTAAATTGAATTCTTTAAAATTTTTGGGATTTTCAAACGCCCACACAATTTTAAACTTATTGCTTCCAAATCTCTCGACAATCTTTTCATATAAAATTTTAGGACTGTCGTTATATTTTTTTCCAGAAAAAGAGTTTATTAGTATCAACCTATCATTTACTGGTACAAACAAAGTTAAAAATTTAAAGAGGGCGGAAAAGAACTTTTTATAAATAAACTGTATAAAACGGTTGTGTTTAATTAAGTACTCTATTTTTTTCATGATATTTTTTTTATTTTGCATTTAGTCATTTATCAATATCAATAAACGAATTACGCATGTCCAATAGTATAACACGTATCATTTCTTTTAAGAAATAAAAAATCAATAGAGTAAAAAATAGGTGTAAATTCAAACCCAGAATAGGCAAAACTATCATCTAATATGATTACTTTAATTTTTCTCTTAATTGACTACTGCTTATCCCTTGTGTATAGGAGAAATATACAATTTCAACATCTTTGTCAGCAAAATATTCTTCGTATTTTTTAAATCTTTCGCTGCCCTTATAGTCACTTCCTACAAATAGTTTGTCGTAGTGAAATTTATTCCATGCATCAGAATCTTCTGGGAAAGATTCACATACTTCGTCAACATATTTAATAGACCCAACAATTTGGATTCTTTCTTCGAAAGGAATAAAGGTTTCTTTTCCTTTCCATGCTCCACTTTTATGAACTCCAACAATTAAATAATCACATTGTTCTTTGGCGCGTCTTAAAAGGTTTAAATGACCAATATGAAACAAGTCAAAGGTACCACTAAGATAGCCAATAACAATGGATTTTCGATTACTTATTCTATTGTTCTTAATCTTATAGTCATAACTCGATAAACCAAATTCGTGTGGGTTAGATTGATATCTTTTTATGATATCTAAGCATAATTCTTCATTTATAAATAATTTTTCGGCTCGGTTATCCATTGCAGAAATGCACTGTTTAGATAATTCATCTAATAAACTCAAATCAGTCTTCCCACCATTAAACGATGTGCCTTGGAATGATGTAGCAATGACACATGTAATTCTATTAGACGAATTAGATTTTTCTAATTCAATGTTCAATGATTCGCAAATTTTAGAAATAGATGCTTTTGCCGCTCCATACACAGAAAATAAAGGTGAAGACACTTCTCCAGCTATTGATCCAACTACTAAGCACTTGGCATTTTTGCTAGACAAAAGAGTATCGTAAAACGCATGTAAAATTCTGATTATTGAGGTCGAATTAACGCTGATATTTTTAACTATTTCAGCATCAGAATATTCTATAAATGGTTTAACTACGCCAAACCCAGCTGTAATAATTAAACAATCACATCCACTTAATTCTTTGATAATCTCAGTAATATTTTTACTGATATCACATTTTTTGAAAGATAAGTTACTATTGTCGAAAGCGGTCTCTTTCAAATCTAAAACAATTACATTAGTGTATTTTTTTGCTAATTCGTGAGTTATGGCCAATCCGAGGCCACTTGATCCGCCAACAATTACTGCTTTAGACATAATTCGATATATATTATATATTATGCTAATATATTTTTGAATAGCAAAAAGAGTTAGCACTAGTTAATAAACTGTAAAAGATTCGTCTTTTCAGTTATATCGATTATTTTTACTAACAGTAAGTCTCCAAAAGATATGTCTTACAGCATTAGAACTTACCATTATTGGATTAATACGTAGTTTATATGAAGCAATGTAGATATATTATTAGTAGTAGTTTGTTAGTTTGTGTAGATTATAACACAGCCTTCTATTGCAATTAATAAGTATCAATCTATATGTAGAATTTGTATCTATTAATTAATCACAATAATGAAAATCATTAAATAACAACTCTAATAATTCTGCCACAGAAATAACTTCAACTTCATTTTCAGTAATGTAAATAACTATTCCTATTGTCACTTTGCAAACAATTGTAATATTAACTCCAATTCAAACTTCGTCACCAATAGTAGGAACGCATTTTCTTTTGTCTCTATTTTTTGCCTAATAGTAACAACTTTATGAATATTGCAATTTCTCCCTACAACATCATCAGAGTTAACAGTTGTTCCATATTAATGGCCAATATATAATCTAGAACCACTATTTATTTTATTTCGGCGAGTGTTTCCTCCACCAACAAAAAAGCCTCTAACCAATGTTCAAACACGAGACAGGTATCGTTTTGTCATCTAACAAACTACTCTAACACACATCGAGATTATATGTCTAACTAACAATGTCATATAAGATGCTACTATATTTTTCGCGATAATTATCTAAATAGTAGGCCTGCACTAGCTATTGAAATTTTAAAACGCTATTCTATTCCAGCAGATGGTTTTTTCATCTTAGCGTATTTTGAATCTCTCCTAGCGCCCTTTTTAAAAGAATAAAAATCAAATGATTTAGATTTTCTATAACTGTCTATATAATTTCGTCGATACGATTGAATGTTTGATAAATCAGTTTTTATAATTTGCATATGTTCCTTTTTATTACCTTTGTCAACGCTAATCGGCAAGAACGCAGATCTGTACGGCGCAAAGGATGTCGATCCATAGTTTGACGAGTTACATTCAATATAGAAACAAAACAAATCTCTTGCTGAAGACATAGATTGACAAATGTTTTTTCGAAACTAATTTTGTCATTTTCAAAAATTGCAATCTGTTTTTTTCTAAAAGACAACACATTTTGAAAATAAACCATAGATTTATATTTTCTATAGCAATTTTTCAAAATTTCAATAAGCTCATTTTTGTTGAGTGTAACATCTATCATTGCGAATATTTTACATTATATATAATGATAGCACACCATAAAATTTATTATGATTTATAGGAGCTCATCAACAAGATATAAAGAAACACTATCGCATCAGGATTATCATATTAAAAGAAACTTATTGAGATTACTTATTTAACAAACATCTATAAATCTCTAACTATATTTAAATAACATCTAATCAATATATCTATCTTGGCGAGTGTTTCCTCAACATCTAACCAAAACTACTAACCAATGTTCAAACACGAGCCAGGTATCGTTTTTCAACAAACGTTTGTTATTTGACGTTTCTATATTTCTTTTTGCGATATAAAGCGTATCTAAATGCATATATCCAACTCTTTAACCAATTAAACCTTTGTGATTTATAATATACATTAACTAGTTCAATTTATTGTTGTCAAAGAATTGTTATATCTTGATATAATTTGTAATACTTTTGAAAGTGTTTGCTTTACTTATTAGAAGACAAAACGAATCCTGTTTTAATTGATAAAAGTCCACTTGATTACAAAATAATTTTTAAACAAAAATTTACATATTTTTTTTAATGATATCTTCAATTTTATCAAGAGTTTCTAATGTCACTTTTTCTTCAAAATATTTTTTTTCTATTTTGTTTAAAACTTGTTCATCCAAATCCCATATTTTCATTGACAACAACCTGTCTATGATTCTCTTTTCAAATCGGTATTTTAATATTGTTGCAGGATTTCCGCAGACTATAGAATAAGGTTTAACATCATGAGTAACAACAGATCCGGCACCAATAATAGCCCCATCACCAATGGATAAGCCTCTCATTATAACTGCGTTTGCCCCAATCCACACATCATTTCCAATTACTAATGGATTATTGTAGTCTTCATATTTTTCTTCTTTAACATTTAAAACACGATGCAACGGAGTCATAAGTAAACGCTCGTAATTATGATTTACGCCTCCAATAGATATATTCCAAGCAATAGAACAATACTTTCCAATTTTTGCATTAGCAATAAAGCAATTGGTTCCTATATAAGTCGCTTTTTCGATATAACTATCAATGATTTTACAATATCTGCCAATCTCTGAAGAAAACAGAGTTGAGTTTCTAATAATTGAATTATCTCCAACTGAAGCCTTTCCATTTAGGCACGACTTTATTATTTCTACATTTTTATAAATTTTAGATTGCTTTGATATTTTAGATTCAATTATTTTATTCATTATCTTCTCCAATCAATTAGTCCCTCAATCATATCTGTTCCAAAGCAATTAATCCCGGTTTTTAAATTAACTTCTTCTCTCTCGGCAAAAGAATCGTCAATAAAAATGCTGTTTTTTGAATAAATAAAATTCGATTTTTTGTCATTGCTTTTCAATAAAACAACATCCGAAAAAAGTTCTTTTGAAATTTTGAATTTTTCTAAATCAGTAAATATGTCAGTAGAATGTTTAGTAAGCAGTACAATTCTCTTCTTATTATTTACGCATTGGTATAAAAACATAATCAGTTGCGTATTTATAGAATCTTTAAGTACAAGCGTATCATCAAAATCAACGTAAACAGTATCATAAGAAAACCCAAGTTCGAACTTAGAAGAAAAACACCTATCCAATAATACCGAGTATTCATTTTTTCGTATTTTAATTTTTATATTCATAAAAAGATATAGCGTTAATAGCGGTAAATTAACACCTATCATCCTACTTACGCACATAGTTCCGGCAATTCTTGGAGCAATTTCCATCAATTTTGGGGAACCATACTTATCGAGCTTGATTTGAAAAAACCAAGCCCCAAGAAAAGAAAACTTTGAATTTATATCCTCGGCTATTTTATTTATGTCATCAGAAAGAGGAACAATTCTACTACGTACAGAAATTCCTGCTCTTATTCTTTCTCTATTTCTGCAATTGCAAAAGCAAAGTTTCCCATTGGAATCTGTAAAACAATCAATAGTAAATTCCTCTCCTGGCAAATATTCACAAAAGATATACTCTATCGAAGAATCCAATTTAAATAAATCAAGAGGAGAATTAATTTTTTGTACACCGAAAGAACCTTGCCCAATTGCAGGCTTTGCAAAAAATGGAAAATCCTTAAAATCAGTTGCAACAGTAGAGAAAGTTGGCAAATAATTCGAATTATATAATTTTGTATAAGTAGAAATTTTTGATCTAGTAATAAAAATAGTTTCATTAGGCGATGCAACGATTTTACATTTTAATTTATTCCTATTTTCCGACAAAAAAAGAAGGGCATCATCATGTGCGGGGTATATATAATCTATGGCCTGTGATAAAACTATGTTATTTAAATAATCAATCAAAGATGGGTCGTTCGAAAAAGGAGCATTTTCATACAATCGCTTGAATAGAAAATTAGCATGGCAAGGCACGCTTGTTGCACCATACAATGTAATGTTTTTTTCATTGCAAAGACTATTAAAAATTTCAAATGCGATTTCTGTCCCACAAGGATAAATTAATACATTAGTATTCATGAAAATATTATGATATATTAAAGTAATTTTTTCAAATTACTATTATTAAAAAATTTAACTACTATATTCTTAATAACTGAAAATATCTTTTTTTATTTGTTTAGTTTAGTCTATAAATAAATACTTATCTACTATAATCTTATCCTGTTTCAAAGGACACGCCTTATACGTGGCCATTAATATAAACTGTTATAACGATTCGAGAAGATAATATAATTTGCACAAAAGAACTAATATTTCCAACAGCAAAACCAGCAGTTATTTTCAAACCAATCAACAATGTTGCGAGAGGCAAATGATATTTTTAAATAGAATAAATTTCTAAAAGGTTGAATATTATTTTGTAAAGCTAAAACTACTTAATCGTAATGTTGATGCATGGTCTAACAGCATTTGAAACAACCATAACGCCACAATTATTTATATATCCTGATGGTTTTGCTCTATAAATGTCTTTCTTGCTTGCATCACAAGGAGATCTTGTCAAATAGTCAGCGCAATATAAGTAATTCTCATCAAGACTATAACAAACATTTAAAATTCTAGAATAATCAGTAGTAATGACATGCGCTCCAAAGTCAGTTTTAAATAATTCTCTTGTCTCTATAACGCTTGGCAAAAAGACTTTATCATAAGTGTCTTCACAAATATTTGGATTATCAGCTCTACCGGTTGATTCAGCAGAATTATCAACTAATGTAGATTGGATTTCTTCATTTCTTAAATAAAATGCGGTATTAAAGAAATCATTAGTTAACCATCCTCTAATCGAGCTATAAAAATAATTATTAGCAGAAATTAGTTTGCCATCGATAGTTCGAGAATATTCTGTAAAATTATAATCCTGACTGTCGATTAATTTTTCACTTATAAGTTGATACGAATTATCTTCATTAAAAATAATATTCCAAGAAATGGGTTCGCATTTAAACCAATAATTTGCGCCGGCAACAATATGTTCTCCGTTATCAAAATCCTGATAAATTAAAATCTCTTCTCCAGTTGGATTAACTGAATAAAATGGTCTAGCTGTTTTTTTGTAATAGTAATCACCATCATACAAATAAAATCCATTTTTTTCAGGAGATTCAATCTTATTTAATTCAGCAATCAATTCAATATTATCTACAACAGTTTGAGGATATAAGCCATATGTCAAAGTCTTATTATTTTCGGAAACAACAGGCACTACTCCATGTGCCTTATCCCATTCATTTTGAATAATATCTTCTTCGTTCATAAATTTAGCGATTAAAGAATAACTATGTTCCGGCATCTCAAATTTATATGGATTACGAGTAGACACTAATTCGTCATTAGAGTCATACCAGCCCTTTAAATATACTCCTTCAGCTAAATCACAAGACGCAACTACTTGACCACCAATAACATAATCTCCGCTAACATCAGCAACAATCCCTTTTGATACATCACTAGAGCTAATAGTGAAATCTCTTAACTCGTCAAATTTACCAACTAAATAAACATCGTCAGCAGGCATTTCAAAAGTATAATCTGCATCATAAGAAACAAGTTTATCATCAGAATCAAACCAACCCTTAAATGCATAATTAGGGTCATTAGGAGTGGCATGTAAATGAATACATTCTCCTGTATATCCTTCACCAGAAACAATATCAACATATCCCTTTGAAATATCGCCGCTGGAAATAGATAAATCATTTAATAGCGGGATCCATTTAGCGGTTAGTTCTAAATTTCCAGTCATTCCTTTAGTGATTGCCTCTAAATAATTGCCGTCTTGATCATACCATCCACCAAATTCATATCCATCTTTTTCAGAAGGCAATAAGGTATAGGTATTTTCTACTGTATATTTAGAAGGATTTTCAAAAGAAATGGACCCACCATCATAATTATAATTAATAGAATATGAAATAATCGACCACTCCGCTACTAAGGTAGTGTCTTCGTTAATAGAATATCTGGTAAATGACCACGGCAAATTATCACAATTCCAGCGAACAAAATTAAACCCAGGTTTAGTAGGATTTGCTGGTTGAGTAACTTTACCACCTTCTTCAATAGTTTGGCTTGGAACATATGAACCACCGTTAGAATTAAACGTAACAGTATATGTTTTTTTATCGCCTAATCTTCCATTAATTAAATCATCAAGCCATTGCGTTTCTGTCCCATGATAATTAGGATGTGATTCGCAATAAAGTTGATATGGAGATTTTGATGACGACCCACTATTTCCGCTATTATTCAAAACAAAAACAAAAATGCCAACAGTTAATGCTAATAGTCCAATTGTTGAAACAATTAATAAATTTCTCTTTTCCATATTCTTATATTCTCACACATAAAGTGTGGCAATTATCATTTAATTATTTAATCACAAAAATAATTATTGAGCAATTCTGTTTTGATAATATAATATCAATACTATGAGAAAAAAAAGGATTAATTTTAGTAGATGGCTTCATTTGATTTATGTACCTTATGATTTTATTGTTACATTTGGAGTTGTTCTTCTTTCTTTTTTAGCAGAACAAGGCATTTCGTTCTTTCTAGACAAGCCTTTATATCCGCTTTTATATAGTCTTGGATTAAGTTTATTAACTATTATCGTTTTTGCTATATTTGGAGTTTATAAAATAATTACATACAATCTTGGGCTATATGAGTCATTAAAAATGATTCTTATTACCATCATAATTCAAGTAATTGGATTGGTTGTAGTTTTTGTCACTCCTGGATTGCCAAACATTGGAAGATATATTTATAGTTGGCTTTTAAGTGCAGCGGTATTAGTTCTACTCATTCCTTTTTCTAGGCTTTTTACAAGAATATTCTTCCTTTTGAAAAATCTAAAAAACACCAAAGACAAAATCCCAACTTTAATTATCGGAGCAGGATCTGCTGGTAAAGTAGTAATTGATGAAACAAGAAGAAATTATGAGAACAAAAACTACATTGTTGGTTTTGTCGATGATGATAAAAACAAAATAGGAAAATCGTATGCAGGCGTTCGTGTTTATGGACCAATATCTAATATTGTGGATATTGTAAATAAAACAAAAGCAGAAGAAGTCATTATCGCTATTGCAAACATTGACTATGAAGCATTGCACAACATTATTGTAAAAGTTAGAAATGCACCGGTAAGAATTAAAAGATTGCCACTCCTTATTGAAGGTGGTATGGACACTAATGGTAAAGCATTAAATATCAGTATTGATGAATTATTAGGCAGACAACAAGTTCAATTAAATAACTCAGAATTAAATATTGAACTAAAAGATCAAGTGGTGTTAGTTACTGGAGCAGGCGGTTCTATTGGCTCAGAATTAGTAAGACAGATTTTTAACACTAAACCATCAAAACTCATTCTTTTTGATATTTACGAAAATAGCACTTATGAAATACAACAAGAATTAGTGAGAAGAAAAAGAAGAGAAAATCATCCAACCGAAATCATTACTTTGATAGGATCTACATATAATGAGAAGCGAGTAAATTCTATTATTAAAAAATATAAACCTAATTATATATATCACGCGGCCGCGTATAAGCATGTACCTTTAATGGAAGATAGTCCTACTGAGGCTATTAGAACAAATGTAATCGGTACATATAATGTTGCTAAAGCAGCAGATAAATATGGTGTTAAAAAGATGGTTTTGGTGTCCACAGATAAAGCAGTTAGACCTACAAACGTTATGGGGGCAACAAAAAGATTTGCAGAAACTATTATTCAATATTTCGCTGATAAATCTAAGACCACAGCATATGCTGCAGTGAGATTTGGTAATGTTTTAGGAAGCAACGGCTCAGTAATTCCTTTATTTGAAAAACAAATAAAAGAAGGTGGACCAATCACTATTACAGATAAAAATATTATTCGATATTTTATGACTATCCCTGAGGCAGTATCTTTAATATTACAATGTGGATTATTCGCTACAGGTGGAGAAATTTTCATTCTCGATATGGGTAAGCCAGTTAAAATCATTGATTTAGCGGAAAAGATGATACGTCAACTAGGATTAGTGCCTTATAAAGATATTCAAATTGAAGAAATTGGTTTAAGACCAGGTGAAAAACTTTATGAAGAGCTTTTATTAGATAAAGAAAAGCAAGACAAAACAGAAAATGAAAAAATCTATATTGAGCACAAAGAAAAAATCTTCCCGATTGAGGAAGAAATATCTGAAATTGTTAAAGTGTTCGATATGGAAGAAAATTCTGATATTAAAGAACTCTTATCAAAAATAATAATCACTTATAAAATTTCAAAGTAGTTATTTTTTCTTTTTCAAAGATAAGTTTTTAAAGAAATTCACAATATAAACAAAAGGTTCAACCTTAAATAAAGCAGCAAGTGTGAAATAAACAACCACACCAATTAAAACCTGTTTTACTAATGTCATAAAACCAGCACCATCCATATAATAAATGAAATATGTGACTCCAAACATAATTCCAGATAATAAGAGAGCTGGCAACAAATCTTTCATTTGCTCTAAAATACCATATCCTAGAATTTTCTTGTTAGGGTATGTATTAATAATTAAGGATAATAAATTAGCAATTAATAGAGAAATGACAATTGCTTGCACACTAATCCACATAGCACCGAGAAGTAATCCAATGCCAATAATCTTTTTAATGATTTCAAGTTTTAAAAAATAGTCACTTCTTCCCATTGCTTTCATGGCATTTAAATTCGCTGTATGAATAGGATAAAAAGCATAAATAAGACAAAATAATTGCATATAAGGAATAGCTGCATTCCATTTTTCTGTTAATAAAACCGCTACCAGCGAATTGGCGGTAACAGCAATGCCAGCCATAACAGGCAAAAGAACAAATGAACTAACGGAAATACTTCTTTTTAGCATTTGCTTTACTCGCTGTTTATCCTCTTGAGCAATAGACATCGACGGAAGAAGGACGCTGTCAATTGAGTTATTAATGTTTGAAATAGCTAAATTAGGAATTTGCTCTCCACGATTATAATAAGCTAAATCTTCGGCTGAGTATTTTTTTCCAACAATTAACGCTCTTAATTGGTTATAACCAACATCTAATAACGCGGAAGCAAGAAGTTTCCATCCAAATGAAAATAGAGATTTTAGCCTTTTGAAAGAGAATACTCTTTTTGGTCTCCAACCAACAGTTATCCATAAAATAATTGTATCGATGCCTTGGTTTAAAAGGTTTTGAGCGATAAGCGCCCAAACACCATAGCCTTTATAGGCCATAAAGATGCCAACACCAGCAGAAATAACAGTTCCTACTAAAGTTGCAAAAAAGAATTTCTTAAACATTAAATGTTTCGTGACATATACAGATTGAATACTCTTAAATCCAGAAACAACAAGAACTAGTGATAAGATTCTAATAATTAGAGATAATTGTTCGTTATCATAAAACCTTGCAATAAAAGGAGCAAGGATAAACATTATTAGATAAAGGAGTGCGCATATTACAATATTAAAATAAAATACCGTAGAAAAATCTATCTCATCCGAATTCTTTTTCTGTACAAGCGCCATTCCAAATCCACTATCAACAAATACCTGTAAAATTGTGGTAAAGACTGTAACTAATGCAACCGTACCATAAACTACAGGGTCTAATAATCTAGCTAAAATAATAGACACAACAAAAGCAACAATTTGAGCGCCGAATCTTTCTAAGAATCGCCAAATTAAATTAGAAGCTACGATTTTGCTATTAATTTGTTGTTCCATATTATTTTAAATAATTTTCTACCGTGTTCTTTGATTTGCTAACAAGTAAATTATATTCTTCTTGCGATATTTTATTTGTTCTTAATAAATAATCGCCATAATCTTCATCAGTGGCAAAGCCATCTTTATCAATATCACTTCTTTTAAATACTTTGCCTATCGTTTTAAAAAATATGCCACAGTCTTTCAAAAACGTAACTTTCTTAACGTATTGTAAGTCATATTCAAATTTCTTTTCCCAAGAAATATTATTTCTGCCATTTACTTGGGCTAGTCCAGATAGTCCTGGTCTAACTGATTGTCTTTTTATCACTTCTTCATCAAAAAATACATAGTCTTTTACAAGTTGAGGTCTAGGACCAATAAAAGACATGTCGCCTTTTAAAATATTAATAATTTCTGGTAATTCATCTAGAGATGATGATCTCAGCTTTTTACCAAACTTAGTTAATCTTTGTTCGTCTGGTAATAAATTACCATTTTCATCAGTTTTATTGGACATCGATCTAAATTTATATAGTTTAAATAATTTGCCGTTTTTGCCAGGCCTAACTTGTTTAAATAAAACAGGACCACCTAGTTTGATCCTTACAAGGATAATTAATATTAAATATATCAAACATAAAAAAAGAAGCGCTAAGATAGCAAATAATATATCTAAAGCTCTTTTAAAAAAATGTCTATACATTTATTTTTTAGTTAAAAATTCCTTAATCACGCTAATAACGTAATCCTGTTCTTCTATACTCATCATAATATCAGATGGCAAACATAAACCACGCGCAAAAATATCTTCATCCATAGGATGTTCTGGAGAAATGCTAACAAAATCCGAATCTTTATAATATGGCTGCATATGCATAGGCTTCCAAATTGGTCTAGATTCAATATCGTGATCTTTTAAATAATACATCAAGTCTAAAGGTGACTTATTAACACCTTTTTTTATTAATAATGCACTTAACCAGCAATTAGATTCTCCATAACTTGCTAAGGGCATCATATAGGCATCTGTACCTTTTAAACCCTCTAGATATCTATGATATATTGCTCTTTTTTTAGCAATTCTATTTTCAATATCAGTAAATTGTGCTCTACCGATAGCAGCACAAATATTAGACATCCTATAATTATATCCTAACTCAGAATGTTGATACCAAGGGGCAGGGTCTCTAGCTTGTGTTGATAAGAATCTGATGTGTTTAATTCCTTCTTCATCATTAGATAAAACCATACCTCCTCCACTGGTGGTAATAATCTTATTGCCGTTAAAGGATATTGCAGAATATTTACCAAATGTTCCGCACATCTTTCCTTTATATGTTGATCCTAATGCTTCAGCAGCATCTTCAATTAAGGTACAGTGATATTTCTTACATAATTCCATAATCGGATCCATGTCACAGGATTGACCATATAAATGGGCTACTAAAACAAATCGAGCTTCTGGATGCTTTTGTAACGCTAATTCTAATGATTTAACATCCATATTAAATGTTTCTTCATTAGAATCAACAAACACTAACTTCGCGCCTATATATTTAACCGGATTGCAAGTTGCAGCAAAAGTCATATCGCTAGATATAACAGTGTCGCTAGGCGTGACACCTGCTTGGATTAATGCTAAATGAATGGCAGCAGTTCCACTACTAGTCGCTGATGCACATTTTACACCTAAATATTTTGCTAAAGTGTCTTCTAAAGCATCAACATGCGGACCTAAAGGAGCAACCCAGCCACTATCAAAAGCGGATTTTACAAATTCTTCTTCTTTTCCTGTTAAATGACTAATGGCTAACGGAATATGTTTCATCTATTTTTGCACCCTTATCTTTTTTATATATCTTACTCTTTTTACAAAATAAAAGAATACATTTCTTATAGAATATAGAAATGCTCTAAAGTATCCAAATCCATATACTTTCTTATATAAATCGATATGATATTTAAACAAATTAGTTTTTCTACCAGAAGAAATTGATCCTTTATTATGTTTTCTATATTGAGCTAAATTTTCGTTTAGTAAATAACAGTCTGCTTTCTTAGAAAGCATTAGCCACATTGCGTAATCGTTATTTTTTGGGAGATTATTTGGAATTTGTAAGTCTGGGTAAATATCTCTTTTATACATTACAGTTAAACATCCCGGATAACACATTCTATTAAAACCACGATGCGTTATTTTTTTTGGACCTGTAATTAATCTATTTAATCTATTTCCATCATCATCTATCTCTTCATAACTTGTGTATGAGAATGAGATTTTGTTTTTAATCATGAAATCAATTTGTTTATTTAGTTTGTCACTGGTCCACAAATCGTCCGAATCAAGAAAAGCAATATATTCACCTTTCGCATTAGTTAAAGCGAGATTACGGCAATAAGCCGCACCTTTATTTTTGGTATTTCTAAATAATCTAATTCTTTTATCTTTATAAGTTTCAATTATTTTAATAGAATCATCTTTTGAATTATCATCCACAATTAAAACTTCAAAATCCTGTTCTGTCTGAGCAAAAATAGAGTCTAGCGTTTGTCTAATGTATTTTTCGCTATTATAGCAAGGACAAATTATAGATACTTTCATTATTTATTCTCCTTGCCGCACACATATTTTAAAAATTCTTCACGTTCATGTTCATACAAATACTTTTTTCCGCTATCTAAAGCATTTTTTCTCATATCGCTTAACGATTCTTTATTGTTCAAACAATAAATAAACTTTTCTTTTAGATCATTAACATCGAACATTTTAAACAAGATAGAGTCATATCCATCTTTCAATAGATATTTAGCTTGCGGAAAATTAGATGATAATACCGGGGTACCTGCAATTAAAGATTCAGCAATAACTCCAGGGGTACCTTCGTACACTGCGTTAGTAGGGAAAACAAACAAATCATATTTTGATAAAGTTTGAATAACTTTTTTATTATCAATTGAACCTTTATAAATTATTTGTTCGTCAAGAGAATCGTTAAAAGCTTTCGAATCTTCATCTGACAAGCTTTTATCTCCATAAATATCTAAACAAAGTTTGACCACATTTTTATTAATACTTTTAACCGCTTCTATTAACTCAAAAATTCCTTTGAGCCTCATAACTCTAGATAAAAATACCAGTTTTAAGGGACTTGAAATTTGATGATTATCAACTTTTTCATCAAAGACTCTAAAATTATTAAGAACAACACAATTATCTAAATGGTAATATTCCGAATAAACTTTTTTCATTAATTCTGTTTCAGGGAGAATATATGTTATTTTCTTTAATTCTTTTTCAATCTTTTTTTGTCTTTTCCCTAAAGAATATTCACCATCAATAATAAATTTAACTTGCTCATCATCTTTTAGATGATCAATAGAAAAATGTAGTGCTCCAGAACCCACTATCGGAAGAATGAAAGGTTTGTTGTATTTTTTATTATGCCTATTAATAAATGGGATTAATAATTTGCACGCTCTTTCTCCGCTTATCAATACTATTCGATCACAAAATCTAATGTTCTTTTTAATTTGTCTTAAGATACTAAATGGTTTATGAAAAAATCTTTCTAAATCAATAAAAGCAACATCACATCCTTCAATAGACATTAACTCTTTATAAAGTCTAAGTTTAGTAGTTTGACCACCTTTGTCATTAGATAATTGGCCACTATTTCCAATTAAAAGAATTTTCATAGAAGGCCTTTCTTTCTAAAACAAAATCAATTCCGTTTTGTAAACTATTAGGTGAGTAAATATTTATAACATCCTTCGTGTTAGAGCCGTGTTCATTATATAAAATTGCTGATTGTCTATCATAAAGCATTCTTGATAATAAATTGTCTTTAGTAGAATCTAATAAAATTGGAATTTGCTTAACGTTTCTACTAACTAACGAATAATAAGAAATGATACTATTTTTATTCCCAATGCTGACAACAGTATTAATTCTATATTTTTTTATAAATGACTTAATTTCAAATATTTTAGCGATAGAGTTTGTTTTTTTAGAAATATAAATATTTGTAGAATCTTCAACACCATCATAAACCAATGTAGTAATTGAACTAACATTATTTGCCTTAAAACAATTATAGATATTTTCAACTTCTTTATATTGATAATCATCACTATTAACAACAATTAAAATATTGTTATAAATCTTGTTTTTATGAATATATTCTTCTTTATTAAACTCGTATTTATTTTCAAATGATAAGAAGAACAATAAAGACAACATGACATAATATAATTTGTCATAGAAATAAACCATCGAGAAGCTAACGACAACATATAAAATAAGAACAGGCAACACGAACGTTATGTTCTTCAGTTTTTTCTTAATAGCAATAAAAGGAAGAATTAAATATGGAAGATAGAAAATAAATGTTCCTGGGAGTCCGAAATCGCAGAAAACTTCCGAAATGTTTGAGTGAGTGAAAGTTCCAACTCCTGAGTAGATTGAGAATCCACCATAACCATAACCAAGTATTATGTTCTTGCTGCCTAAATAAAAACCATAATCAAGCCAAATAGTCCTTGATACAGATGAATAGTCTATTTTTGATGAATTAGAAAAAAATGTATTAATCATATCTTCAAGTCTAACTTTTAATGCAGCCATAAATGGCAAATTAATCAATATAAAGAATGCTGCAACTAGTAAAGCAAGTAATAGCACGAAAAGAAGTTTATGATGATACATTCTTAAAAACAGCATTAATATAAGCACTACAGCAAATCCAAAAACAAAACTTCTACTTTGAGTGACAAAACCAACAACAACAATTGTAATAATCGGAAAAAGATAAACAAGTTTAATCCAGCCTCTAGTGTTAAATAACAAATATAATGAAATTGATATGCCTACTAAGCAACATGCAGCTACACCATTTTGATTATCAAAATATGTTCCTATTCTAGAGTTCTCTGGGTTAATAGAAGAATAATGGAGAATTTCATTCCTGTAGTGATAAACAAAATATAAAGAGAATAAAAATATTCCCAATGCAATTAAATTCATAATTAGCCGTTTATCGTGAATTACATGATATGAATAGAAGCACACAAAGAAGCTCACACCGAGCAAAGCAATAGTGAGCCAGCCTCTAAAATCTTTTGAAAAAACAGCTGTTCCAATAAAAGAATATAAAACAAATAATGGAATAAATATTAATGCTGGGTGAAAAGTAAATTTCTTATAAAGAAAAACGTATACAATAACAGCGATAGCCAATATAGTTAATAAAGCGTAGACAATTAAGTTATATTTTTCTCTTCCGCCAAATGAAGGAACAGCGAAAATGTAACCGGCAAATAAAATAATGACAGCCCAATATAAAACTATTTTAATTTTTTCATTTGAGCGAAGTTTAGATATCAACATCATCATATAACCCCGCTATCATTTTTTTCTTGTTATATTGATGCCTTTTAATAACAAAAATTATCAAAGACGAAACAATATATATTGACATAAGTATGGCATTAAATTTTAAGCCAAATTCGGAGAACAGGAAAATATTCCCTGTAATTGTGTACAAAAGCAAAAATAGTAAATATGGAACAAAAGCAACCACTATTTGAAGAGTCAAAAATTCAACAAAATACTTTTTTGTTTCGTTATAAATTAAGAAAATCTCAACAAATAATAATCCGACAGAAAAAAGGATAAATATAATCTCTAATGCCACATTATTTTTATTATTTCCATAAAAGAAACTAAGAATGTGATCCTCATCAGGAAGGCTAGTTAAATTTTGCTTTACGCATTTAGCACGATACTCAGTTTTATTATATAAATTATTAATGTACTCCATAAAAAACCTGTTTTCAAAATCATACTTACTCATAAAGTATGCATTTTGCATTGGTAAATTACCTGGAAACTGGTAGGAGGTAAAAATGCATTCTCCAATTGTGTGATATATACCTTCAACATAATAAGTATCTGGATAATAGATATTCTTTATAGTGCAATCATATAATAGTCCATTAACAGTTATAGGCAATATAGTATCCATCAATGTTTCATACTGTTGCCTACTATAGTCGTCTTTCCCTTCTTTAGGAATGTGACGCGCTTCAAGCAAATCATGAGCTTGTTTAGTGCTGATAAAGATTTTCTGGTAGACCGGGTCGTGCGGATCATAATCTTTTAATGGAAACATCAGCTCTACTGGATATAAGTCATGCTTATAATGTCCGTGATATTCAATAGATTTAAAAACAGGTCCTAAAAATATAGAGGCAAGTTTGTTTTTGTCGGGATTAATTTCATCAATCGAAATATTCTCTTCGCCAGTAAGATTAAAGCCGCTAGTAAAAGTTATTCTTGTTTGTCTAAAAGATCCATATAGCTGACGGAATTGTTGATATGAATCAGGCATAGAACCCGAGGATTCTCGCTGTAAAGTTATTGCAAGCAAATCTTGTGTCGGTACTTTCGTTTCCACGACACTTGCTATGTAGTGTGAAGTTTCTTCAATTTTTGTTTTAGAAGCAAACATTCCAGTGACAATCGAACTAGATAAAAAAACAAGCGAAACAATGAGAATAGAAATGCTCGATTTATTAAACAAACTTTTAAATTGGATTTTAATTTTCTTCATTGCTTATTTGACTTTAGATCTTATTTTGTTAATTGTTCTATATATTAATCTCTACGTAAATAATATAGATTACAATTAGTTATTTCATTATACATATTAATTGCAGTTAGATAAACTAGAGTTTATTTTCTTTTAAATAGGTCAATATATTCTTCGGCGCATTTTTTCATCGAAAAATGTTTAGATTTTTCAATATTGGCTGATGACATTTTTAAACATAATTGGTTATCAACATATAATTTTTCCATACAATCAATTAATTGTTTTTTATTTGATACTTGGTATAAAAGACCGTTTTCATAATTTGAAATCACGTCAGGTATCCCGCCCACAGAAGGAGCAATAATTGGTAATCCAAGAGCCATAGATTCCAAAATTGAAATCGGATTGCCTTCATATAATGAAGAAAGAACAAAAATTTTCGACTCATTCATCAATTCAAGAACGTTGTTAGATGCACCATAGAAAAATACGTTTTTGTCAATCGCGCTTTCATACGCGTAGTGCTTGCAACTTTCTTCTAGTTCACCTTCTCCAACCAAAAGCAAATTTGCAGTTTTGTGTTTCTTGATAAATTCGCTAAAAGTTTGAAGTAAAAGCATATGATTCTTCTGTTTTGAAAATCTTGCAACACAAATAAAATCATACTTCTTTTGTTTTGAACTTATGGAAGGTAAGTCAATGCCATTGTAAATTGTAGCAATAGGCTCTCTTTTATAAGTCTCTTTTATGGAATTGCTTATGATGTTGGAAATGCCAACATGTTGAATAATGCCTTTTTTAACATATTTTTTTCTTAAAATTATTTCGTATTTGCCGGCTTCTTTTGTTGCAATGTTATGAACGGTATGGAAGTATTTCCACTTATGTTTTTTAAATCCAAACGCTAAATAATAAGATAGCATTACTGATCTATGTGTATGAATAACATCTGGATTTTCAGACAAGATAATCTTTTTTAATTTTTTTGCTGATTTAAAACCAAGTCCAGGTTTTTCTTTTCCGCAGCAATAAAACTTTATTCTAGGATTAGTAGTTAATTCTTTAAAAGAATTATCAACCAAATTCCAAATAACAACCACTACTATTTCTAAATCAATATGAGTCGAGAGTTCCTTGCAAAGAGAGCTAAAAAACACTTCTGCACCAGCTCTTTTTCTTAAATCAGGAATAATTTCTAAAATTTTCATATTAAAATCATAAGATTTTTATTACAATTTTTCTATACCAAATATGAATACCAAGAAAAATGTATTAATTATAGCCTATGATGGAATGAATAAAAGCGGTGTACCAGGAGTGATAATGGAAATTATCAATGGCCTACACGAACAATTTAATTTTTCAATCGCGGTTTTTGAAGATATTAAAACACATTATCACTATCAAAAATTATTAGAACTTGGGATCGAAATAATTAATATTCCCAAAATTAAAAATGGCAATAAAATTAGAAATATTTATAACGAATATATTGGATATCACAAATTCTTATATAAATACTTCAAAAGATTATTTAAAGAAAATCATATTGATATTGTCCACTCTTTCAAAGAGGGGGATTCATCTGGAATTTTTAAAGCGGCCAAAGAGTGCGGGATCAAAAACAGAATTTGGCACACCACTGTCCTACATAAATATAAAAGAAATTTAATAGGTTTTCTATCCAGACACAAACAAAAACTGACCAGCAAATACGTTTCAAATTGTGTTGGTGGCTCTAAACTCAGTTGCGAGCTTGCATTCAAGAAAAAAAAATTTAAGGTTATTGTAAATTGTTATAATTCCGACATATACAGTTTTATTCAAAGTGGTCCATTCAAAAGATTGGAACTAGTTCAGGTTGGCTATCTTAGCCCGAATAAGAATCAGTTATTTACTTTAGAAGTTTGTAAAAAATTAATTAATTATTATCCGGATATGTTAATGCACTTCTTTGGCTATACTAACGATTCCATGTACGGAAATAAATTTAATAATTTTATATCGGATAATCTTTTAGAAAAAAATGTTAAAATTCATAACCCAATGGATTCTCAACTTGATGTTCTAAAGTCAGCGTCATTTTCTTTAACACCATCAATTATAGAGGGTTTCTCTTTGACTCTTATTGAGGCTCAGGCATGTGGAGTTAGTTGTATTGCTTCTACTGGGGTGCCAGAAGATGCTAATGCTGGCGGAGTAACATATTTAGATTTAAATATTGATTTATGGGCACAGCATATAATAGACAGTTTTAAAACTACTAAAGGTGTACATACAAAATTTGATATGACTCGATATCAAAGACAAACTTTTGTAAAAAATATAGCTGATATCTATAAACTATTTTAGTTGAAATTTCCTAAAATAATATTACATATTAGATCAACATCTTCAATTGCCAAATCAGGGTATAACGGCAGGGTTAAAACATTTTCGCTAATTCTTTTTGCAAGTGGAGTATTCCCTTTATACTTAACATCTTTATAACACTTCAATTCATTTATAAGTGGGTAAAAATATTTTCTTGCTCCAATATCGTGATCTGCGAGAATTTGCTTAATTTGATTTCTAGTATACTTATAATCTTTAAATACAACAGGGAGATAAGAATAGTTATAAATTAAATCAGCCGGTATTTTTGGAAGAACGATACCTTGGACTCCAGATAGTTTTGTAAGATATCTCAAATATAATTCTTTTCTTTTGTTAATATATTCATCGATATGCCTTAGATTGCAAATGCCCATTGCAGCCTGGAATTCGCTCATTTTAGCATTGCCTCCAAAATATAGGCATGTTTCCTCATCGTGAATGCCAAAATTTTTCATATCATAAAATACTTGCTCGTATGAATCTTTTGCATAGCAAACACATCCACCTTCAATTGTGTTAAACACCTTTGTGGCATGGAAGCTGAACATACTAACATCGCCATAACTAGCAATAGATTTTCCTTTATAAGACACTCCAAATGCATGAGCAGCATCATATATGACTTTTAGATTGTGTTTTTTTGCGATTCTTTCTATTTTTTCTACATCACAAACATGTCCATAAACGTGAACAGCAACAATAGCTACAGTTTTATCGGTTATGAGGTCCTCGATTTTATCTGCATCTATCGTATAATTATCTTCTCTTATATCGCAAAAAACAGGTATTAAGCCATTTCTAACAATCGCATTAGCAGTGCTGACAAAACTAAACGGAGTAGTTATTATTTCTGAACCTTGAGGAAAGTTAAATAAAGCGATTGCTCCTTCTAACGCTAGATGGCCATTAGTAAACAAAGAAACATGAGGAACATTAAAATATTTTTGAAGTTCGGATTCTAATTTCTTATGCTTTTGGCCCATATTAGTAAGCCAGGCAGTTTTCCAAATATCTTTTATTTCTTGTAAATACTCTTCATATGGTGGAAGAGAAGATCTTGTCACATTTATTCGCATACAATAATCTCCTTTGTTTCTTCTTGTTTAATTCTATGTCTATTTAATCTTGCAAACTCTTTTTTTATAAGAAACCATTTTTCTTTAAATGGCAATTGAAATAGTAATTTAAGGATAGAAAAGGGATTCTTGATTGAATATATCTTGTTTACCCATTGCTTTCTAATTCTTTTATCAAACTTAAACTGGTCAAAAACCTTTGCGCTCAAATTCAAAGACGACAACTCCTTTAAATATTTGAAGTATTTATAAGGGTTAACTTCTTTTTTTAAATAATTAAGTCTAATAAATTTTTCTTTTTCATCATCTAATTTAAAACCAAGCCAATTTAGTTGTTCTTTTAAAATTGCCCATCCATTATCGCTAATATCGATAGTCCTAAATCTATCTGACATTTGTCCTTTTCTAATGCGATAGTCAAACAATACTTCTTTCAAGTTTGTCACTCTGCCAAATTTGCTGATTGTTATCCACATATAATAATCTTCGGCGCTTGTAACTTTTTCATTATATTTAATGCAATTTTCAGTTAACACCGATTTTCTAATCATTGTTGATGGATTAATTATCGCTGGGTCATTATCAAAAAATAGACAGCAACGATAATAATCACTGTCATCAACTACTCTTTTTATAGTCCCAGATCTATCGCCAAACATATTAAACCAAGTGCCACAAGCAGCAACATCAATATTATTTTCCATGAATTCTACTTGTTTAGCTAATCTATTATTATGAGATATGTCGTCAGTATCCATGATAGCAATATATTTCCCCTGAGAGACACCTATACCAACATTTCTAGAAGCGCCAAGGCCAAGATTAACTTTATTTTTTATAATTTTGATTCTTGGATCACCCATAATCTTCAATGCCATATAGTCGGTGTTAGAACAATCATCAACAAACACAATTTCAAAATTAGAGTATGTCTGAGAAAGCATACTTTCAATTGCCTTTTCTAAATATTCTAGTTTGGTATTATGTTCGCAAATAACTACTGAAACCAACGGATTATTATTCATTTTTTAGTGCCTTTAAAAATTTATATAATTTAGGGTGCTTAACCATTAAATATATTGTTCTATATGATTTTCTATCATACTTTTTTAGTTCATTTGAATAGCCTTTGTTCTCTACAATCGTTTGGTATTCTCCATCTTCATATAATTCATGCATTTTAGATTTATTATAATTTTTCAAAAAAGCGTCATGAAACTCAAGGTTAGTGTATTCATCAAATAATTGAAAACAATCCATCATATTTTGTCGATGAGCATGTCTACGCTCCTTATCGGCGTTTCTATAGGTATTTGTCCAACTACCATTAGTACCATCAACATGAACCGACATAGTTCTATCAATATAGACAGTATCCCCTAAATTTGAAAAATAAAGTTGTAAAGCATAATCACCAACTTTCATCCTTTTTACAAATTCGGGTAGATTATTGCAATAGTTGTCGTAATCATTTTTTTTAAACATGTATGAAGTAGTGTGAAATTGATATTTAATTATTATCTTCGGAACTATCTGTTCTCTTTTGAATACTGAACTTTTATATTTATCTGATGGAATAAATCTAAGCATTTTATCTTTTAAATCGACACATTTGGTTTTATGAACAACATATGTGCAATTAGAAAAGTGCTTAAACATTTCAACTTGTAACGCAAGCTTATATGGGTCTATCCAGTAATCGTCGCCTTCGCAAATGGCAATATATTTTCCGATTGCGACTTTAGACATGATTGTGTCTTCAATATTGACGCCTTTAGAAAACAAATTTTCTTTTTCGAAGATAGGCTTGATTATGGTCGGATATTTGTCACGATATTCTTTGATAATTTCTATTGAATTGTCACTAGATAAGTCATCGTGGACTATAATCTCTACATTAAAATTTACTTTTTGAGATAAAAAACCATCGAAGCATCTCTTAAGGTATTGTCCGTGGTTATAGCAAAGGCACAAAATTGATACTTCAATTTCATTAGGATTGTTGTCTCTGTTCTTTAACTCTGCTAAAGTCGAATTAGACACAACCTTGTTACTTATTTTTTCAATCAGATGTTGTCTCATTATTTTTATATAATATAAAACAAAATCATAAAATTGCAATTTATATCAATGAGACATTAAAATTTATTTGCAATACATAATGTATTCAAATATCTTAATCGTATGAGTAAAAAGATACTTATGATACTTGGTGGGTCGAGGTATATTCTCCTATTAATAAAATCCGCCCACAAACCAAGAGCTTCGTTGCTTTCTAAATAATATTCACAAAAAAAGCGGATTTTATTATTCATTAGTATCATTGATGATGCTGTACTAAATAGTTTATGCAAGTGAAAAAATATGTACCTGTAATTTAAAGAGGAGTAAAGATGAAAAAAATTAGTGTTATTGGCAGCTGCGTATGTAGAGATCTCTTTATGAATGATGAGGGTAATTTTGAATTTCATACAGACATCAGGTTTTCGTCTCCAATTTCAATGCTAGCAGAACCAGTTAAATCAATAGCAGTTAGCTTTGACCATTTAAAAAACAAAGCAATGGATGTAAACGGCAACTGGTTCAAGAAAACTTTAATAAATGACATTAACAAAACTGCTTTTGATGCTTTAAAAGAAAACCATGGCGAGTATCTCATAATGGATTTGGCGGAAGCTAGAATGAACATTGCCACTATCACATTCGCGAATACAAATGAAAAATTATTGGTGACTAATTCAGGATTATTCAGAAAACACTATCGATATAATTTGAGCAAAAATATCTTTAAGAATTCCAAAATTGAAATAAATAAGGTTTATGCATTAGATGACAGTTATTGGATGCAGATTATTAAAGATTATTCAAAAAAGTTACTAGAAATATTCAAAGAAGAAAATATTATTCTTGTGAAAACAATGCCTGCAATCTACTATGTAAATCAAAATGGTTGCCTTGAACATTTCAGTACGCCATCACATTGCTCCGAGATATTTGAATGTTCCATTTTGCTCCCTAAATTATATGACTATTTTATACAGTGCTGTCCTAAAGCAAAGGTAATTGAAATACCAAATAATTTCGTTGGCGATTCAAACCATAAATGGAAAACGAACCCTTTTCATTACACAAGCACTTGTTATTCGTATCTATTAAATTGTGTTAAAGAAATAATCATAAATGAGAAAAATAATCAATTAAATGAGGTCTTTTCTAAATATCAACCAATTCTAGAAAATGAATTTAAAATGGCCTCTGAAAAAACAATAGAATCGTTCTATGGAAATATAAGCAATCAAATTAATTACAAAGAAGTTATTGATTCGGTTGAGGAATTTCAACAACTTGGAAGAAAAAAGAGAATGCGTATTTTACACGCAACAAACAAAAAAGATTTTTACAAACATTGGAAAGAATATTTTAAAAACTAATTTATTTAGATAATAACTTTAAGATGGCGCAATAAATTCGTTCACAATTATTAGTGTCGTTGATAACGAAGTATTTATCGCATCTATCTTTATAAAAATCACTGATAACTAGTTTATTATTAATGATGTCATTTAACTCGCTTATGACATCGCGACTTTCGATGCACACTCTTCCAAACCCATTATCTCGATAATCGAAATAGGCCTTTATATAGTGTGATTCATAATATTTATTCTCATCGAACTGATAATATATTGAAGGCTTTTTCATATAAGCAAAATCAAAAAACACGCTTGAGTAATCAGTAATCAAAATGGATGCTTTTTTTAGATGTTCTTGAATGCTGTCACCATTAAGCGAATTTAAAAACATTACGTGCTCATCTAACGAAGAAAAAACGCTTAAAAACTTATTGAGTTTAGGATGCACATAAAAACAAACTTTTAGATTATTAGACTCTACAATATTAATAAACTCTTTGTTATTTAATAGATTAAACCAGTTTTGAAAATAATCGCTTTCTTTAAAAGTGTTAAAGTCAATTACACCATCAAGCCATCTGCGCCATGTTGGCATAATAAATATTTCTTTTTCAAGCTTAAGATTATGTAATTTATCAAATCTTGCCAATCCAGTATACTGTGCAACACCATCATCATAGCCGAATTCTTTTTTTATAAAATCAAATTCCGGTTTTGCTCCACAGCATATTAAATCAAGGTGAGCGTTTTCCTTAAAATAATTCGGATGCAAGTTTTTAAATATTCCATGTTTCAGAGCAATATTTTTTCCAGTACAATGATGTTTTAACAAGAATAAAGTAATATAACTGTTCGGAGAGCATCCATGGACTGCTGTTGAAATTTTTGCCTTAGCAGCTATAAAAACCAACATATGTTTATAGGAATGTGGTTCTATAGTCTTACCAATTTCTTTGACTGTTTTATAGTTAGGATTCTTCTTGCTTATTAAGAACGCAATGTTTATTTCAGGGTGATTTAATCTTACAAACTTAAAAAAGTGGATTCCGTTATCTCTAGCGTCAAAATCTACCTCTGCTAAAATCCAATATTTTTTATTTCCGTAAATAATAAATGCAATTGGAAAAGAAATGAAAAATAACGTCATTATCAGAACAAAATATATGCCATGTATAAATTTAAGTATTTTTCTCATCTTTGCGATACCTATAATTGCTTTCTCGTTTTGTCAAATCAAGTCTTAACATATCTCCAATTATTTTGTTATATTCAATCGGTCTAGGCGCATCAAATCCAGCGGCGCTATTAAAAGTTAGCTCAGAAAAATATATTTTTTTATTAACAAGCATTAAATCAACTCTGACCATGGTAAAATCATCACATAACTCATCTGCAAATTCTTTCATTTTTTTGTACTCTGCTGGAATAGAAGGGTTATCGACCGGCTTATCAATCCCCAAATCAAAATTGAAAGGGGCAATTGTTTGATTATTTAGAAAAGTAGTAGTAGTAGTACGAAACACATCAACTACTCTTTCGCTTATCCAAAAGAAGGCCAGTTTTCCACCGAAATAGGTGAATTTAAATTCTCTCATATCTTCTGTACCTTCTAGATATTGTTCGATAATGATGCATGGCTTAATACCAACGTATTGTGTCTCTAATGCAACATAAAACACATAATTTATTTTTAGCCACTTATTTAACTGTTTTTTATATCTTCTAATTTGTCTTTTTGATAAAGATGATTTATCTTCTACCAAAATGTTCATATGCGACCCATGATTGCACTTCAAAACAAATTTATTTGGCAGCTTATCAAAATCTATTTCTTTAGCATTATAAAAATGGTCTTTGTCATCTACAGAAATAAGAGGGACTAAATATTCTTCGCCGATTGTATTTTTAATATGTTCCCTAACAGCGTATTTATCACTGTAAATAGGTTTACGAGGATCTTGATCATATAACTTGATCCACTGGCATTTTTCAGTGAAAGTTATTGGATTATCAAAATGTAATTCACTGCCTGCACAATATGACTTTCTATTCATCATCTCCCTATATCGGAGAACTAGATAGTCTTCATATTCTCGCTCATTCATTTTTAAACATTTTTTGTAATGTTTCTTCATTAAATATTTGCTTTTTTTATCTTGAGCAAATTTCCAGATTTTTGTTTTTCTAATATTCATTGAAAAAATATTAGCATAGTTTTTATTGAATGTTAAAATAGTGATAACATTTCTATGAAAACAATTAATATCGTTTGTGATTATTCATCGGTATACTCAGGGAACTTCATCCCCTCTATTTTTAAACTCACTACATTCTTAAAGAAGAATAATCGAGTTATCATTTCTTTGCCGGATAGAGCAGAAAATAGATTCTGGTCTACTTATCTTAAAGAACAAGGTATCGACTTATTCTTTTTTGACAACTCATCAGCAAGCAAAATAATTAAGACAATTAAAAGAATTAATAAGCATAATAATGTTGATATTGTGTATACACATTTTATCTCCACTCCTGTTGCTAAGTTGCTTGCCGGACTATCCAAGAAGAGAAGATTGATCATTCATGTTCACTCTGATTTTAGCTGTGGACAAACTTCAAAAGGTATAAAAGCAAGAATTAAGAAATTACTGTTCGAAAAGATAATTAGAAGAGATGCAAAGTTTATTTATGTTTCAGATTCAATGAAGCAAGCAGAAAAGCTAAATAATTCTTATTATGTTCAAAATGCTTTGTGCACAGACCGCATTGTTTCACCAGAACGTAAAACAACAATTTTGGACACAAAGAAAATAAATATATTGGCTTTTGCGTGGTCTCCAGAAGTCAAAGGAATTGATATCACATGCAAAGCGTTTTTTAATGTTAAAGAAGAATATAAAAATAAGGCAATACTTAATATAGTTGTCAACGAAAACGAAAAGAAAAAATGCATTGATTTTATTAAGGATAAAACAGGAATAAATGTAGAAAATCAGAAAAACATCACACTATTAGAGCCACAGGAAGATATTTTTTCTTTGTATAAGCAATCAGATATTTTTATATCATCGTCTCGATCTGAGGGTTTTTCTTATTCAATATTAGAAGCACTTTATTTCGGATTAAATGTCTGTTCTTCAAATATAGATGGCACAAAGTGGTCAAAAGAATTTGGAGCATTGTTATTTAATCTTGATAGCATAGACGAATTAACCAATTTAGTTGAAAAATGCATTAAAAAGGGCCACAAAGACAAATTCAATAGATTAGAAATCGTGCAAAAATTTTCAATTCAAAAATGGATCGAAAATGTTTCCGATATTCTACTGAACTAAATTATTGAAGATATTCTTTGTATATATAAATCAATTCTTCCAGATTCATTTTAGCATTCGCACTAGAAGTAGACGGAGCGAATTTAACATCTATTCTATGAGTATCTATATCTTTTAAAAGATATTTATTAAATAATTCTTTAGCCTTATTACCATTAACAATAATTCTATTTATATTAGGGAATTTATCTAGTAACTCTTTAATATTTATTGGTGTCACATTTCTAATAGAGGAATCATCACTATTAGAGATATCGCAAGAATAGATTGCATCATATAACGCGATATGGTGTCTCCATAATAATTCTTTCTTGGATTCTATATCTAGAGGTAATTGTTCATTAAATATATTAGATATCACTTTATAGAATCTATTTTGAGGATGTCCGTAATAAAAGCCTAC
>AUXO011570315.1_pt1 | contig 39296 bp, 36 predicted proteins | sample 768731 | NCBI WGS metagenome assembly AUXO01 (sample SAMN02715735, study PRJNA202380) | gut metagenome | biome: sheep rumen | host: Ovis aries | place: New Zealand: Palmerston North | reverse complement strand
TTGGGGTTCCACCTATTGTGGAGGCTGCAAAGACAGCAAAAGAATGTGGTGCCAAGATTACCATTGTGCTTGGATATCGTGATCAAAACACATTTTTATTAGAGGAATTAAAGGAATACGGCAAGGTGGTAGTTGCTACCGATGATGGAAGCTTGGGCGTACATGGTACCGTTATTGATGCTATGGAAGAGAATAAAATTCAGGAAGGTGTGATTTACGCTTGTGGTCCAACTCCTATGTTAAAGGGACTTCAGGCCTATGCAGAAAAGTACCGGATGGAATCTTATTTGTCCTTAGAGGAACGCATGGCTTGTGGAATTGGTGCCTGCCTGGCTTGTGTGGTAAATTCCACAGAAGTTGACCACCATTCCTATGTAAAGAATAAGAGAATCTGTACCGATGGTCCGGTTTTTTCCGGCCGAGAGATTGAGTTTTAGGGAGGAAGTAAGATGAATACAAGTGTAAAGATTGCTGGGGTGACCTTAAAAAATCCCATCATGGTAGCTTCCGGAACCTTTGGCTCTGGTGCAGAGTACTCGGAGTTTGTGGATTTGAATCGTCTGGGAGCTGTGGTAACAAAGGGGGTTGCCAATGTGCCATGGCCCGGAAATCCAACTCCAAGAATTACCGAGGTTTACGGTGGCATGTTAAATGCCATCGGTCTTCAGAACCCAGGCATTGATGTATTTATTCAGAGGGATTTGGAAAATCTCAAAAATTATGAGACCAAGGTAATGGTCAATGTTTGTGGACATTCCATTCCGGAATATGTGGAAGTGGTAGAGCGATTGGCAGATACCAATGCGGACCTGTTGGAAATCAACATTTCCTGCCCGAATGTAACCAAGGGTGGAATTACCTTTGGAACGGTTCCTTCCGTGGCAGAGGAGGTAACAAGAGAAGTAAAGAAAGTTGCAAAGCAGCCGGTGATCATGAAACTATCTCCCAATGTTACGAGTATCGCTGAGATGGCAAAGGCCGTTGAGGCGGGAGGGGCAGATGGAGTTTCTTTGATTAATACCTTAACCGGTATGCAGATTGATATTGATCGAAGAAAATTTGCCTTAGCCAATAAAACAGGTGGTATGTCAGGGCCTGCAGTAAAACCGATCGCGGTTCGCATGGTTTATGAGGCCGCTCATGCAGTAAAGATTCCGGTCATTGGTATGGGTGGAATTTCCACCGGAAGAGATGCAATTGAGTTTATGATGGCAGGAGCCACTGCGGTATCCATAGGAACCGCAAACTTCATCAATCCTTATGCAACCGTAGAGGCAGTAGAGGAAATCGAGGTCTTTATGAAGGAGCATGGAATTGAAGATATCAATGAAATCATTGGATGTGTAGAATAATGGATTGAACCCACCGGTAGGGTGTGGTAAGATAAAAATAGTTCGTGGAAAATACGAAAAAGTAAAGTTTCGAATAGAAGGAGGTCCAGAGGAATGGAACAGTATAAACAGGAATTTATCGAATTTATGGTGGAGAGTGAAGTATTAAAGTTCGGAGACTTCACCTTAAAGAGTGGAAGAAAATCACCATTTTTTATGAATGCCGGAGCTTATGTAACAGGTGCTCAGTTGGCAAAACTTGGTGAATATTATGCGAAAGCCATCCATGATAATTTCGGTTTGGACTTTGATGTTCTTTTTGGACCTGCTTACAAGGGTATTCCACTTAGCGTAGCAACGACCATCGCTTTTGACAAACTTTATGGAAAAGAGATTCGTTATTGCTCAAATCGTAAGGAAGCTAAGGATCATGGAGACACAGGAATCCTTCTTGGAAGCAAGATCAAGGACGGAGATAAGGTAGTAATCATCGAAGATGTTACCACATCAGGTAAGTCTATTGAAGAAACCTTCCCAATTCTTATGGCACAGGGAGACATAGAAATCAAGGGATTGATGGTTTCCTTAAATCGTATGGAAAAGGGAAAAGAGGGTGACAAGTCTGCTTTGGATGAAATCAAGAAAAAGTATGGTTTCCCTACCGCAGCGATTGTAACCATGGAGGATGTAGTAGAAGCTTTATATAACAAGGAAGTATTGGGAAAGGTAGTCATCGATGATGAAATCAAGGGAAGAATCGATGACTACTACAAGCAGTACGGTGCAGCAAAGTAATTGCAAGAAGGATAAGGAGAAGAAGAATGGAAGAAAAAGCTTATAAGACGATGGGAATCACCGGTGGATTAAGCATTGCTATTGGAATCGTAACCATAGTAGGTGGTATCGTGTTAGGTGTACTAAGTATTGTAAATGGCGGAAAACTTTTAAAGAGAAAGTCTGAGATCATGTTTTAGTTCTTTTAGAATGAGGATGATAACGGTTTAAACCGGATGAAAAAGGGGGAGGCAAAAGCTCCCCTTTTCCATTGTGAGTTAGGGAAAAGAAAATGAAGTGAAAGGAACTGTAAAACATGATTAAACCGGAATATATGCGTATATGGAAGATAGTAGGACATATAACCCTTGGTATTTATATTGGAATCATGGTTTATTTTCTCTTTCTTGCAGATATGTTTCACCGTGGAGAAATCGCTAGTAGTTATCGTTACAATCTGGTTCCATTTCAGGAAATTCGTCGCATGCCCGTACTTTTTAAGTATCTGGGATTTTGGCCGGCATTTATTAATATATTCGGAAATGTAATTGTTTTTATTCCCTTGGGTTTCTTCTTGCCATTTTTGGTAAGGAAGTTGCGTAAGTGGTATGCCACCGCCCTTCTTTGTTTTGAATTGACCTTTATTGTGGAAATTATTCAGTTGATTACCAAGGTGGGCGTGTGCGATGTAGATGATATGATCTTGAATCTTCTGGGAGGGATCATAGGTTATGTTATTTTTTGCCTGATCTTTCGAGTATATGTGCGTCACCAGTTAAAGGTTCGCAGACAGGAACGGGAAGAAGCAAAAAAAGAGAGTTTAGCGTTGAAGGGAAAACAGGAGTAATGGTAAGGAGAAAACGAAGACCCCATAGTCTTTTTAATAAAAAGAATAGTAAACAAGGAAGAATTTCTTTTGTACTGGCTTTATTGTCCCTGGTCTGCTTTGTCGCAGCAGTCGCCTATTCCTTTGTAAAATCAGGAAAAGGTGGAGGAGTGACAGGCTGGCTTGGGGCCCTGTCTTTGGTGCTTTCCTTAGGGGGATTTATCGTAGGGCTTACCGGTTTTTCCGATCGAGACAAGGACCTGTTCTACAGTTGGTTAGGAAGCATCTTAAATGCTGTAATATGGTTGATGTATGCGGGTATGTATCTGGCATATTTGTAAAGAGGAGAGTAAGGTAAGGAGGATGATCGATGGTTCAGGAAGAATTAAAGGAACGTTATGACTTGGCCTATGGCCGGCTTGTTGAAATGATAGAAGAACCTAAGAAGGGAGCTGCAGGAGACTACTTTACTCTTGCGGCTTCCTTTCTTGTGTCTATACAGGAACTTTTAGAACATGTAGAAGAGAAATTTTGGACAAAATGGGACTTGGCAAGGATTCAGAAATATTACGATTCTTTGTATAGACCGATCCTGTCAGAACATTATGAGGCGTCCTATATGAATCCGGCTTATGCGTCATCAAAACTGGGCTTGGAACTTGGACGCAAATTCTCATTTGTGGCGGCAGAGTGCATGATGGCCATTCCTTATGCTTTTGAGGGAAGGTTGGAAGAAATCACTGCCATGATGGAACTTATGTTGGAACTTTATGGAATCTATAACACCTATGTAGACACCGAGGAGGAAGAACTTTTAGACAAGGAAATCTTTGAGGCTATCTACTGGTATGTAAGCGATTACTGTGATGTTACCGTACAAAATCGAATTCGAGAACAAGTAGATCCTAGTTTGGATTTTGCCACAAAGATTGTAATGGAAAGCGATTTAACGGATCTTCGATACCTGTATGCTTACGGAGAATACATTGGCGACAATGAGCTGGAAACGGCGGCCTTTCTCCAAAGTCTTCCAAAAAAAGAAATTCAAAAAATGGCAAAAGCCTATACGGAGGGCTATTATAAGGGTTTTGAACTTACGGGTAAGGACATTTCCATTAAGAAGTTCGTGAATATTCGTTATTCCCTTGGATTTGAACGAATGATCAAAGAAGCGGTGGAACTTTTTGGAAAAATGGGGCTTTCCCCTGTGATTTTCCGTGGAAAATGTTCGGCAGCCAATCGGCCGGCGGGAGAATATTCGGGCTATATAGCCTGTGATTATAACAAGCAATTTACGGCGGATCATCGGTTTGATAAGGCACTTTTCTTTGATGGAGACTTTGTGGAACGAAAATTAGGGGTTATGAAAAATGCCTATGAAACCTATAAAAAAGAGGCAAACCTTTTAGGTGGGCCGGCAGTAATCGAGGTTTTTGGGGAAGAAGGCTTTACCCCAAAGATAAAAAAAGAAAATTATCAGTTAAGCGAATCTCAGCAGAAGTTATGGCTTTCTTACCAGAAAAATGTGATGGAACTAAGTGACGCATATATTCATAGGGATCAAAGGAGTTTTACCATTATTGCCTTTCCGATTCCTGAGATTGGACCTGATTTCCCTGAGATTTTCAAAGAAACCATTCTGGTTAACAGTTTGAATCAGGAGGACTATCAAAAGGCCCAGCAGGTGATGATCGACTTATTTGATCGGGGCGCTTATGCCTTGGTAAAGGGAGAGGGAAAGAATCAGACGGATATGAGGGTGGAACTATATCCTATTAAGGAAGGGGAAACCCGCTTTGAAAACTGCCTGGCAGACGTAAATATTCCTTTAGGGGAAGTCTTTACCTCACCGGTTTTAAACAATACCCGGGGAGTCATTCATGTAAGCAAGGTATTTCTTTATGGAACCTGCTATGAGGACTTAACCCTTACCATAGAGGATGGCATGGTTAAGAACTATTCCTGCAAGAACTTTTCAAATGATGAGGATGGAAAGAAATTAATTCAGGAGAACCTGCTCTTTCACCATCCAAGTCTTCCTTTGGGAGAATTTGCCATTGGTACCAACACCAGGGCCTATGTTATGGCAAAAAAATATAAGATTTCAGACCGGCTTCCGATTTTGATCATGGAAAAAACAGGGCCTCATTTTGCTATTGGAGATACCTGTTACTCTTATGAAGAAGAACTGGAGACATTTAATCCGGATGGCAAGAAAATCGTGGCCAGGGAAAATGAGATTTCAAAGAAGAGAAAGACTGATCCGGGACAGGCTTACTTTGGTTGTCATACGGACATTACCATTCCTTACAATGAAATTGCTAAAATCTCAGTGGTGATGAAGGATGGCAGCGAAGAGGCAATCATTGAACACGGGCGATTTGTATTAAAAGGAACCGAGTTTTTAAATGAGGTCTTAGACGAAGAAGCAGATAGTTAAGAAACGATTGACGAACAAGGCATTTTTGGTTATTATTATAGGATAATGTGTATGTCTGAAAGTGGGTGATTTTGTCCCTTTTTCAGATGACGAATTCAAATAAAGAAAATATTTTTTATTCAGGAAAGTGAGGACATTATGGCAAAAGTTGGTATTGTTATGGGTAGTGATTCGGATATGCCTGTTATGGCAAAGGCAGCCGCAATCCTTGATGAACTTGGAGTAAGCTATGAGATGAATATTATCTCTGCCCACCGTGAACCAGAGGAATTCTTCCAGTATGCAAATCAGGCAGAGGAGAAGGGATATAAGGTTATTATTGCAGGTGCAGGAATGGCAGCTCATCTTCCGGGTATGTGCGCAGCAATCTTCCCTATGCCAGTCATTGGAATTCCTATGCATACCACATCTTTGGGCGGTAGAGATTCTTTATATTCAATCGTTCAGATGCCTACCGGTATTCCGGTTGCAACCGTTGCAATTAATGGTGGCGCCAATGCAGGTATTTTAGCAGCAAAGATTCTTGCTACCTCAGATCCTGAATTATTACAGAAGTTAAAGGATTACAAGAGTGGCTTAAAGGATGCTGTTGTAGCAAAGGATCAGAAGTTACAGGAAGTTGGATATAAGAACTATACCAAGTAATAGTGAAGGAGAATGAATATGGATTATAAGAAGGCCGGAGTTGATATTGAAGCAGGATATGAGTCGGTAAAGCTCATGAAGAAGTATGTAGAAGGAACCAAGAGACCAGAAGTATTAGGTGGGATTGGCGGATTTGCAGGAGCATTTAATCTTGCAAAAATTAAGAACATGGATGATCCGGTACTCCTTTCAGGTACAGACGGATGCGGAACCAAGGTAAAGCTTGCGTTCTTAATGGATAAGCATGATACCATTGGTATTGATGCGGTAGCCATGTGTGTGAATGATATTGCATGTTCTGGTGGAGAACCATTATTCTTCTTAGACTATATTGCTTGTGGTAAGAACTTCCCGGAAAAGATTGCTACTATCGTAAAGGGTGTAGCAGAGGGTTGTAAGCAGTCAGGTGCCGCTCTTGTAGGTGGGGAAACTGCTGAGCATCCGGGCTTAATGGAAGAGGATGAATATGATCTTGCCGGTTTTGCAGTAGGTGTAGTAGATCGCAAGGATTTAATTACCGGACAGGATATTAAACCAGGGGACCAGTTAATTGGTATTTCTTCAAGCGGTGTACATAGTAATGGTTTCTCTTTGGTAAGAAGTGTCTTTGAGATGACAAAGGAATCTTTAGATACCTACTATGAGGAACTTGGTATGACTTTAGGAGAAGCTTTAATTGCACCAACCATTATCTATGTGAAGGCCCTTAAGTCTATTAAGGATGCCGGAGTAAAGGTAAAGGGATGCAGCCATATTACCGGTGGTGGATTCTATGAGAATATACCACGTATGCTTCCAGATGGCGTTCGTGCAGTAGTAAAGAAGGATAGTTATCCAATTCCTCCAATCTTCTCGCTTCTTCAGAAGACCGGAGAGATTGAAGAACATATGATGTATAATACCTTTAACATGGGTCTTGGTATGGTTATTGCAGTAGATCCTGCAGATGTAGATGCAACCATGAAGGCAATTCAGGCAGCAGGAGAGAAGTGCTATCTTGTTGGTCAGGTTGAAGCAGGAGAGAAGGAAGCAGTAGTATGTTAAGAGTCGTTGTACTGGTATCCGGTGGTGGAACCAATCTTCAGGCTATTATTGATAGCCTTGCGGAAGGTAAGATTACCAATGCTGAAATCGTTGGAGTGATTAGTAATAATCATGGAGTAAAGTCCTTGGACCGAGCAGAAAAAGCGGGAATTGATGCTAAGGTAATCTCGGCGAAGGATTTTGAAAACAGAGAAGACTTCAATCAGGCATATCTTGCAGGGATTGATGCGTATGAGCCAGACCTTATTGTTCTGGCAGGCTGTTTGGTCGTCCTTCCTAAGGAATTAGTAAGGAAATATGCCAATCGAATCATCAATGTACATCCGGCCCTGATTCCAAGCTTCTGTGGTAAGGGATTTTATGGTTTAAAGCCACATGAGGCGGCAATTGAGCGTGGTGTACGAGTAACCGGTGCCACCGTTCATTTTGTAGATGAAGGAACAGACACCGGACCGATCATTTACCAGAAGGCGGTAGATATTTTAGATGATGATACTCCTGAGGTATTACAGAAAAGAGTAATGGAACAGGCAGAGTGGAAGCTTCTTCCACAGGCTATTGATGATATTGCCAATGACCGTTTAAAGATTGTTGGACATAGAGTACTTCACAAATAGAAAGGGAATGTTATGAAGGTTTTAATCGTTGGAAGTGGTGGTAGAGAACATGCCATTGCTTATAAGGTCGCAAAGAGTCCTAAGGTAGATAAAATTTACTGCGCACCTGGCAATGCAGGGATCGCTGAACTTGCCGAGTGTGTTGACATTAAGGCAATGGAATTTGATAAGTTAGTGGCATTTGCTAAGGAAAAAGAGATTGACCTTACCATTATTGGTATGGATGATCCTTTGGTTGGCGGTGTGGTAGATGTCTTTGAGAAGGAAGGTCTTCGAGTATTTGGTCCTAGAAAGAATGCTGCAATTCTTGAAGGTTCCAAAGCTTTCTCTAAGGACTTAATGAAAAAGTACAAGATTCCTACCGCGGCTTATGAGACATTTACAGATCCACAGAAGGCCATTGAGTATCTTGAAACTGCTCCGATTCCGGTTGTCTTAAAGGCAGACGGTCTTGCTCTTGGTAAGGGTGTTTTGATTTGCCAGACCAGAGAAGAGGCCATCGAAGGCGTTAAGACCTTGATGTTAGATAAGAAGTTTGGTAGTGCAGGTAATACCATTGTAGTAGAGGAGTTTATGACAGGACGTGAGGTTTCTGTACTTTCTTACGTAGATGGTAAGACTGTTAAGATTATGAGTTCAGCTCAGGATTACAAGCGTGCCAAGGATGGAGATCAGGGATTAAATACTGGTGGTATGGGTAACTTTTCACCTAGTCCCTTCTATACAGAAGAAGTAGATCGTTTCTGTAAGGAAAACATTTACCAGAGAACCGTTGACGCTATGGCGGCAGAGGGCAGGCCATTTAAGGGAGTTATTTTCTTTGGTTTAATGCTTACCCCGGAGGGTCCAAAGGTTTTAGAATATAATGCTCGTTTTGGAGATCCGGAAGCTCAGGTAGTACTTCCTCGTATGAAGACAGATATTATTGATGTCTTTGAGGCTTGTATTGACGGAACCTTAGATCAGGTTGAATTAGAGTTTGAGGATAATGCTTGTGTTTGTGTCGTTCTTGCATCAGATGGTTATCCACTTTCTTACGAGAAGGGATTCCCAATTGAGGGGCTGGATTCCTTTAAGGATAAGGATGATTATTTTGTTTTCCATGCGGGTACTGCATGGAAGGATGGCAAGGTTGTAACAAATGGTGGACGAGTTCTTGGTATTACAGCAACCGGTAAGGATCTGAAAGAGGCAAGAGCCAAGGCCTACGAAGCAACAGAGTGGGTATCCTTTGATAATAAGTATATGAGACATGATATTGGTAAGGCGATTGATGAGGCCTAAATATCAGGAGGTTTTAACAAATGAAAAGATTATCTAAGATGGGAAGGTTTAGTTCTCTTTTGGGACTAACAATTCTTGCATGTCTTATGTGCCTGTTCCTGTCTACGAAGGCATATGCAGCAAGTTCTTCCTTAACCGATTTAAAGGTTTATGGAGTATTAAGTGATGGTAATTTAGAGGAGTTAACTCTTACACCAGAGTTCTCTTCGGATGTATTAAAGTATGAGGCAATTGCCCCTTATGGAACCACAAAGATTCAGATTAAGGGAACCACGGAAGAGGTAAATGCCACAACGGTTGAGAACTGGACAGACATGGATCCGGGAGACAATACCTCTTGGCTTCGAGTTACCGCAACCGATGGGACTCACACAGATTACTATGTGTATACCCATGTTATGCTGGAAGGCGAGACAACCACTCCTTCAGAGGAGGAAACAGAGGAAGAGAGCACCGCAGAAGGGGAAAGCACCGCAGAAGGAGAAACCCAGGCAGCTGTCACTCCGGGTAGTTTAGATGTTATTATTAATGGCAAGGAGATGACGGTAGCAGCTACCATTCCTGAAACTGCTAGTATTCCGAATGGTTTTACCAAGGAATCCTATGATTTTGAAGGAGTAACCGTAGAATGTATTAAGTCTATTGATACCAAGATGGTTGCTCTTTATGCAGAAGGATCCAACCGTGGATACTTTTATGCTTACAATAGTACGGATCAGGTATTTTCAAAGCTTCTTACTTCTACCGTGGTAGAAGGTCGTTATACCTTTGGTGATGTAGGAACTAAGACAGATATGCCAAGTTCCTATCTTCCTACAGATATTAAGATTCGTAGAGCGACCATTCGTGCTTACACCTTAGGCAAGGGTTCTTCTTACTATCTTGTTTATGCTGTAGATTCAGAAGGTACCACTGCTTTGTATTCCTATAATGCGGCAGACAATACCCTGCAGTTATTTAATACGATTGATTACAATGATTCTGTAGGTGTTGCATCCAATGAGAATTACGATGCCCTTCAGGCAACTTATGACAAATATAAGGCTAAGACAGATAAAAATCTTATGAAGTTATATAAGATTATTGTGATCATTGGTTTGGGTCTTTTGGTATTCCTTTTTGTAACATTTCATTTGATTTTAAAGATCAAGGAATATAACAGCGCAGAATATGAGGGTCTTTATACAGCAGATACTGCCTTAGAGGATCGTCGCAGAAAGAAAGAAGAAAAGGCTGCAAAACGTGCTGCCAAGCGTGAGAAAAAGCGTGCCAAGTACGAGGACTATGAGGAAGATGGTTTCTTTGATGATGATTACGATTATGAGGAAACCACAGATGGAGAATATGACGAGTTTGACGAGGATTATTCGAAACCAATCCAGGAGGAAGATGAGGAATATGATGATATCTTTGGAAATGATTCGGAAGAAGAGTTAGATATCGGAAGTATTCTTGCAGAGGCCAATGGGGTGAAGGAAGAAGAGGACTCAGAGATTCCGGATATGGATATGACTCAGAGAAACTTAAGTCCTAGTGAAAAGGCTCAGAAGGAAAAGGAAGATACCACATCGATTAAGGATATTATGGCTGCTGCAAAGCAGGCTTCTCCTGCAGAAGCAAAGGCTAGTCCAAAGACGGATGAAGATATCTTCGCGGATCTTAATATTGATTTAACGGATTCTATTTTAGCAGAGTTATCTGCTCAGTCTGCAAAGATAAATGCAGAACAGGGAAGTGGAGACATTGAACTTCCTGATTTGGAAACCGGAATGCTTCCAAAACTTGATCAGTATGACAAGGGAAGTTTAGATGACGATTTCGATTTTTATAAGTAAAAGCAAGGCGGCTGACAGTTTGTCAGCTGCCTTTTTCTATGAGATTTTGTTCGACAAATCCTGGTCCCTATGTTATAGTAAGTATAGAACATATAGGATGTTGTCAGTAATGGAGGTGGCAGATGTTTATTTCTATTGACTTTAATAGTGATGAAGCCATTTACATGCAACTGTGCGACCAGATTATCCGTGCGATTGCGATTCAGGAACTTAGGGAGGGGGAGTCTCTTCCTTCTGTTCGGCAGATGGCAGATGAGATTGGTATTAATATGCATACGGTGAATAAGGCCTATGCAATTTTAAGGAAGGACGGTTTTTTGAAACTGGACCGTCGTAGTGGTGCCATGATTGCGATTGATTTAGATAAGATCAAGGCTCTATCGGAATTGGATGAGAGTCTGAGACCTGTGATAGCCAGAGCAATCTGCAAGGATGTGTCGAAAGAGGAAGCCATTGCAATGGTGGAAAAAATTTACAAGGAATATGGAGGAAGTATAGATTGAACGAGACGAAGTATACAAAGCAGCTATTGGAAGTACTTGATAACGCACAAAACCTAGCGATAGCAGAGCGGGATGGTTTTGTGGGAAGTATGCATATGTTAGCTGGTATGGCCCTTTGCCAAGACAGCGTAGCTCAGGCTGTACTGGAAAAACATGGAATAGAACTTTCAGATATTATGAATGTTTTATCTCCAAAAAAAGAAAAGAATGTGGGAAAGGGAAAAAAGAAAAAATTAAACTTTTCTCCTAGAGCTTTGGATTTAATGGAAGAAGCAAAACGTGCCTGTGAGGTCTTCCACGAAGAAAAAGTGGGAACCGAGCATTTGATGATTGCAATGATTAAGGACCCGGGTTGTCAGGCTAGAAAATTCTTTGATGCCACAGGGAAAGATGTCAGGAAGATTTTAATGGATCTGGTTTATTCCATGGGAGAAAACATCCAGGATTACAAGGAATATTTTCAAGAGACGGAGGGAGGACAAAGTCCCACCCCACTTTTGGAGAAATTTGGACGAGACCTTACGGTTATGGCAGAACAAAAGCAACTTCGCAAGGTGATTGGTCGTGAAGACCAGTTGCAAAGATTGGTTCAGGTTTTGGCACGAATGACAAAGAACAATCCCTGCTTAGTGGGAGATGCCGGAGTAGGTAAGACCGCAATTGCAGAGGGGCTTGCCATGAGGCTTGCCAAGGGAGATGTTCCAAAGCAGATTCAGGGAAAGCGACTGATTAGCATTGAATTGTCTAGCATTGTAGCGGGAACGAAGTTTCGAGGGGAATTTGAAGACCGGATGCAAAAGATTATTAACGAAGCAGAACGTGCCGGCAATGTAATTCTCTTTATTGATGAACTTCATACCATTATTGGGGCCGGTAGTGCAGAGGGGACTTTAGACGCTTCGAATATTTTAAAGCCGGCTTTGGCAAGAGGTAGTATTCAGGTTCTTGGTGCCACTACCTTAGATGAATATCGAAAGAGAATCGAAAAGGATCCTGCCTTAGAGCGAAGATTCCAGCCGGTAGAGGTTCCGGAACCTAGCAGGGAAGAAACCCTAGAGATTTTAGAGGGAATCGTTAGTGGTTATGAAAAGCATCATCGTGTAGTGATTACAGAGGATGCCTTAGAGGCAGCGGTTTCCTTGTCGGACCGTTATATTCATGATCGTTTTCTTCCGGATAAGGCCATTGATTTAATGGATGAGGCAGCAGCCAAGGCTAGTATGTCGGAGACAGGACAGGTTAGCAAGGAAGAAAAATTGGTGATTCAACTGGAAGATTTAACTGGTCGCCTGGAAGATGCCATGAAGAATGAAGATATTGAAGGAGCCTTAGCTTTAAAGAAAAAGATTGAGCAGGTAGATAAAAAGTATAGCAAGCTTTTAGAGAAGGGAGAAGAGGGTGAGGAAAAGATAGAAACCACCATTACTTCTCTCGATATCGCAAAATTGGTATCAGAGTGGACAAAGATTCCGGTTGATCAGGTAAGCAGTGAAGAGTCAAAACGTCTTTTACACTTAGAGGACAGTTTGAAAAAACGTGTAGTTGGACAGGATGAAGCTATTAAGGCTATTTCTAAGGCAATCCGTCGAGGACGTGCCGGTATTCAGGATCCAAAAAGACCAATCGGTTCTTTCCTTTTCCTTGGACCAACAGGTGTAGGAAAAACAGAACTTTCAAAAGCCCTTGCGGCAGAAGTCTTTGGCAGTGAGGATGCTATGATTCGTGTAGATATGTCGGAATACATGGAATCTCACAGTGTGGCTAAGATGATTGGTTCTCCTCCGGGTTATGTGGGCTATGATGAGGGTGGACAGTTAAGTGAAAAGATTCGCCGCCATCCTTATAGCGTGGTATTATTTGATGAGGTAGAGAAGGCGCACCCAGATGTATTTAATCTTTTGCTCCAAGTGTTTGATGATGGAATTTTAACAGATGCCCATGGTAAGAAGGTCAGCTTTAAAAATACTATTTTAATTATGACTTCTAATATTGGGGCTAGTCAGATTGTAGATAATAAACAGTTGGGATTTGCTGCAAAGCAGGATGAAGAAAGAGATTACGAGAATATGAGGGGAAGGGTGATGGATTCCTTAAAGCAGGCCTTTCGACCAGAGTTTTTAAATCGTATTGATGAAATTTTAGTTTTCCATCAGTTAAATCCAGAAAACATGAAGGAAATTGTAAAAATCATGGTGGAAAGTTTAGAGAAGCGTTTACAGGAAACGATCCATATTGATTTAACAATTACTCCTGCTGCCAGAAATTATTTGGCTGAAAAAGGCTTTGATAAGAAGTATGGAGCTCGTCCTTTAAAGAGAACGATTCAGACGGAATTAGAAGACCCTATGGCGGAGGCAGTCTTGGATGGTCGCATAAAAGAAGGGGATCGGGTTACCATTAGTTTATCTCAAAAAACAATAAATATATCTAGTAAGTCACAGTAAAATAAGGTATACTAAAATCAACGAAGAGAAATCTTTAAATTAAACTTAGGAGGTTACGGGATGCCAGTAGTAACGAATTTAATTCAGACAGAACAGGACGGAACAATCAGCTTTGGTGATTACAGTTTAGGGCAGAAAACTAAGAAGTCAGATTATAGTTTTCAGGGCGATTCATACAAGGTAAAGACCTATAACGAGATCACAAGATTAGAGAGAAATGGCGCTTTGGTTTATGAATCAGTTCCGGGCACTTCGGTCTTTCATTTTCATGAAACAACAGGAAAGGTTTCTTTTGAAGTAGATGGAGAAGCAGATGCACAGATTACTTTAGAGTTAGAAGAGAATAGCGATTATGAAGTTTTAATTGACGGAGTGATTGCAGGTACCATGAAGACCATGTTAGGTGGAAAGTTAACAGTGAATGTTCCACTTTCAAATGGCAAGGGAATCAAGGTAGAGGTTATAAAGAAATAATAGGGGAGTAAGAAAGGTAGAAGATATGGCGAAGGCAAAAGTTTCCGTATTCTTTTGTAAGGAGTGCGGATATGAATCTGCAAAGTGGTTGGGCCAGTGCCCTATGTGCCACGAGTGGAACACCTTCACCGAGGAACCCATAGTAAAAAAGGGAGCCGGACATAAGTCTATCGCAAAAAGCGGAGTGACTATGACGGCTCCTTCTACATTATCTCAGGTAAGTTTGGATACCAGGGATCGTATCACAAGCGAGATTGGGGAATTTGATCGGGTTTTAGGTGGAGGAATCGTAAGTGGGTCTTTGACCCTGGTAGGTGGAGATCCCGGTATTGGTAAATCCACCCTCCTTCTTCAGGTATGTCAAAAACTTACTGAGAAGGGACATCATGTATTATATATTTCCGGAGAGGAGTCTTTAAAACAGATTAAGATTCGGGCCAATCGAATCGGTCCATTTACAGACTGCTTAAAGCTTCTTTGTGAAACCAGTCTGGATGTGATTGAAGAGATACTGCAAAGGGAGAAGCCAGAAGTGGCTATTATCGATTCTATCCAGACTATGTATCGGGAGGATGTAACGGCGGCTCCGGGGTCTGTGAGCCAGGTGCGAGAGTCCACCAATTCTTTGATGCAGATGGCCAAGGGACTGGGAATTACTATTTTCATTGTAGGTCATGTAACCAAGGAGGGAACAGTGGCAGGGCCTAGGGTTCTGGAGCATATGGTGGATACGGTTCTTTATTTTGAGGGAGACAGGAATGCCTCCTATCGAATTTTACGTGGTGTGAAAAATCGTTTTGGATCTACCAATGAAATCGGAGTGTTTGAGATGAGGTCCACAGGACTGGTGGAGGTGCTAAATCCTTCTGAGTATATGCTGAGTGGTAGGCCGGCAGATGCGACCGGTTCCGTGGTTTGTTGCACCGTAGAGGGAACCAGACCAATTCTGGTGGAGACACAAGCTTTAATTTGTAAAAGTAATTTTGGTATGCCAAGAAGGACCGCTGCGGGAACGGATTACAATCGTGTAAATCTTTTGATGGCAGTGATTGAAAAACGAGTGGGAATCGGCATGGCCGACTATGATGCCTATGTGAATGTGGTAGGTGGAATGAAGGTAACAGAACCGGCCTTGGATTTGGCTGTGGTTATGGCGATTTTTTCTAGTTACCGAGATATTAGTGTTCCAGCTGATACCATTGTGTTTGGAGAGGTTGGATTATCCGGAGAGATTCGTTCTGTTTCTCAGGTAGAACAAAGGGTGAAGGAAGCGATTAAGCTAGGTTTTAAAACCTGTATCCTTCCTAAGTCTTCTTTGGATTTAATCGAAGAAAGAGATCGGATTTCTCTGATTGGAGTAGCATCTGTAAGGGATTGCTATGCAATGTTTCGAAATCAATCATAGAATTTAAGAAAGAAAGTCTAAAAGAATGGATCGGATTCTTTTGGACTTTTTATTTGATTGCCTATAAAAAATCGATAGAAGTTGGTGCATAATTGTTGAGACTGTGATATAATATTGAACGATAATGACTTATTAGCGGAAGTAGGCTCTTTCGCGATTTGGAGGATTTCATGCTGAATGAAGAAAAGATTAAATTGATGAGCCGGCTTGCCATGTATGAGCAGGGAGAAGGAAAAAAAGAAATTCCTATGAGTCGGTATTTTCGTAGTGATTATATAGGATTACACATGGTTAAGAGTTTGATTGTGGTAACGGTTGGGTATGTTCTTTTAATTGTTCTTTCTATTTTATATGATGTGGAAGGCTTTCTAGAAAAGGTGGTTACCTTAAATCTAATTGAAACCGGTAAGAAGGTACTGATCGGATATCTTATTTTTCTTGCGGTCTATACAGTGATCTCATATATCGTTTACCGTCATCGCTTTTTAGAGACCAGACAGGGACTTCGGAAGTACAATGCAAGATTGTTGCAACTTCGAGACATCTTGGAAGAAGAAGAATTGACGAGAAAGGAAATTAAAGCAGGAGGAAACGATAGCAATGATGATGATTTTGAGTTTTAAGGAACGCTTAAAACAGTTTTATAGTAATTTTGAATTTTATTTAAAACCGCTGTTTAAGATTTTATGTACTTTTATTGCCTTTTGTGTGATTAATAATAAGATTGGTTATATGACCATGTTAACTCAGCCAACGGTTGTGGGCGTGGCTTCCATTATGTGTGGAGTTCTTCCATGCTCTTTGATTGTAGTAATCCTGTCTTTGATTATTGTGGGACATTTATATGCACTTAATATGGAGCTTGCAATCATTGCCCTAATCTTATTTGTCCTGATGTATCTTTTATATTTTAAGTTTACACCAAAGGATGGCTTTGTACTCTTTATGGTTCCAATCGCATTTGCATTAAACATTCCTTATGTGGTTCCAATCCTTGTGGGACTTGCTTTAACACCGGTTTCAATTGTATCGGTTGCCTTTGGTGTTTTGGTTGAAAAGATGATGGACTATGTTAGCAACAACGCAGTGACCATTAACAGTGTTAGTTCAGATAGCATCCTTAAGAGAATGAATATTCTTTTAAATGGGATGTTCACAGATAAGACATTTTATATCACTATGATTGTTTTCGCTGTGGTTATTATTGTGGTTTATATTTTAAGGACCCGTTCCGTAGATCATGCCTGGATGATTGCAATCATTGTGGGAGCGATCTGTAATGTGGCAGGATTTATTGGAGCAGAGGTGGTATTAAGTATTAATACCGATATTGAAACTTCTTCCCTTGTGATCCAAACTGTAATTGCAGCTTTGATTGCGGCAGTCTTTAATATTTGCGTTTTCTCGGTAGATTATTCCAGAACCGAGCATTTGCAATTTGAAGATGACGAGTACGTATACTATGTGAAGGCAGTACCTAAGATTAATATTGCTGCTCCTGAAGTAAGCGTAAAGAGAATTAATACCAGACGAATGAAGAACGTGACAAAGAAGAAGGAACCTGCCAGACCTCAAGCCGGCAAGAGAAAGAGAGTTTCTAGAGAAGATTGATATAGAAAGGAGTCAGGATGTTAGAGCAGATTATTAGTTATGTAAAAAACTTCATAAGCACCTATCTCGCAGCGCCTGATTTCCGTGCCACTGATTTAATTGAAATTTTAATCATCGCATTTTTGGTATACGAGTTGATGATTTGGATTCGTAATACCAAGGCCTGGATGTTGTTTAAGGGTCTTGCGGTTGTTTTAATTTTCTTTATTGTAGCTTCAATCTTTGATATGACTACTATTTTGTGGATTGCCAGACAGACCCTGTCTGTTGCGGTCCTTGCTTGTATTATTATTTTCCAACCGGAGTTAAGACATGCCTTAGAGCAGTTGGGACGTAGAAATTTCTTGTCAGGTCTGATTTCCATTGATAGCAGAAAGAATGGGGATGAGAGATTTTCTATGAAGACCATAGATGAATTGGTGGAAGCAAGTTTTGAACTTGCCAAGACTAGAACCGGGGCCTTAATTGTTGTGGAGGATAAGACTGTTCTCACAGAATATGAGCAGACTGGAATTCCGGTGGATGGAATCGTTACCAGTCAGCTTTTGATTAATATCTTTGAACACAACACTCCACTTCATGATGGTGCAGTGATTGTTCGAGGAGACCGGGCAGTGGCAGCTACCTGTTACCTTCCTCTTTCCTCTAATCAGGAGATTAGTAAGAGTTTGGGAACAAGACATCGTGCCGGACTTGGTATGAGTGAAGAAAGTGATGCCTTAATTATCATTGTTTCCGAAGAGACCGGTATGGTTTCTTTGGCCTATGAAAGCAGGCTCTATCATAATGTTACAGGTGATAAGGTTCGGGATATGCTTAAGAAGCTTCAGGTTGATGGAACCGAGTTAAAGAAGGACAAGAAGTCTACGATTTCCCAAAAAAAGGGATGGAAGACGAAAAAACAGAAGGGAAGGGGTAAGGATGCTACGAAAGCTGATTAATAATTGGCAGTACAAGTTAATATCCGTTGTCTTTGCACTCTTAATCTGGCTTGCGGTTACGAATACTGTGGATCCTACGATTACTAGGGTGATCTACAATGTCCCAATTACGATTACAGGTACGGAAGCCTTAACGGAACAGGGAAAGGTTTATACCGTGGAAAGTAGCGTTTATGCTACCGTTCGTGTAAGGGGTAGAAGATCGGTGATTACTACACTTGGAGCAGATGATTTTATGGCAACAGCCCCTATTGATGAGATGTCGATTGTCTATGCGGTACCGGTTTATGTGTCCATTCGAAACCTCAATCTCAAGGATGACGTGGAGATTTATGATAATACCAAGTCCGTTGAGATTTCTGTAGAAGACCTAACCACAGAAAACTATGATGTTTCCGTTACTACCACGGGTAACGTGGCCAGTGGTTATTATCATGCGGCTACCAAGTTAAATCATGATACGATTGAGATAACAGCTCCAAAGTCTATTCAGGATGAAATCGTAAGCGTAGCTATTTGCGTGGATCTAACGGAGGCAACAGCAACCTTCCGGGAGAATTATACTCCAATTCTTTATGACGCATCCGGCAAGGAAATCACGATTTCTACCAACGACAATGTGACGATGAGTCTGAAAAAGATTCGTGCCAGAGCGACCGTCTATAAGTTGTTAGAGATTCCAATTGAACTTTCTACTACAGGGCGTCCTGCAGATGGATATTCTTTCTTGAATGTTGAAAGTGATCCAAAGACCATTATCATTATGGGTGATGAAACTGCGGTGAATGGAGTTAGTAAGATTGAGATCCCCGGAGAGATTATGAATCTTGACGGGGCCAGTGGAGATGTAGAAAAGACCATTGACATCACGGATTATCTGCCGGATAATGTTCAATTGGGACCGAATGAGTCTCCGAATGTAGATCTGATTGCAAATATTACTGCGGATGAGGTTCGTTCTTATACCATCCGTCCGGATGAAATTAAACTTAAGAACTTAAATATGGAGCAGTTTGCTGCAAGTATATCCGATGCAAGTGATATTACATTTGAACTGACAGGACAAGATACAGACTTAGATGCCATTGATATTAATACCCTTGACATGTATGTTGATTTGTCTGAGGCGGTAGAAGGAGATAATACCTGTATTGTATCGATGAATTTACCGGAAGGTGTGGAGTTGGCCACCCAGATTACGGTACATGTGCAGGTGGTTTCCACCAATCAGGAGGAGACAAACGCAAAAGAGTAGGAGAGTAGTATGTTAAGTCAGAAATTAATCATTGATTTTGCAAATGGAATTCATTTTCGACCAGCCGGTGAAATCAGTGGACTTGCCATGAATTATCAGTCTACCATTCAGTTTATTACCAAACAAAAGGCTGTGAATGCAAAGTCGATGCTCAATCTTTTAGGATCAGGAACCAGAGAAGGCGACGAGGTTGAAATCGTTGTGAGTGGTCCGGATGAGGAAGAGGCCATGAAGTCTATGCTTGCTTTGATTGATGAGATTCGGCAGGAAAAATACAAGGAAGGCGAATTTGAATAAGGAAGGAAACTATGGGAAAGATTTTAGTTACCGGTGGTGCCGGTTTTATTGGAAGCCATACATGTGTGGAACTTTTAAATGATGGATATGAAGTAGTTGTTGTAGATAATTTATCTAATTCTTCAAGAAAGGCCTTGGACCGTGTAGAAGAAATTACCGGAAAAAAGGTTATTTTCTATGAGGCAGACATTGCAGATACTGCTATTATGGAATTGATTTTTAAAACCTACGAAATCGATGGAGTCATTCATTTTGCAGGTTTAAAGGCAGTAGGAGAATCTGTGCAGAAGCCATTGGAATACTATCAGAACAATGTTTCTGGTACTCTTTCTATGTGTAATGTTATGAGAAATGCAGGATGCAAAAACCTGATCTTTTCTTCTTCAGCAACGGTTTATGGGAATCCGGCATCTCTTCCAATTCGGGAAGATTTCCCATTAGGACCGGTTACCAATCCTTATGGACGTACCAAGTTGATGCAGGAAGAAATTTTCCGTGATTTTGCAGTGGCAGATCCGGAATGGAATATTATTTTATTACGTTATTTTAATCCAATCGGTGCTCATGAGTCTGGATTGATTGGAGAAGATCCCAATGGAATTCCAAATAATCTGATGCCTTATGTGGCTAAGGTGGCTGTTGGAAAACTTCCAAGGGTCAATGTATTTGGAGATGATTATAATACGCATGATGGTACAGGAGTACGTGATTACATTCATGTGGTGGACTTGGCCAGAGGTCATGTGGCAGCAGTTAAGAAACTTCTGGAGAATCCGGGAGTCGTTGCCTATAACTTGGGAACCGGTGTTGGCTACAGTGTGTTAGATGTTATTCATAATTTTGAGAAGGCCTGTGGTCATGAAGTTCCATATGTCATTGCTCCAAGAAGAGCCGGTGATATTGACGCGTGCTATTCGGATCCTTCTTTGGCTGCCAAGGAACTTGGATGGAAAGCTGAATATGGAATTGAGCGTATGTGCCAGGATAGCTATCGCTTCCAGATAAAAAATCCAAATGGTTATGGAGATGAATAATTCATGAGTAAGAGAGAAAAGAGACCAATGAAATATAAAAACGTCAGACGGTTAAGAGGCGTTTTGATCGGTGTTGAAATCCTGATAATTGCAATCTTTGTGTTGTTAGGTGTTATTTATAAGGTGCCTTCTTTAAGAAATCAGGCAATTAAGTATGTAGCCAGAACTTCCATTGGAAAGAGCATTGCCGGTATGTTTGTAGCAGAGGATTTTGAGTCCAATGTCCAGGATAAGGATTTTAATGAAGAAGAAATTGTAACCAACGATGAGGTAAAAAAAGCCGATATTGGAGATTATAAGCAGATTCTTTTAATTGGTATTGATGCGAGAGGAGATGAGATGGATGACTCCACAAACTCCGACAGTATGATTGTTCTTACCATCAATACGAAGACCGGTAGTGTTAAGATGACTTCTATTTATCGAGATACCTACCTTGAGATTTATGGTTCCGATGGAACTTCTTTAGGATATCGGAGAAAGGTAAATAGTGCCTATGCCAACCAGGGAATCCAAGGATGTATTAATACCCTAAATATGAACTTAGACCTTAACATTTCAGATTATGTTGTATTAAACTTTACCGGTGTGACTAAGGTAATCGATGCCCTTGGAGGAGTTACCGTAAATCTTTCTCAGGAAGAGATTTACCAGTTAAATCAGCATCTTGCAGATACGAAATTAAATACCGGTCTGTATGCACCAAACGTAACAAAGGTTGGTAAGAATAAGTTGGTAGGTCTTCAGGCTACTACTTATATGAGAATCCGTAAGGCGGCATTTACCGATCCAAAGACGGGAGAGGTGATTACGGATGATTACGGACGTGCAGCAAGACAGCAGTATATCATTAAGAAACTTGTGAGAAAGGTGAAGAAAGCCGGACTTCAGGCAGCCTTGGATACCATTGAGGTGATTCTTAGCGAAAACACAGAGCAGAATCGTATTCTTAAGACCAGTATGAGTTTTGATGAGATTATGGAATTAGTTCCTACGGTCTTTGACTTTAGTTTGGATGGTGGACAGGGATTCCCAAGCAAGATTTCAAGTGCTTCTATTGGCGGACAGGATATGGTTGTTCCTACAGGATTGACTTACAATGTATATGCTTTACATGAGTTCTTAGGTTATGAGACGAATTATCAGGTATCTTCTACGGTAGAGCGAATCAGTGAATCAATTGCATATGAAACGGGAATTTTCCAATTGGAGTGGACTGGTACAGCCTTGGAAGAGGAAACAGAAGCCAGCTTAAGTAGCAATGAATCTGTAGATGCTTCTAGCGCAGATTCCAGCCAGAATTCTTATACGACTTCTCAGGATCCGATGGAAGATGAGCTTGGAATTGTGAAATAAGGAATGAACAATACCCCCAAAAGTCGCAAATATTTGGACTTTTGGGGGATTCACATTTTTTCAAAAGAAAACACATGGAATCACCACATTTGAAACACAGATTTGACATATTTGAAAGATATACTTTAGCTATCAAATGAAAGAGAATCCTAAGGAATTCGGAAAGGGGTACTATTATGGATAACACATTTTTTGAAAATGAAGAGAATCAGGAAGGCGTTCAGACTGCTTCGGAGACCGAGACTGCTAATACAGTAGAAGAGTCAAATAATCAGGAGCCAGTTGTAACAGAGAGTCAGGAGACCTCATATACTCAGGATCAGACAACAGGACAATATGATCAAAATCAGTATGGAGGTCAGTACAACAATCAGTACAACAACCAGTATAATAACCAGTATCAGTACGGGAATAGTGGTCCAAATAATGTAAGATGGAATGGAGATCACTACTATTCAGGTGCGAATCCTATAAGAAAGAAAAAATCCGGAGCAGGTAAGAAAATCGTGGCAGCAGTTGCCGTAGTTATGGTAGGAGCCTTAAGTGTTGGAACTTATCAGTGGGCACTGGATCATACCAACAGTTCTTCTGCTAAAAAGACTTATACAAAGGTTGCTACTACAGATACCAGCAATCAATCAGAGAATAAGGTGACGGTTACCACCAGTGACAGCACAGGAACTACTTCTGGAGTTTATATCACAGATGTATCGGAGGTGGTGAATAATGTAATGCCAAGTATCGTTGCGATTACCAGTACTACCATCGTTTCATCCGGTAACTATGGATTTAACTATTACTACTTCGGTGATAACTCCGGTTCTTATGAAGAAACCGGTGCAGGTTCCGGTATTATTATTGCAGAAACAGACACCGAACTTTTAATCGTAACGAATAATCATGTAGTAGAAGGTGCAGATACCCTTAGCATTCAGTTTATTGATGATACAACAGTTGAGGCTTCTGTAAAGGGAACCGATTCAGAAGCAGACTTAGCTATCGTTGCCATATCTTTGGAAGATATTAGTGAAGATACCTTAAATAAAATCAAGATTGCAACCTTAGGAAGCTCAGATGCCTTAGAAGTAGGTGATGGCGTGATTGCCATTGGTAATGCCCTTGGTTATGGCCAGTCGGTAACAACCGGAGTGGTTTCCGCGCTTGATCGTGAGGTGGAATCAGAGGAAGGAGAGAGCCAGAAGATGATTCAGACAGATGCTGCCATTAATGGTGGTAACTCTGGTGGAGCACTTTTAAATGCAAAGGGTGAGGTCATTGGTATTAATGCAGCTAAGTATTCTTCTTCCGGATCAACTACTTCTGCCAGTATTGAAGGTATGGGATTTGCGATTCCAATTTCTCAGGCTACCGATATCATTAATGATTTAATGAATCAGGAAACTAAAACTAAGGTAGACGAAGATGAGAGAGGAGCCATTGGTATTGCAGGTATGGATGTTTCAGAGATGGATTCTGAAAAGTATGGAATTCCGGTGGGCGTGTATGTATCTGATATCACCTCTGGTGGTGGTGCAGAAAAGGCTGGAATGTCTGCGAAATCTATTATAACAGCCATTAATGGCACCAAGGTTTCTTCTATGAGCGAATTAAAGGCTCAACTTGAGTATTATGCAGCCGGAGAAACCGTAATTCTTACGGTAGAAGAGGCAAAGGGTGGCGATTATGTAGAAAAAGAATACGACGTTACCTTAACTGCAAGCAATAAATAATCAGTGAATTAGGTCTATGAAAAGAGGTTGCACATGCAACCTCTTTTATTGTATACTAGTTCCGTATAACTGGGCTTAGGGCTTGGTTTGTGAGTAAGAAAGGCGGAATTATGAGTCAAGAGATCGACCAAACAAATGAAAAAGAAGAATATGAGCAGTTTTGTACCATTTGCAGACGGCCAGAATCGGTATGTGGCCCTTTAATGAGACTGCCGGGAAATATTAACGTATGTACTAGTTGTATGCAAAAATCCATGGATACCATTGAAAACAGTGATATTGATTTCAATCAGTTCCGTAATATGGATCTGTCTCAGTTTGGAATGCCTGTGGTAAATCAGGTGGAGACAGAAGAGGAGGATGGAGAGAAGAAGGAAAAAGAAAAGGAAAAGGATCCTAAGATCCGTGTGATCAACCTTGGACCTATGGGATTAGGTGGTCACCAGCCAAAAATCAAGAAGAAAAAAGATGGTCCTAAAAAGCCTCCTTTTACCTTGGATCAAATTCCAGCACCTCATAAAATCAAAGAGCAGTTAGATGAATATGTAATTGGTCAGGAGTATGCGAAAAAGGCAATTTCTGTTGCGGTATATAATCACTATAAGCGTGTGGTTACGAATACCATGGATGATATCCAAATTGAAAAATCCAATATACTTATGATTGGGCCAACGGGTTCAGGTAAAACCTTTTTGGTACAGACCCTGGCTAAGATTTTAAATGTACCCCTTGCGATTGCCGATGCTACCTCTTTAACCGAGGCAGGTTACATCGGAGATGATATCGAATCTGTTGTTAGTAAACTTCTAGCGGCAGCAGATAATGATGTGGATCGGGCAGAGATGGGAATCATTTTCGTGGATGAAATTGATAAGCTTGCTAAAAAACAAAATACCACAAGCCGGGATGTTAATGGTGAATCTGTTCAACAGGGGATGTTAAAATTATTAGAAGGCAGCGATGTTGAGGTGCCTGTGGGAGCCAATAGTAAGAATGCTATGGTTCCTATGGTAACGGTAAATACGAAAAATATTTTATTTATCTGCGGTGGTGCGTTTCCGGGACTGGATAGTTTAATTAAAGAACGGTTAAACAAGCATGCTTCCATTGGTTTTCAAGCGGACCTAAAAGATAAGTATGACAAGGACCCGGATTTGCTATCTAAGGTTGAGACGGTGGATATTCGTGAATATGGTATGATTCCTGAATTTATCGGACGTCTTCCAATTCTGGTAACCTTAACCGGCATGGATGAGGATATGTTGGTTCGAATTTTAAAAGAACCTAAGAATGCGATTTTAAAGCAGTATCATAAACTTTTAGAATTAGATGAGGTAGACTTGGAGTTTGATGACGAGGCTCTAAGAACCATTGCTAAGGAGGCTATGAAGAAGGAAACAGGAGCAAGAGCTCTCCGGTCGATTATTGAGAAGTTTATGTTGGATATTATGTATGAGGTTCCTAAGGATGAAAACATTGGAAGGGTAACGATTACTAAGGATTATCTTGAACATAAGGGTGGACCTAAAATCGAGATGAGGACGGAAACCCCTCATCATCTTCCGGATAAGGAACATGAAGAAAAGTAATGTTATTGAAAAAAATCATACCTTGGCTTTTGGTCTTGGCCTTTATGGTACTTATTTTTTGTTTTTCAAGACAAGAAGCAAAAGAATCTTCCAAACTGAGTGATCGAGTTTCATATCGGGTTGTTGAGACGACGGGAAAAATCACCGGTAGGAAGTTGAAAAATAAGGAGATAGAAAAAGGAGCTCAGAAAATCGAAGGGCTTGTACGGAAACTTGCCCACGTGACGGAATACGGAATCCTTGCCCTTTTACTATTACATGCATTTTATAAAACAACCGGTCTTACCGGAAAGAGTGCTTTGATTGCCAGCCTTTTGATTTGCATGGCTTATGCCTCAAGCGATGAGTTTCATCAATTATTTGTGGCAGGTCGTGCAGGACGGCTTACAGATGTTTTCATAGACACAGGTGGTAGTGCTATTTTTGGTGGAATTGCTATTATGATCATAAATATAAGGAACAGAAAAAGGAGGAGCAACTAGTTATGGGATATTATGCTGGAATTGACATCGGAGGAACATCGGTAAAAATTGGCTTGTTTGATATCAATGAGAGGTTGATTGACAAGTGGGAGATTCCTACGAATAAGGCAGATTCAGGGAATAACATCCTTTCAGATGTAAAAGATAGTTTATTTGCAAAGCTTCATGAAAAGGGGATTGCAAAGGTAGAAGTCCTTGGAGTGGGTTTGGGCGTTCCGGGTCCGGTTACCAAGGAGGGAACGGTTCTTCGCTGTATTAATTTAGGCTGGGGAATTTTTCCTTTGGAACAAAGAGCGGAGATGATCTTTGGTCTTCCTGTGGCAGCATGTAATGATGCTACGATTGCTACCCTTGGTGAGATGAGCCATGGTGCCGGTCAGGGTTGTGAAGATGTTTTAATGGTCACCCTGGGAACCGGTGTTGGTGGTGGAATGATTTTGGATGGAAAGGTTCTTTTTGGAACCACCGGTTCTGCAGGAGAAATTGGTCATATCTGTGTGAATGCAGAGGAAGAAGTGGCTTGTAACTGTGGCAAAAAGGGATGTTTAGAGCAATACTGTTCTGCTACTGGTATTGTAAGAATGGCAAAAAAAGGCATTGATCAACATCCCAATACCTGTCTCTATATGAAAGACTTTACCTGTAAGGATATTTTCGATGCGGCAGCCAATCGTGATGCCTATGCCATGGAGGTTGTAGAAGAGTGTTGCAAGTACCTGGGTAAGGCCCTGGCAGGAGTTGCCTGTGTGGTTAATCCTGAGAGAATCCTGATCGGTGGTGGAGTCTCTAAGGCAGGAGACCTTTTGATTCAAACGGTCCAAAAATATTTTGAGGAATATGTCTTCCATGCCTGCAGACATGTGGAATTTGCCACGGCTAGTCTTGGCAATGATGCCGGTATTTATGGTGCAGCAAGACTTGCTGCTCTTCATGTAAATCCCCAAGGACTCTAGGAAGGGGAAAGACAGGAGGTTTTCATGACAAAAAAGGAACGAGTGAAGAAAGTAATGGAACTTCTGGACCGGGAGTATGGGACGGAAACGAGAACCTACCTGTATTATGACAAACCTTGGCAACTTTTGATTGCTACGATTTTAAGTGCCCAGTGTACCGATGCCAGGGTAAATATGGTAACTCCTGGCTTGTTTCAAAAATATCCTACCATTCATGATTTGGCTTGTGCTAAGCAGGAAGAATTAGAAGAAGTCATTCATTCCATTGGTTTTTATCATGCTAAGGCTAAAAATATCATCGCCTGTTGTAAGCGTTTACGGGATGTTTATGATTCGAAGCTTCCAAGAGAGATTGAGGACTTAACTTCTCTAGCGGGAGTAGGCAGGAAAACGGCCAACGTGATTCGAGGCAATATCTACGGAGATCCTAGTATTGTTGTGGATACTCATGTGAAAAGGATTTCCTTAAAACTTGGTTTTACCAAGGAAACGGATCCGGTAAAGGTAGAATATGACCTAATGAAGGTGATTCCCAAGGATCATTGGATTCTTTATAATCTCCACGTGATTACTTTAGGAAGAACCATTTGTATTGCAAGAAGACCGAATTGTCAGGATTGTTTTTTAAGAGACTATTGTCCTGGGAAAAAAAGTTAGAATTAAAAAAAAGACGTATTTTTTTTGAAGCTAGTGTGCTATAATGAGCAACAAATTAAAAGATACAATTGTTAAAGAAATAGAAAGTGTGAATGGAATGAATATTTACAGTAAAAAAACACGTAACAGAATTACAATGGTGATTTGTGGAATCCTTGTATTGGCTATGGTCGTTACAATTTTTGCAGCAGCATTCTAAGAGAGGAAGTAGGGAATCATGAAACATAAGAGTTTGGTTGTGTTTCTTTTAGCAGCATTTTCTGGCATCATTTTCCCCTTATCTGTCCATGCAGCTACGGAATCGGAAGTAAGGATTTCAAAAGGGGTGAGTATCGGACCGGTGGATGTTAGTAATATGACCATGAAGGAAGCAAGGAGTGCTCTGAAGGAGTATATTACTAAATTTGCCGGAAATCAGGTAACCATTACCATTGATGGGGAAGAAAATCAAAAGACAGCCTTTGAATTAGGCTATCGCTGGCAAAATCAGGAGGTTTTAACTCAGGCAGTTGGAATTGGAAAAACCGGGAATGTAATTAAACGTTTTAAGGACAAAGAGGATTTGTCTAAAAAGAAGAAGGTCTTGGATTTAAATTTGAATTGGAATGATACGCTTTTAACCAAGGGATTAGATGAAATGCTTTCTCCTTATGAGAAGGAAGCAGAGGAACCAAGATTAAATTACTCTTCCTCCGGATTTTCGGTGAAGGAAGGAAGCCAGGGAGAATCGGTAGATCTTGAGGCAACGATCCAAGAAATCAAGAATTTAACCGGCAGTGACTGGGATGGTTCGGCAATCTCTCTGGTTGCCACCACCAAGGTTACAGAGCCAAAGCATACAGCGGAGGAACTTTCTTGTGTGTCAGATAAGTTAGGATCTTATACTACTTATTTTTCTACCTATTCAAGTTCTTATAACCGTAACAAGAATATTGAAAATGGAGCCAATATCCTGGGGGATATCACCCTTTACCCTGGGGAAAGTCTTAATGTCTTAGAGGAACTGGATCCATGGACGGAGGATAATGGCTGGTATGAAGCTGGTACCTTTGAGAATGGTCAGGTTTCTACTGGATTGGGAGGCGGCATTTGCCAGGTAACTACAACCCTTTATAATGCCTTACTTTTAGCGGAACTTCAGATTGATACCAGATATAACCATTCCATGACCATTACCTATGCTCCTTTAGCGATGGATGCCGCAGTAGCAGAGGGTTCTAAGAATTTGGTCTTTACCAATAATTTAGATTATCCAATTTACATTGAATCTCTATACAGTTCTAGTGGTTCTATTACTTACAATATTTATGGTAAGGAGACAAGGGATAAAAACCGTAGCATAAAGTATGTGAGTGAAACCATTGATACCGTGGAACCTACGGACAATATAACCGTGGATTCTTCTAAGGATGCCAGCTATCGAGAAGTGGTAACCAAAGGATATACCGGTTATACTGCTAAGCTTTGGAAGTATGTTTATATAGATGGTGTGGAGCAAAGCAAGGAGCTGGTGAACACCTCTAAGTATATTATGACTCAGAATGAAGTGGTAGTAGGTGAGGATTCAGAGAAAGAAACGAAGGATTCAGAACAGGAAGAAACTACTAAGAAGTCTAGTAAAAAGAAGAATAAATCAGATAAGGATAAGGAATCGGATTCTGAGGAGAACTCGGAGGAGGAGACCACACTTGCTGAGAAATCATCGGAAGAATAAGAGAATATAGGACAGACAAATATGAAACTTGGAAAACTTTCAGAGTCTGCATTAAAGAAGAGCGTTCTTTCGCCAGCTGGGCTGGAAAAGGACGTTTTTCCTTCTGTAGATGGACAGGGAATAGAGATTCCGGAGGGCTATGAATTGGTGGTAACTACAGATCCCATTACCAATGCAAGGTCCTATCTTCCGGAATTAGGAATTTACAATGGAATCAATGATTTAGCGGTATGTGGAGCAAAGCCGGTGGGTCTCACCCTTACGATTTTACTTACGGAACGTGAAAGGGAGATTTATCTTTCTCGTTTTATGAAGAGGGTACAGGAAATCTGTCAGGCAGAGAGTCTTCGGATTTTAGGGGGACATACGGAGGTTACGGATGCCATTACAAGACCCCTTGTTTCCGTGACAATGTTTGGAATCCGAAAGAAAGGACATCCTCAGGTGAAATTAAGGAAGGATGAAAAAAGAAAAGGCCTTGAAATTATTATGGCTGGAGCCCTGGGAGTAGAAGGAACCGCGATTTTAGCCACAGACCGAAAGGAACAGATGGCAAAGCGCTTTACTCCGGGGTTTGTTAGACAGTGTCAAGATTTTATTTTTAATCTTTCGGTTCGAAGGGCAGCAGAAATTTTAGGTCCTAACTCCTATTACCTTCATGATTTAAGTGAAGGGGGAATTTATGCCGGCCTTTGGGAATTAGGAGAAGCCTTACATACCGGATTTGAAGTAGTGCTAAAGGATTTTGTGATTCGACAGGAAACCATTGAGGTTTGCGAATTATTTGATTTAAATCCCTATGGATTGGTGTCTGGTGGTTGTCTTTTAGGAGTAACAGACCATGGAGAAGAAGTGGTAGAGGAATTAAGGGAAGCTGGAATTCTTGCGAAAATCATAGGCCATTTAACGGATGGTTCGGACCGTCTGATGATTATGGGAGAACAAAAGAGATTCCTAGATCCACCTAAATCAGTCAATAATTGTATCTATTGGAATGTAGCAAAGAAAGAAGAAAAGAAATGTTAAATATCGTATTACATGAGCCGGAAATCCCGGCCAATACCGGAAATATTGGAAGAACCTGTTGTGCAACCGGAACGAAACTTCATATGATTGAACCTTTGGGCTTTCAGATTACCGATAAACAGGTAAAAAGAGCTGGAATGGACTATTGGGAGCATTTGCAGAAAGAAACCTATGTGGACTACCAGGATTTTGTTAAGAAAAATCCCAATGCCAGAGTTTTTTATGCTACTACCAAGGCTAAGCATTGTTACACGGAGGTAGAGTTTCAGGATGGGGACTTTATTATGTTCGGCAAGGAATCGGCAGGTATTCCAGAGGAAATATTGGTAGATCATGAGGATCAGTGTATTCGAATCCCAATGGGCCATGATATTCGTTCTTTAAATCTTAGTAATTCGGTTTCGATTGTTTTGTTTGAAGCTTTAAGACAGTTGAATTTTCTTGGGCTAGAAGAAACCGGCCATCTTCATAGACTTCACTGGCGTAGTGAAGAAGAATAGGCCGGTTCTTATTTGGCTAAGGGGAGGGTGAAGGTAAAACTTGTACCTTCCCCTTCTTTGCTTTGACAGATTATATTTTCTTGATGGGCATTGATAATATCTTTTACAATGGCAAGTCCAAGACCGGAACCGGTTTTATCCTTTCCTCTGGAAAGATCATTTTTATAAAAGCGGTCCCAGATTTTTAACTGACTATCCTTTGGAATCCCGATTCCTGTGTCACGAATGGTGATACTTACCTTTTCATAGTTATCGGTAATGGAAAGATATACGGTAGAATCGTTATGGGAAAACTTAATGGCATTATCTACTAAATTGTAGATGACCTGAGAAATTCGGTCTCTATCCGCTGTAACAGGGTAGTTTTGGTTTTTTACCGTTAAGTTAAAATGAATATTTTTCTTGTCACAGGATCCCTTAAAGGTCTCTAAGGTCTGTCTGATCACATCATTAATATTAAACGTGGTAAGGTTTAGTTCCCGTCCATTGTTATCCCAGGCATTGATGGTTAAAAGGTTGTTGGTTAACTTGGTCAATCGGTTGGTTTCATTTAAAACAATGTCAAGATATTTAGGCATAAGTTCCGGTGGAATGGTCCCATCTTGCATGGCTTGTAGATATCCCTTAATAGAGGTAAGGGGGGATCGAAAATCATGAGAAATATTCGCGATAAATTTGTTCTGATATTCTTCGTTGTCAATCAGTTTGCTTGCCATGATATCCAGGTTTTGACCAATCTCACCGATCTCATCCTTGGAATTTACATTGATTTTTCCAAAATGTAAGTTTCCTTTGGCAAATTCCTTAGAGGCCTTAGAAATTTTATCAAGTTTTGGATGTGTATAAAAATGAAAAATTAAAATACAAAGGAATGCTAAAAACTCCATGACACCATAGAGTTGCCAGACTTCTTTCATGACTAGGGAGAGATTCGTCTTTAAGGAAGATTCAGGCAAATGAACCGTTACATAACCAATCGTATTCATGCCCTTGATAATAGGTGCCATTACACTAATGGTGTTTTTAGGCATAACCTGATAAAAATCTCCAATGGTATAATGGTTGGTACCAAAGTAGGATTCTTTAAATTCGGTGATATTATCTCCTACTTTAAAAAGACCACGAGAATCGTAACAGACAAAACAGCCCTTACTTAGGATGATAATATCAGAACCCAGATAAGAGGAGATGTTTTGAAGTTCAAAGTCGTGATCCTTATAATCACTGATATAGTTAAAATCATATTCCTCTACGAACTTGGACACAGAATTGGCCTGGTCGTAGAGTTTTTTTGCGCTTGAGGTGATAATACTTTTTTTGATGTAGGTGTTTTTTATACATACAATCAAGAGTCCGGTAAGGCAAGAAAAAATCAGATAAAGTAGTAGCACCTTAACAATTAATTTGTTTTTCATGAAAATACCTGTTTCCTAAACTAAAAGGGTAAACTTATAGCCAACCCCCCAAACGGTTACGATTTGCCATTCGTCACAATCCTTGATTTTTTCGCGAATACGCTTGATGTGTACGTCTACGGTACGGGTGTCACCGGGATAATCATAACCCCAGATATTATTTAAAAGCTGATCCCTGGTAAATGCCTTGTTTGGAGAAGCTGCTAAAAAGTATAGGAGTTCTAATTCCTTAGGAGGCATAATCAAAGGTTTTCCCTGGTAGATTACAGAGTAATTTGTAAGATTCACGGAAAGTCCCGGGTAGGAAATGGCCTGAATAGAAGGGTCCAAAGGCGTTGTCTTTGAAGGAGCAGGTTCGATAATCACCTTGCTTCTTCGAAGGAGAGCCTTGATTCGGGCAACTAATTCCTTGTTATCAAAGGGTTTAATCATATAATCATCCGCCCCCAGTTCTAATCCCAGGACCTTATCAAATACTTCTCCCTTAGCGGAAAGAATAATAATCGGCACATTGGAACTCTTGCGAATCTCCCGGCAAATCTCATAACCATCCATACCCGGAAGCATTAAGTCCAGGATGATAGCGTCTGGTTGAAAGTCTAAAAAGGCAGGGATTGCCTCATCGCCATCATGGACCATTCTGGTTTCAAAACATTCCTTTGTAAGATATAGGGAAATAAGTTCTGCAATATTTTCATCATCATCAACAATTAAAATTTTCTGTCTATCAGCCATAATACACCTTCTTTATAGTTTAACGATAGTAACTCCTGCATCTCCTTCACCATATTCAGCTAAGTCAAAACTTTTAATAAAGGATTGTCGTTTGAGATAAGCATGAACGGCTTTTCGGAGGGCACCGGTTCCCTTGCCATGAACGATTCGTACTTCAGAAAGTCCAGCCATATAGGCATCGTCCAGGTATTTATCTAATTTTGCACAAGCCTCATCTCCGGTCATACCTAAAAGATTAATCTCAGGGGAAATATTAGCAGATTTGGCATGAGGTCTGGTAAAGTTTCTCTGCTCCTTAGGTTCCGGCATAGATGGGAGATCATGGGTAGTCATTAAGTCCTTGACAGATACCTTGGTATGGAGAATACCAATCTGGACGGATAGCTCACCCTTACTATCAGGAAGGGATTTCACGATTCCATCCATGTTCATGCTTCTTACCTTAACTGCCATCTCAAGTTGAATGTCTTCCGGTTTTAAACGCTTACCGGTAGGAAGATCCTTGTTCTTTTTATTAATAATCTTATCAGAATTATTAGAAAGTCGTTTTCCGGCCCTGGTTCGAATTTCTTCCATGGCTTTCTTGTCACCAGAATTTTTCTTTAACTTATTCATCTCAGAAATGGTTTGGTCAGCAAAGGTCTTGGCATTACGAAGAATATCTTCCGCTTGCTTTCTGGCATTGTTAAGAATGGTAATCTTCTTTTCATTTAGCTGTGCTTCCCGGTCGTCAGCCATTTTTTCCATACGCTTTACCTTGGCGGTGATTAAGGCAAGTTCTTCCTTTTCTTTCATCATCTCGTGGCGGGTTCTTTCTAACTGGGAAATGACGTCTTCCATAGCCACGTTATCCCCTTCCACCCGGTTTTTAGCATCCTCGATGATTTCAGGGGAAAGCCCAAGTTTTTTAGAAATGGCAAAGGCGTTGGATTTACCCGGAACTCCAATTAAGAGATGGTAGGTTGGAGAAAGGCTCGCTACATCGAATTCACAACTGGCATTGGAGACACCGGGAGTAGTTAAAGCATAAGTCTTTAATTCACTATAGTGGGTAGTTGCCATGGTAAGGATTCCCTTCTCATGCAAATGATGAAGAATACTCATAGCCAGGGCAGCACCCTCGATTGGATCGGTACCAGAACCTAACTCATCGAAAAGCAGGAGGCAGTCTTTGTCTGCTTCCTTTAAGATCGAAACCGTATTACTCATATGGGAAGAAAAAGTAGATAGGCTTTGTTCAATGCTTTGCTCATCTCCAATATCTGCAAAGACCTGACGAAATACCGACAGGCAAGAGCCTTCTTCTGCTGGGATAAATAAACCAGACTGTCCCATAAGCGTTAAAAGACCTAGGGTCTTTAAGGATACGGTTTTACCACCTGTATTAGGACCCGTTACGACTAAAAGATTGTATTTGTCACCGAAAGGCAGATCAATGGGAACCACTTTTTCGGGATCAATGAGTGGGTGACGGGCTTGCTTTAAATTGATGTATGGTTCTTTCGAAAAAATTGGTTTACTTGCCTTTAACTTCTTTGCAAATCTAGCCTTGGCAAAGATAAAGTCTAACTTAGTAAGGAGTTCCTCATCTAATTTTATTTCTTCTACATGGGCAGCAGCAAAGTTACTAAGATTAGCAAGAATCACCTCGATTTCCTGCTGTTCCTCTAATTCCAATTCATGTAGGCTATTGTTTAACTTTACAATGGCCATAGGTTCAATAAAAAGAGTTGCCCCGGTAGCCGATTGATCATGAACCATACCTGGGACCTTAGATTTATATTCTGCCTTTACCGGAAGACAGTATCTACCGGCACGCATGGTAACCAGAGATTCTTGAAGGTAGGCTCTTGCAGAGGAGGTTAAAGAAGCCAATTGGTTGTGGATGGAGGCATTAGCCACCGACATTTTTCTTCGAATCTCCTTTAACTTCGGAGAAGCATCATCGGAAACCTCCTCAGGTCCTAAGATACAGCGAGAAATTTCAGTATAGAGATTGGTAATTGGAGAAAGTCCCATAAAATAATCACTTAAACTATCTGCTGGTATTTCTTCTAACTGATCTCTTTTTTCTCCATAGCTTTTCGCATTCCCGGCAGTCCTTAAGAGATCTGAGATTGCCAATAACTCTCCAATTCCCAAAGTGGATCCTAAAGATAATCTGGAAAGAGAAGAGGCTAAGGGAACAATCCCTGCAAATGAAATCTCTCCATAGGTCTGTATTCTAGCAAGTGCGCTAGCAGTTTCATCGGTTTCTTTTGTAACTTCATCTATTTGAATAGAAGGAAGCAGCTTGAGACAGCGCTCCCTTCCAGGCATACTAGATGCACATTCTGCTAATTGTTTTAATATCTTATCGTATTCTAATGTATGTAATACTTTTTTATTCAAAGTTTTTCTCCTATTAGTTGCAAGTCACATATTTTTCAGTTATTATAGTAACAAAACTCACAAAAAAACACAAGAAATGCAATAGGAAAAATAAGGGGAATTACATGGCAGAAGATAAGAAAATTGATAATAAGCCATTAATCGAAGAGCATGTGATGAAACCTGAAAAAGCTCACAGACTCAAGCGTTTTTTCTATATTCACCGATTATCGTTATTGATTAATTTGCTTTGCCTCCTATTAGGGGCCGGATTAATTATTTTGATTCAGTATATTGGAATCGAGTCTAAGAAAACTACTAAGGCCAATTCCTATATCAGCATTTATAAGAATGAGAGTCCATCGAAAACCGATGATTCTCAAAAACGATACGATTTAGAAAAGGCAACCTATATTTTTGTAGGTTCTATGGTAAAGGTTCGGGTTTACTTAGGGAATGGACAGTTGCCTGAAAATTATGACCGGATTACCACTGGAGTGATTATAAAAAAAAGCGCCAATATTTATATTTTAACAGATGCAGAAACCTTATCCGGCTATACGTCGGTTCAGGTGGAATTTTCCAATGGAAGCCAATTAAGGGCTCAAGTAAAAAAGAGAGATACGAATTTTGATATAGCAATCCTTTCGGTACAGGGAAATGCTATTGATTATAGTACAAACTCCGTGATTACCGAGGTGACCTTTGGCAATTCCGGTTTATTTACCGTGGAAGACGGTTTGATTTTTTCCGGGATGGATGCCAATGGCAATACGTATAATGCATTTGGTTCAGGAACAGGAACCTCTACCATTGATGTTTTAGATGGAGGAGTCACAGCCATTACTACGAACATTTCCAATGTAGCCAGTGATAATGGCTTTTTATTTAATAAGTCCGGGGAATTGATTGGTGTGGTAAATCATGCCAAAGACCTAGGATTTAGTAATTACGTGGGAATTGAAATCAATGATTTGGAACAAACCATTGAAAAAATGATGAATGGTATGGACCGGGCTTATCTGGGAGTGTATGGAAAAACCATCCCGGAAGGCATGAAGTCAGATGATGGGGTAGAGATTCCGGAAGGGGTTTATATCACCGATATTGAAAAAGATTCACCAATCTATCTGGCAGGTTTACATATTGGGGATGTGATTATCAAGGTGGGACGAAGTAGTATTTATTCTACAGGAGATTTAAGGGAAATTCTGGATGCCACCGGTTCCGGAGAAACCATTACCCTGACCTTTAAGAGAAGGTCGGCAGGAAAGTATGAAAGCTTTGAAGCAGAGATGACATTAGATTAATAGAAATGGAAGGACAAGAATGAAATTTATTACAGAACTCAGTGAAGGCTCGAAGGTATCAGATATTTATTTTTGCAAAACTAAAAATATCGCTATAACAAAGAATGGGAAAGAGTATATGTCTCTAACCCTCCAGGATAAGACAGGAACCATTGATTGCAAGATTTGGGAAATCAATTCCATGGGGATTGATGATTTTGATGCCTTGGATTTCGTGGATGTGACGGGGGATGTAACGGTATTTAATAATGCCCTTCAGTTAAATATTCATCGGATTCGAAAGGCCAGTGAGGGAGAGTATGTAGAGAGTGATTATTTCCCGGTAAGCCCTTATGACATTGAGAAAATGTGGAATGCTCTTATGACTTATGTGAATTCAATAAAAAATCCCTATTTGTTGAAACTTTTAAAAAGATTTTTTGCAGAGGATTCAGAATTTTCGGAACGATTTAAAAAGCATTCTGCAGCGAAGAGTGTTCACCATGGCTTTATCGGTGGTTTACTTCAGCATTCCGTTTCCGTTGCCAGTATGTGCAATTATTTTGCTAAGGCGTATCCAATTTTGAACCGTGACCTTTTAATGACGGCAGCCCTTCTTCACGACATGGGAAAGCTCTGGGAGATTTCTGATTTCCCTGAAAATGACTATACAGATTATGGGCAGTTGGTGGGACATATTGTGATTGGCAGTGAAAAGATCGGGGAAGTTGCTAAAACAATTCCGAATTTTCCACCGGTTCTTTTAGTGGAACTTCAACATTGTATCCTGTCTCATCATGGGGAGTTGGAATATGGTTCTCCAAAGAAGCCGTCCTTGATTGAGGCCATGGCACTTCACTTGGCAGATGATGCAGATGCAAAGATTGAGACCATGACAGAATTATTAGACAGCAAGTCTCTTCCTAGGGGAGAATGGTATGGATACCAGAGATTTTTAGAAACTAACGTTCGTAAGACTTACGGACCAAACATGGAATAAGACTAGATTGCCGGCTGGGAACCATAAAATACATGGACCGGCCGGAAATTATTATGAGAATAAAAACATGGTTAAAAATGAGAAATTTCAAATAAAAATAACAGACCTATCTTCAAATGGAGAGGGCATTGGAAAAACAAAGGAAGGATATACCATTTTCGTAAAAGGAGCTGTAATTGGTGACGAGATTGAAGGTTTTTTAATGAAGGCGAAAAAGACCTATGGCTTTGGGAAGATGACCAATATCCTTTGTCCATCTAAGGATCGGATTCTTCCTCCCTGCCCGGTTGCCCAAAAGTGTGGAGGGTGTCAGATTCAATCCCTGTCTTACCAAAAGCAACTGGATTTTAAATTAAATAAGGTTGTAGGAAACCTAAAGCACATTGGGGGAATTGAAGACTATGAGTTAGAAGGAATTACGGGGATGGAAAACCCTTATCGTTATCGAAATAAGGCTCAGTACCCGGTAGGTCGAGGGAAAGACGGAGAGATTCAGATTGGTTTTTATGCTGGACACACCCATAGTATCATTGCTAATGAAGCCTGCCTTTTAAGTCCACAAATCAATGAAAAAATCCTTGGTCTGATTCATGCCTGGATGGATAAATATGAGATTGAACCTTATCACGAAGAGGTTCATCGTGGACTTTTGCGCCATATTCTGATTCGATCAGGATTTACTTCGGGTCAAATCATGGTATGTCTGGTAATCAATGGCAATTCTCTTCCTTGTAGGGAGGAGTTGGTAGAAATGCTTTCTGGCCTTTCGGAGATTAAGAGCATCTGCTATAGCGTAAATACCAAAAAGACCAATGTGATTTTGGGAGATAATGTTCATCCGATATTTGGACCTACCACGATTGAGGATTTTATTGGTGCTATTCGTTTTAAAATTTCTCCGCTTTCCTTCTTCCAGGTAAATCCTTTGCAGACTAAAAAACTTTACGAAAAGGCCTTGGAATATGCGGGACTTACGGGAGAAGAAACGGTTTGGGACATGTACTGCGGAATTGGTTCTATTTCTCTTTTTCTTGCCCAGAAGGCCAAGAAGGTTTATGGAGTTGAGATTGTGCCACGGGCCATTGAGGATGCGCGTAAGAATGCGAAACTGAATAATATATTAAATGCTGAATTCTTTGTGGGAAAAGCGGAGGAGGTGGTTCCTGCTTTTACCGAAAGGAATAAAGAGAAGATTGATGTGGTTGTGGTTGATCCGCCAAGGAAGGGTTGTGAAGAAATTCTTTTAGCTACGATTGTTAAGATGGCACCGAAGCGCATGGTGTATGTAAGTTGTGACAGTGCAACCTTAGCAAGGGATCTTAAATATATGGAGGGTGAGAGGTATCATGTGGAGAAGGTAGCGATATTTGATCAATTTCCCCATTCAACCCATGTGGAGTGCGTAGTATTGATGTCAAAGGTCAAAGAATAATAGCCGTGAAAGCCCAGTAATACTGCGGTTTTCGGGCAATTGGGAAAATTTGGCATTGGGCAAAGCAAACGCTTCTCGGTAACTTATCCAAAGGCAGATCGGGTCAAAAAGTGTGAGAGTTGAGTTGCCACGATAGATGTCGGGGAGTTGTGGCTGTGAGATAGATGTCAGGAAATAAAAAATGTTAATTTCGCGTGTCATTTACATTTGAATGGCTAATGTTAATCCGCGTTGCTTGTGGCAACGGTCTGCTGCTCCTACAATGAGGACAACAACTGAAGAAAGGAG
>AUXO016166071.1_pt1 | contig 39420 bp, 61 predicted proteins | sample 768731 | NCBI WGS metagenome assembly AUXO01 (sample SAMN02715735, study PRJNA202380) | gut metagenome | biome: sheep rumen | host: Ovis aries | place: New Zealand: Palmerston North | reverse complement strand
TTCTATCAATATCATCAACTTTTTTTTGTAAATAATCAGATAAGAATTGACAGTTTAATATTGTTTGTTGTCTTATATATTCAAACATATCCATTTTATTTATCCTCCAATAATTCTTTTGAAATTTTAAGTGCTACTTTATAAACATCACGACATTGTTCTATATTTTCAGTCCAACCAGTATGATATTCTTTTATTCCAAGTCGTTTTGCCATAATTTTATATAACTTACCTCTTTTTATTTTTCCCGACTTCCAAAGTGGGTCAATCAAACTATGTATAATCATTCTTGCTTTTTTCATTTCTTCTGTCGGAATAACCCCAAGTGGAATTATTGTTCCTTTGTGGCAACCAACATAATTTTTACAATAAGGACATTGGTAAAATGATAAATTAGATAAATCTTGTCTATGTGGATATATAATATTTCCCTTTACTAAATTACAATGTTTTTTTTCGCAACAATTACAGCAATATATTTTCATTCTTACTCCTCTATAAATCTGTAATAAATTGTTGAATTACCTAATAAACTCTTTTTAATTTTTACGACTTCTATTCTATATCCTTTTCTTCCCAAAATGTCTTTCATTACACGCCATTCAGATGCAATTTCACTCGAAAGAATCCATCTACATTTATATTTATATATTTTAGGTTTTTTATAATGACTTACAATATAATTAAGTTCATTTGCAAGTGCTTTAACTTCATCAAGTTGTTCTTCAACTCCAATATCATTTCTAAATTTATCACTTGCTTTTATTATATCTTTTATTAACTTTTTAATTTTATCCATATTAACCTCCTATTTTTTTAAGTAATTCATCTATTCTTTTATTTATTTTTCTATTATATTCAATGATTTCTTTTTCATTTTTTGTTGATTCTTGAATAATTTCTATATTTCTTTTTAATATTTCTATATTTTTTCTCTTAAAATGAATATCTATCATTATACATACTATCCAATAAACAACAAGACATATTAAACATATTAAAAATTCTTTCATATTAAACTCCTATTCATCTTTACTTGAAAATTTATCATATACATATGCCAATATAGTAATAATTGAATATATAAATGCGATACTTATTGCTAATTCATTGTGGTCGCCTACAATAAAATAAGATATTATATCTAATATTATCTCACATAATATAGTTGCTAATAAATAAAAATATAAAATTTTCATACTCCTACTCTCCTTTATCTTAATTCAATAGTTGGAATTAATGCAGATGGTTTAAACACGACCTTATATCTTTTATCAGAAACATATCTTGGTTGTAGTGCTTCAGAAAAATATGTTACATTGTTAGATAATCCTAGATAATGTTTCATATAAGCACCATCTTCTGTTTTTACAGTTACGACAATATCTCCATCAGTATCTTTAATAATAGCAAGATATCCCTCTATTGTTAAAATGTATTGATTGGTAATACCATTATAAAAAACTACTCTACGATATACTTTAAAATTTTGTTCTTCTCTTTCAAGATTACCACGAGCAATATCTGCATCACTACAATTACTTAATGTTAAAACTGTTAATAAAATAAATATAATTTTTTTCATACTTCTACCTCCTATTTTTTCATTATAAATGTTAAATATGCTAAAAATGATAAATAACCAAATATAGCAACAATCATAAAACACATTTCTATTTTTGAATTACTTTTTAAATGCAAGTCACCTATTAAAAGCAAACTACAAATCCAAGCGACTGTCATATTATACCTCCTTTATTTTATTATTCTTCCTATAATATTTTCTTTTAAATAATTAAATTCTCGTTTTAATTCCTCAATATCGCTTGACATATAAGATAATTCGTGAGAAATACGAACTTCCTTTTCTAAGAGTTCTTTATTCCTAAGTAATTTATCAATTTGTTCTTTTAATGCTTTAATAGTTTTTCTGTAAAACATAATATACCTCCTATAATAAATTTTTATCTTCTTCCTAAAAAAAGTCCAAACCATAAACAGAAATACAAAATAAGAAATCCCAATATACCTTCTTTATATTCTATCCAAAATTGACTCCAACTCATAATATCCTCCTATAATAAGTTTTCTATAATTGATTTTATTTGTGCTGGTGTGCGATTATATGCTATTACCTGATAAACAGGATTAATATCACAATGCTCTATTACAACCATACCATCTTTAAAAATTCCAATAACTATTGCCTGAAATTTTATCATTATTTCTGTTGGTATAATAAAAGCACCTTGTTTACTAGCCCAATCGCATAATTCTTTCCATTCTTTATCTGTCATTTTTTATCCTTTCTTTTTATTGTTTCATAAGTATTTCTTTTCTTATTTCATAGAATCTTGCATCTGCTCCGTTATGATTATGGCAGTGCTTACAGAGTGGAACAAGGTTTGAAACATCATACTTTAATGCTGGAGCTTGACTTCTTGTATAGTTCCAATGATGGATATGAATTTCACAGTTTTCAGCTCCACAAAGAAAACATCTGTTGCCATATCTTTCCAAACATTCTTTTCTTGCTTTATCCCAAAGATTCGCACTTTTTTTTGAAACTTTTCTTAAAGGTGATTTTTTCAAAGTATATGCTTTGGCTTTTATTGTAGAGTTCCAAGCTAACTTTTCGCCTTTTGCAAGTCTTTTATTGCTTATTTTCTTCAACATTTTTAATCTCCATATCTAGTATTTTTCCAAATTCTTCAAAAGAAACATTAAAATTCTTTAAAATTTTGCAAATAGTATAGATATTTGGGAATTTATTACATCTTTTATTTGGTAATAAAGAAGAAGAATCTAATCCGCAACTTAATGCTAGTTTATAAGAACTTAAGTTATTTTTCTTTGCTATACTATCTATAACATTCCAAATTGCAATATGGATATTCATATATCTTTTATCAACTTTTAACATTTTAAAATCCTTTCTTTTTTGTTAGTAATTTAATTCAAAATATTTATAATTCTTCCTTGGATTATCACAAAGATTTACTGGTGTAAATTTTCTAATGTGACAATCTACATCATAACATATTGGAATCTCTCTAATAATTTCAGGTTGTACATGACAAGCTGTTTTTAGTTTTGATATTTGAGAATCAATATTCATTTCTGCAATAAATAAACCTAAAACAATAATTTCAAACATTTTATTTCTCCTTTGTTAATAGTTCTCTTGTTGTTTTTGCAAGCAGTGTTTCTAAAATTGAATCTCTATTTGCAGGTCTTTCTTCTTTTATCGAGTTTATCCTATTAAGTTCTTCCATAATAGATTTATCGATAATTTCTTGTTCTTTACCTTCATTTTTATTCAATGCAAGAACAAGTTCTTTACAGGCTGTAGGTGTTGAATAAGAAGCTATTTTCTCTTTATCTCCTTTTTTATACAAATCGAACCTACCTGTTTTTAAATTATGGTCTATAATATAGTTTCCTATTTCTATGCTCGCCATTCTTTATCTCCATTTATAAGGGTTTGGCATGGTATTAACTATTATTAAGACAAGTATCCCATAAAATAGAATAACTAAAATTGTTGCAACTAGTTCTTCCATTTTCTTTTTTCTTTCGAATTTTTTCATTTCTTCTTTATATTTTGTCATTTTATTCCCCTTTGTTTATATGATTGAATGAATAAGTAAAATGATATTTTTCTCTTAATCTCTTGTCATTAAATTCAGAAACTTTGTTAGCAATATATTCTATAATGCCACAAATTCCAAAGATACATAGTACAACTGATGTAAATATATATAAAATAATTAAATTATTTATCATAGCAATCCCCTTACATTTTTTCGTTTACATATAGCCATAAGTCAAGTAGTGCTTTAACTTTGCCGTTTTGGTGCATCCATTGACCATGAGTAGTTGAACTATAAGTTAAATCCATTTTATCTAGTTTATCTTTTTCTGATGCTAGTCTTTCATTTATAATCTTTAAAAAAGTATCTTTCATCTTATACCTCCTATACTTTTAATAATTTATTGATTTCTTTTTTTGTGTACCAATCTTTAGAAAGTGAAAGTAAATAGTTTATAGTTGCTTTAACTAATCTATTGTTTTTTTCTTCTATTGGAAGGTTAAGAGCAACGCTCGCAGTATCTGTTACTATTTCATTTGCAAGAGAGATTATTCTGCTTTCGTAAATTTCGTGCCAATTATATCCTTCATATCCACCAATGAACCAATCTTCTCTTTCAACATCTGTTAAATCTTCTTCAAAGATTATATTTCTGATTTTGTTTTTTAACATTTTTGTTCCTTTCGTTTCTGTTACAACTTCATAATAACATATACAGGAATAAAGTCAAGTAAAAAAATAAAAAAAAAGATAAAAAATATAAAATAATTTAAAAGTGGCTATTTTCAGACATTCTAGAGATATAAAATTTTTTATAAATAAAAATAAATTAAAAAAATATTTATTTTATTTTATTATTTTAAGAATCTTCTTGCTTTTCTCGATTCGTTTTAGTATAAATATAATTGTCTTTTATAAGGCATTTTAAAATCTTTTCGATTTTTTGTTACTGTAAGCTCTCATTCCCTCTGAGAGCTTTTTTATCAAATACCACTCAAAGCAAGACAAGATGTAGGTTTCGACCGCCGGTCGACTCCTCTTTTGGAATATTATACTTACATTATAGATAATAAATTTCACTATTACAGATAATATTTCAACTTGTAAGCCTTATTATGTTAGTTTATAACCATTTATAGCTTGTTTATTACAGATATTTAACTTATCCCTTATAAATATATACTCTCTCTATACATATACTACATACATTTACACAACCTTTATATAGTCTTTTATACCCTTATTTCATTTATTTTTATTTTATCTTTATTTTTCAAGACACAAAGACGCTGTTTATAGTAGCTTACGACTAAAAGGGCTAACAATAAGCCCTTGTTGTTTGTTTATACGGCTCTCCAGCCTATGTATTCCCCTGCCTGAGTAAAGCAAGGGATAATCTTTTTACTTCCAATCGATATTATAACCGAAAGCCATTCTCAAGAATACTTCGCTTACATCATCAATCTTTTGGCTTGTCTTTGCCATTCCTATTGCTCTTGCATAAGGTTTAATCCATTTATTGTTTGTCTTTGGCATATCCTTTGTTGCATAGCGAATAGGGTATCTTGCAATTGATGGAACAAGTCTTTGTGTTGCATTACCTAAAGTATTGTTGAAAAATTCAATAGGTTTATCTCTTAATTGTGTTAAGTCATCAAGTGCATCAAATCCCGGTAGTGTGCTTATACCTGTATTAAGGGTATCTTGAGTCCACTTTCCTTTTCCAGTGATAGCATTTGAAATAAGAAGTATTTGTCTGAGTGGTGCTGCAATAACACCAAAATTTGACAACTTAAATCTTACTCCACCGAATACAAGAGAATCTTCTTTGTAATCATATTTATTCTTCTTTGGCTCGTATACAATACCTAAAGCACTTGCTAAACCAAATAAGATAGCTGAACTTATAAAATTACCTACTGCTAATCTGTCGGATAAGTTAAGTTCTTGTCCTTTATACATCTTATATCCTACTGTAAATGGACTTGCAATAGCTTCTGCTCCCATTTGGATAATGTTTGAAGGGGTTTTAACAAAAGGCATTAAGAAAGTTCCTAATCCTTTCGAATCCTTTCCAAAACTTACGGTATCAAGTGCTTTTCTTATTGTGGTCATTGCTCTTGCAAAAGCTCCATTTTGAGTGAATGTTGCAAGTTCTCCACATAATACGGCTTGATGTCTTGCGTTGATAGCATCTTCGTTTTTGTTTCCTATTTTAAGATATTCTTCAAAGAGTTCATTTGCTTTCTTTGAATCACCTTTTGCATCTTCAGAAGCAATATAAGCGATTGTATCAACAAATTGTTTATTTCGGAAGAAGTTATCTTCTTTTGCAAGGAATCTCATAGGGTCAATTTTCTGTAGTCCTTTTGCTTGATTATCAGGTGTCAACATCTTGTATTCACCACCTACAAGAGAAGTATCTTTCAAGTCACTTATTTGTGCTAAGTTTATACCTGTTAAGTCATAGACATCAGCAATATGCTTTCTTGCTTGTTCTATCTTGCTCGAATCGACTAAATTACCATATTTTCTATATTGATATTTAAGTGTTCCGGATAAGATAGCACCTTCGATTGTGTTTGAGAAAATATTTGTAATATGTGTTGATGGTGAACTTAACATCAAGCGTGGCATAAGTTCTTGAACTATTGATTGATATTTAGTAGGGTTTATTGTTTCTTTACCTAAGAAATCTTGATAAGCCTTAATATCACCACAAGCCTTTTCTAATACTTCCTTATTATTGCTATTCAATGCTCCATTATCGATTGCTTTTTGTGCGTTGTCTGCAAGATTAAGAAGTTGAGTTCTCTCTGCTTCTGGAATTTCAAGTTTAGCAAGTTTCTTTGCAATACTCTTTGCTTTGTTCTTGATGTATGGAGTGTCTGACTTTGCCATTTTAATGAGCTTTTCAATATCTTCTTGATAGAAAATATTACCGTCAAGGGTTTGTCCGAACTCTTGCTCCATTTCCTTAACCATTTCATTAACAACTTGCTTTCTTTGTTCACTATTTGATTCGGTTTGTGCGATTCGTGTAGCCCATTTTTCAACAATTTTATTCATATCATCTCTTAAAAGATTTACTGCATTTTCAACATTACCATAGCGAGCAAGTGCAAGTTTCTGTTCTCTTTGTCCTATAATATAATTAAATCCATCAAGGAAAATACTTTTATGTTTATTTGTTAAACCGAGAGTTTTTGCTGCTAATTGTCTTATAGCTTCAGCTTTTAAGATAATGTCATCGTGTGTAGCTTTACTTAATTTATCTTCATTCATTTCAGCATAAGTTAAGAATAAAGTTGTTGGCTCAATACCACTATCATTCATAAATAAACCATTGCTAATATCCAACAAATCACTTCCTTCAATAAGTTTTTCAGCGTGTTTAGGATTGTTTTTAATCCACTTTTCAGCTTCAGCTCTCATTTGATTTTGTGTATTTGTTCCTTTTCCTAAGAAAACCTTTTGAATAAAGGTTGGCTTTTCCGCTGGTGTAGTTTCTTCTTTTTCTGCAACGACTTCTTCCCAAAGGCGAGTCTTTCTGTTTTCATAAAGGCTTTTATCTTGTGCCATTTCAGAAAGATTTAATTGTTGTCCTTCTCCTTTAACTGCACCATCATTTAAAGTCTTTACTCTTTCCTTTTGTGTTTCAGTATCAGCAACTATGATATTATGCTCTTTATCTTCAATAGGTTTAAAGTCTATTGCTGGACTTGTTGTAACTATACCATTTTGATACAAAGCATCGAATAAGTTCATAGCTTGGTCGGTCAATACTGGATTATGATATTTTCCATCAGCACCTAGATATTGTAAATTCTCTATTGCTTCATATTGTGCTGGAACCCATTGTAAGAATTGATTCATTAAAGGCATTCTTCCTGCTGGTGTTCCCTTTCCGAACAAGTATGCTTCTGTCATTCTTGCCCATTGTTCTTGTTGTGATGTTGTTAATGTAGTTTGTTCTCTACGGATATTCAACATATCAGCTATTTGTTGGAATCTTTCGTTAAACTGTTCTGTTCCAGTTCCATTTTGCCATATTTCAAAACATCTATCCAAGAAGAAGTGAGCTATCTCGTGTTGGAGTGTTCCTTCGTTCATATTTTCCCCTAAAAGAATTGTTTTAAGGTCGGCATCAAAGAAGCCATTGTATCTTGAATTAGGTTTTGAACTTGTTTCTTTTTGATAAAACTTATTTACAACTTGAACATCATCAGGATTAAAGATTACAAAACATCTTCCATCTTCTTGACCTTCATAGGTTATACCTTTAATACCTTGCTTATTAAGAAGTTCTGATGTTAATTTTGAACCATTTTCTCCGTTTTCATTTGTGTTATATAAAGCATAAGCAATACCTTGATATATTTTTTTACCTGTTGTTTTTTTATAATCCTTTACATCTGTTTTATCTTTAAACATTTTCTTTTGTAAATCAGTTAAAGAATTATAAGCATTATCAATAGCATTTTTTACAAAATCTGATTGCTGAGAATATAATTTTTGTTCATCAAGTAAATAGGGCATTTCAGGGATATCTACTTCGTGGACTTGTCCTTTGTTTTCTTTAATATTTAATTTATTTGTATCAATAGATTCTAAGAATTTTATATGTTCTCTAATGTTTTTTAATTTTTCTTTTGTGTTTTCATCGTTAGGATTTTCTTTTAGTATATCTTCACGAATGTTTTCTTGAAGTTTTTGACTTTCTAAATAATCATCAATGATAGTTTTAGCTTCTTCTTTATTTATTGCTCTATTTTTAATTTCGTCCCAAACTTGTTTTTCAAATTCTGAGGCGTTTGTAATATCTATTCTTTCTCCATCAACTAAGATATCTACACTAGATTTTCCACTTATAAAAGTTTGTCTGTAATTTTCAGCCACATCTTTATCAAGTGCATAATACAATCCCCAACCGTGTGCTTGATTACCTTCCCCACTTCCTATTGCTTCAAGAGAAGGTCTATCATAATCTACCCTTGAACCTGCAAAAGCAGATTGATAATAAATATTACCAGTATCAGAACTGTATGAAATATTATATTTTCTTTTTAATTCTGTTTTTTTAGAATTAAGTCGTTTTTGCAATTCATTTAGACTATCATTTCCAAACTTATCTATATATTTTTGTATGTTTGGGTTTTTTGCTCTTTCTGCTTTTTTTATTTCGTGCCTTGTGCTTTTTGAAACATTTTTACCTAGATTGTAATAATTTTCCATTTCTTCAAACATAGGCGATGATTTCATTTCTTGTATTTTATTTTCTAATTCTTCTATTTGTATTAAAAGATTGTTTTTATTTTTTTCTTCCTCTAATTTAATTTCATTATCTTGTAATTTTTGTTGTCGGTTTAATTCATTTATTTTTTCTTTTATTGTTTCAATATCTTCATTAGCAGAAACAGATATTTGACTGTAATCATAAAATGAAGGATGGTCACTTATTCTAATAATTCCAATTTTACTGTTTATATAGCCACTTACTCCACCTTTTCTGTTAATAGACATAGATTTTTCAGGATTTAAACCTAATGATTTAAGATATTCATTTATGGTATCTATTTTAGATTCAATAGTTTTATATATTTCTGATTTTCTTATATCTGCATAATCACTATATCCTATTTCATATCCTTTATCTTGTGTATATTCTTGTCTATCATTTTGGAAAAGCAAATTATCTTCTTCACTCATAACCTGTTGTTCTACTGAGCCACTTTGAGAAGGTGTTTCAGAAGTAAATAAAGCAAGTAGGTTTTGAGAAAGTTTTTGTTGCTTGCTTCCATCTTGGAAATCTGTTCTTATTTGTCCTTTATCTGTAAAATATTCCTTTGTTAAGGCAATATCTTTTAAGGTTTGTTTCATTAAATCTTCTTGAGAGTAAATAGGAGTTTGGTTTTTCAAGAGAGAATCTTTTGAAATTAAATCTTCATATTGTTCGATTCTACCTAGGATATTGTTTAAACCTTCGGATATTTGTAATGAGTTTCCTTCAGTGAAAAGCAAGAGTAAGGAGTTTTTATTAAAAGGATTATCTTCACCTACTGTTGCTTGTTGGATATTCATAGCAAGATTATCTGAATTTGTTTTTGGAGCAGAGATTAAAGCGTTTCTTATATCTTCTCTCATTCCTGTATCGGTTTTTAATCTTTCAAGTAAATTGCTTGTCTTTACTGCGTTTGAAACACCTGATATAATCTTTTTTGGAAGTTTATTCCCTAAGATTAAGTTTTCAAATAGCTTGTTATCATTCAAGATTAAAGCCATAACTGCGTCATTAAATCTTCTATCAAGGGCTAACTGGTCTATATTTCCCTTTTCAAGTTCAAATTCTACCTTTTCATCAGGTGTTAAACTTGATAAGAAAGCCATAGGGTCTGTTAAGTTTTTATCAGCAATAACCTTTGCATCGTTCTTTGCTCTCTGTGAGTGTTGGAAAGCTGACATTGTAGGTATATTTGATACACTGGCAATAGCTACTTGTTGTTCTACTGGAACATCGATTTGACGGATAAGCACAGGCATTTCCATTCCTTCGATGTCATAACCTTGTTGTCTTAAGAGATTTTTATATGCTTCGATTCGTTCTTTTAAGCCCGGAACTTGTTCTTGATTGATATAAGCTCTTCTTAAAAGTTCACCTCTACCATTTCCGGCAATAATATCTCCATCCATATTTACAACTGGAGCGCCTGTTGTTGTATCATTACCGAAAACAAGGCTTTCAGGTTGTAGGTTGTTTGATTTCTGTTGTAAGCGAACATCATCTTTAATGTTGTTTCTTACTCTGTTTTGTAGTTGTTTGTTTTTGTAATTTGGATTTGCTTCACCGTCCATGTGTGAAATATTTATATCTTTTAAGTCCACTACAAGCATATTTACAGGAATACGGTGTTTTCCTACATACATTCCTTTATGATTGAAGTCCCAATCTTCCACGATTCCCTTAAGAGAACTTGCCACTTCTGGCATTTTATTTTCAACATCTTCTTGTTGTATCTTAGCAAGTTGATTGTTGATTGCTTCTCTATCAAACATTTCTTCGAACTTTAACTTATTAAGAATTGTCTGTAAGGTTTTCTTTTGGGATTGTAATTGTTGCTTTCTTGCTCTGTTATCAATACCTTGTTTAAGGTTTTCTTCCTTGATTTGAGCTTCAACTTCTTTAATTCTTCTACGAACTTCGTTTGGATTATCGAATCGTTGTGTATTTAAAACAACTTGATTTCCTATAACTTCCATATTTGCAATATCAAAGAAGTCTTTTGCTGGCATATTTGACATATTAGCCATATTGATAAAAGGTGAAATCAAAGTATCGGCATTAAGTTGAGCAAAAGCATTTAAGTCTTTACCTGGGTTTCTTCTTTCCCAACCTGCTTCTTTAAGTAAAGTTTTAACCTTATTTACAAAGTTATTATAATTTTCTCCATAGTGATACTTGAATTGTGCTTGTATAGTCATTTCTTCTGTTGCACTACTTTTTGTAGTATCAACCATGTCTTGAGCCATAGCATCTGCAAGTTTTGGCTCATATCCAAATTTCTCTCTTAAAACTTTGGCAATATTGCTTGTATTTAATTTATAAGCTGTTGCACCGGCAGTTCCACCGATTAAACCACCTACAACCGCACCTGTTAAGGCATCAGATAAAACTTGTCCTACTGTCCTATCTTCGTGACCTGCAAGAGTATTGAATAAATATCCAGCCCATTCTTGAGTAAATTCTTCAGCACCTTCGCTAAAAGCAGTTGTCGCACCGGCTCTCAATGTTCCTGTCATAGCTCTATTGAAAGCACCATTTACAAGTCTTTCAGCACCGAGTTTATGTTCAATAAAGGCTTGAACTGCACCATTTGCTAAAGTGATAGCGTTGTCTTTCCAATTTCCAGCCTTTCGCATATTATAGCCTTCTTTCTCCATAACATCTACGGCATAATCGAGGGCTGTATCACTTGCTGTTTGAACTCCCATTTGTAAAGAACCGAGTCCTGGGACTAAAGCATTTAAACTCATTTGTCCTAAGAATTGAGCTATTGCTGCAGAACCCATAGTTATCCAGTTATCAGTCTCGTTGTAGTGGCTTTCCATAGCTTCAAAGGATTTGTTGGCTTTTCTTGTTAAAGCAATTTCCAAAGCCATGTTATCCCTTTCTTCTTCTGTCATATTAGGATAGAACCAATCGACATTCTTTGACATTATGGTCAAGCTATCAAGTGCATCAGGGATTGTGTTTTTAATTGCTCTTGCTGCAGAACTTACACCAGCACCAATAGATTCTAAAACTGATGTTTCAGGCTTAAGGTTGTTTTTAATATCTGATATAATTCTGTCATTTATACCTTGATTCTTAACTGCTTCTTCCATAGTCATTTGATTTGAAACATTTAAGTTGAAATCAGGTTTGAAATAATCTTCTGTTTTAAAATCAATAGTATCACTTTCAAGGGCGTCATCGAAAGTTAAGATATTTTTTTGTTCTTCCATGTTATTTCTCCAAGATTATACCGTTATCTGTAAAGCCTTTGAACTTATAAACAAGTCCATTTATTACTATATTAGACTCTTTTTTTTCATTTTCCAAGAGTTTTTGCATATTAAATAAATCACTTTCAGAAATCTTGTCTTTATACATAGCTGCAATAAGTCGGCGGTTGTAGAAAGTTTTAATATTTTCAATATCATTTGCTATGTTATTTCTACCTTCTTCGGTCGATGCTTCCGGTGTGTTATATCTTAAAGCCTGTCCGATTATCATTTTAGCACCTTCATTTGCTATATGCTTTCTAAGTTCAAGAATACCGGACTTATCAATATCTCCTTCAGAAAAACGCATATTTGTTTTACCTTTTAATTGTTGAGCTACTGCCATTCTCATAGCAAAAGGAGAATCTTTGTATTTTTCAACTTCACTTTTAACTTGTCCTTCTTTTTCTTCTTTTTGTTGAGAAAGAATTTGTCCTAACTGGTAGTTCTCATTAAAGATATTTTCATTTACTGCATCAGCAAAAGCTTGATTTTGGATTAAATTAACAAACATTTCATCCATATATTTCTTTGTTTCTTCTGAAGAACCTCTTTTTGTTCTGTATTCGTTTAACTTTAAAGCTGTATCTGCGACACTTTCGAACAATTCCTTATCTGATTCGATTGTCCCATTATTTTGAAGCCTTGAAAGTTCTCCGAGTTTTTGTAATTGTCCGAGAAAATTCAAATCTTCATCTTGAACTAAAGTAGGGTTTGCTATATATTTTGAGTTCTTATTCATAGCATCTACGAATTTTTCACTGAAAATATCAGGATATTTCTTTCTTGCAAATTCCATAGCTTGTGGGTCTGCGTTGATAGCCATCATTCCCATTGTGTATTCGGTTGCTGTCTGTTCAATCTTTTCTCTCTCTCCATCTTTTGCCTTGATAGTTTGATTTATAAATGTATCAAGTGAAGAATATTGAGAATCGTTTAAATCTAAGGTTTTCATAAATCTATCTCTATCTCTGAAAGTGTTTTTATCAAAAGCTTTTATATCATCCAAAGATAGATTATAAATTTTACTCTTGAGAAGTCCTACTTTATCGAATTTACTTTCTTCTTTAATAATCTTTGTTCCATCAGGTGTTAGTGTTTTAACTGCTTTTTCTTGTGCTGATTTATAAACATCTAATAACTTTTTATGAGAGTATGCATTTTCTTGAAAGCTTTTTTGTCTTACTTTCCTTTCTTCTTCAGATAATTTACTTAAATCTGTTAAGCTACTTTCAAAAATATCATCAGCGAGCATTTGATAAGTGCTAGCATAACTATTTGATGCTTTCTCGTATGAACCGATAATATTTGTTTTAAGTTCGTTTAAATTCTTATTATAGATATTCTTTTCAATGTCTTTACCGTATGCATCAACCATGTGATTAACAGAATTAAACATATCTTGTTGCATCGATACTGGAAGCCCTTGTATTGCTGTTTTAAAATTTTTTCGAACTTGGCTTATGAAGGCTTTTTGATCCAAAGGGTTTAAATCATAGGCTTGTTTTACAATATCATTCAAAACTTCCTTCTTTCCTATTTCATAGTTTGTCTTTGCCATTTTATATGATTCTTCAGCAAAGAAACCAATAGTGTTTGATACTGCATTTGTTTGTTGTATAGGTGCTGAAGGAGTTTGCACCCCTGAAGTTGTTGAGTAATTTTGTCTTTCATATAAAGAAGAAGTCATTTTTACACCTTTGTTTTAATGTTTTTATTTTTAACAATACCTTCTGCAAAATCGTATGATTTCCAATCTCCATAAGATTTATAAGCAGATAATCCAGTACCAATAAGAGAACTTACCATATTTGATTTTAAAGCACTCTTTTGGTAAGATGTTGAAAGGTTTAATGCTGCTTTTTGAAGTCTTGCTTTTGTTGTTTCGTTTGTAATATCTTCTCCAGCATTTGAGATTGCTTCATTCTTTAATGATGTTAAAGCTTGGCTTCTTAAATCAACATTTCTTGCTGCTGCTGAAACATCAAGGTTTGCAAAAGATTCTGCCATTCTATCATTAAGCATTGTTTCATAGTCTGCGAGTCTTTGGTCTATTTGTTTTTCAGCCATTTTCTTACTAAAATCAAGATTCTTCTTGTTCGTTTTATAATCGAATATAGTTTCAACTGCTTTTGCTCCAAAACTTGCCAAAGAAAGATTATAAGCATTTTCTGCTTGAGTTCTTGCAACTTCAAAGTTCGATTTGTTTATGTTTGTTGACTCTTGTATGTTTTGAGCTAGTGGTTTAATTGAAAGTGGGGAAGGTGCGATTATAGGTGATATTGTTTCTTCAGCACTTCCATTGATTTCATCGACAGGAGCGTCAACTGGTTGTAGAGTATCTACTGATTCTATCGTATCTCGGAAAAAAGGAAACTTTAATTTAATCATTTCTTTAAAATATGTTCCAGAAGAAGAAGTCCCTAAGCCTGAAACTGTGGCGAATGCTGTTTCTGCACCTTTTTTGATTTGTTCATCAGTAAAATTATTATTGAAGAGTTGTTTTGTGTCGGAGTACATTTTAGGCAAATCCCAAAATGAAGTTGCTTCCTTATTTTGTTCTTCCTGAGCTTCAACAGTATTTTCTACAATATCTTGTGTAGGTTTTGCTGTTTCTTGTAGTGTGTTCTTAAAATTTAATATATCTACTACTGCATTAAATAAGGACATCTTATACCTCCTATATCTCTAAATCTACTTCCATTGAAAGAATTTCGCAAGGGTAAATATTATTTTCTACTGTAAATTGACACTTCCTAGAAGGTCTTGCTACTCTGTAGAAAGTTATAAAATTATCTTTCTTTCTTCCTTTCTTGCCATTAACAGTTAAAAAACTAGGGTTGCTATCTTCGGAAACAACTATTTTTAATTGAGCAATGTTTTTATATTTATCAAAAGTTGTCATTCCATAATTTAAAGGATTGCTTACAAATTTTGAATGTATGTTAAGTGCAATATACTTAATATCTTTTTCTGCATCTTCATTGCTTAATGTAATACTATTATTTGATGCTGGATAAGTTGCTATATAATCACCATTGCTATCATAAAGATTTATATCACTCATTCCATTTAATACAGAATCTTCTGAAAAAATGATTATATTATTAGTTTTAGTAAATATAGAATTTCCAAGCCCATTTATGTATTTATTATAAGTTGGTCTTGTATCATTATAATCTTGCATTAAAACATCAACTTTATGTGTAATATCATTTGTAACAAAGAAACATAAAACATCTTTAGTGTTTATATTATCTCTGCTAACACTTATAAAGCTTATATTATCAAAATGATATCTTGTAAATGATTCTATATTATGGCTTTGCATATAATTCATGACAATCAAATCTCCATTATCAAGACAAGCATAGATATAGCTTCCATCTTCAGTTTTATCTAAGTATAAATTGCTTATTGTTGCTCCATTTAATATGTCTGTTAAAACATTCAAATATGGAATATCGTAAGAATTTGATTGATAATTATATTGATATTCTACTAGATTGTTGCCTGTTTTATTAACAAATAATGTTGAACCATTAGGGGAAACAATAGGTTTTGTTAAAGAAGAGCCTATATCAGAATTTTTAACAAATCCATTTGTTCTTGATACTACAGGACTGTCAAGTTGCCATTCACTTTCTTTACAGAATATTTGAAGTCCTTGTTTAACTACTAAATGTTGTATAATTTCTTGTTTATTAGAACCAATCATTGACTGGAAACCATCCGTATTTAAACCATCACTATCAGAAAAATCACTATAATTTCCAGTCTTTGAAAATACAACTTGAGAACCATTTAATAAAGAACCACCAATAATTAACCTATTTTGATAGAAAGTTATTGTTGTTGGATAGTTTGCTATATTCCAAGGAGAGTTAATATTATCAATTTCACCACCTGAAAAAAGTGGGGGACTTACTTCAAAAGTCCAATCATCTGTTTGTTTCATTTTTCCAGTGCTTGAGTCTATATTGTCAGCACCTACTAAAAATCTTCCTTGGATAGTTTTAATATGTATAGCATCGCCTGATACTTCATAAGAAATACCTTCGATTAGAATAATTTGTGTATTATTATTTGCTTTAAGAATTTGTCCTGAGAATATATTTGGTATTCGACCTCTAGTTGTAGTTGTCGTTGTTCCTTGTCTATAAATGTTGCAAACTAAATAATTATCAACTGTGTTGTTATCTACTACAAAATTTACTGAGAAAGTAGCTTTTGAACCTGTATTTCCTAAACCATCTGTTTGTTGTATTCTTAGTTTTGAAATATCAAAAACTTGCCTTCTTTCTGTATTTAAATAGATTTCTATAAGGTTGGTAGAAGGGGATAGAGTCATATCATTTTGAACTGGAGATTGTTTAGAAATATATTGTTCTTTAATCGTATATTCGCTACATGATAAAGTGCTGTTTGAATATTTTATTTGCCATAGTGGATATGCTCCACCTGTCGTGACTAAGACTAAATCATTGTATTGTGCAACTGTAATATTTAAACCTGATGAGTCAAAATCATTTCCCATATCTAAACTTGCTTCTAGTCCACCACTTAAACTTATTAAATTTATATATCTAGAAACAAACATTAAATAATAATTAAAACCATTAAATAACACTGGAAATATCTTCATCTCACTACGATATACATTTTGAGTATGTAATTGTTTGCTTAAGGAATAAGTGCCTTTTATTGCTTTTAGACTACCAAAATTTGTATTCTGAAAATTAGTTATTTCTTGTCCTGATTTATCAAGTAAATCAATATCAGTCCTTTCGATAAGTTTAGGAGATATTTGTCCTTTTGATATAGTGAGATATTTCTTTTTAATTTGTGTCATTCTCTATCCTTTTAGTTAAGGTTTAATACCATTCTTCTAGGAATTGATTTAAAGATGTCATTCTGTCTTGATGAGCCATTTCTAAATCACGATTTCCACATAAATTTCTTTCTATCATTGCTTTTTGTTCAAGATATTGTTTTTGACTATCAGAACAACCACCTATATCTGACGCTTTATTTGCCATATAGATTGCCATATATTCCAATACCCAGTTATCAAGAACGCTTTCATCAACTGATTTTGAAGTGTAAGCCATAATGACTTTTGGATAGTTTGTTTTGGCTTTAAAATTCTGTATATCTACACTATTCATAATAGGTTGATGTCTTTCTTTATCAGCCCAAAAGCCAACTGCTTTTAAAAAATCTTCTGGAACATTTGCACGATATTTATATCTTGGGTCATCATTTGTTGTAGGTTCTTCTCCAGTAAGTTCTACATATTTTATAGTGCTTCTGAAGTTGTATTGTGAAAGACAATCTGCTTTTAATGAATCATACATTTGTAATAAAAGGTATTCAGGGCTATTTTCTTCAACATTATCAAAGTCCGGTTGTGTATCCCATTTCCAGTATAGCATAAAAATATCATTAAGAACTTTTTTCTTTGCTGTCGATATAGTATTTGGCATTTTATACCCCCATTTCAGCTTTTTGTTGTGCTACTGCAAGTTCTCTACCAGCAACTGCATTTTCCTTATTTGCATCAATCGCCATTTGAGCTTGTAGTTGAGCGTTCTGTTCGTTCATTATTGCTTCTTGTTGTTGCTCTACAGCATTATCAATTTCTTCGCCGGAATTTCTCATTTCAGCTGGTAAATTGAAACTCTTCATAAGAACTTCAAGTGTCTTTGTTCTATTTAATGACTGCCATATTGCCGATGGGTCAATTTGTCCTACTGTTGCAATATAACCTTGAATCTTTTGAATTGTGTTTGTGTCGAGTGTTGCTTCGTTATTTATCTTACAATCTAGAACTTCGTGTAATTGTTCGAGCGATAAACCGGATTGTCTGCCAACTTCTGTGTTGAAAACATAATCAAATATATCCCAACCAATATCTTCCACAACTCGTGTTAATCTTGAAATATTCAAGTTAATCATTTCATCTTGTGGATTGCTACGAGCATAAACTTCTGCAGCTGTCATTTGTCTTGGGTCTGCTGGCAAAGTGTAATCAAGGAAAGTTTGCTTGATTGTAAGTTCTTCGTGTTGCATATCCAAGTCAAAGTTAGTATCTGCATTTGATAAAGGAAGTGGCTGTACTGAGCTTGTATCATTTACAACTAAAACTTTTCCCGGCTCAAAACTTATGTTATTATCCATAATTGTTCCAGCTTTTGCTATGAACATAGGGATTTTAAAAGGTAAGATTTGAAGTTTGATTTTAACATAATTATTTAATCTTTTCATTGCAGGTAGGGCTTGCATACCTACACCAGCACCAAAAGGCATATCTGAAGCTCTATTCCAGTGTAATAAATGATAAGGCGAGCTTTTATATTGTCTTGTTAAAATAACCTTACTTTCGCTTCTAACATAATATTCATATTTACGAGTTTGTTCATTATAATAAAGCACATCAGAAAGTTCTACAATTTGGTCTTTTTGTTGTGGGTCGTAAGGGTCTTTTCCTTGTATTGCTTTCCCTCTTAATTCAGGATAAAGAACTCCGACTTTCCAAAGAGGAAGTTTGAAATCTCTTGAAACAGATTGTTTTTCACAAGTATCCAAGCAATATGCTGTAATAGGTAAGCATTTAAAACGAATACCATGAATTGTATCTTCTCTCATAATACAAGCTGTTCCTGCTACAAGGTCAAAGTATGATTGATTAAAGATTTCATCAAGTCTTAATTCTCTCTTAAGCTCATTTACTCTTTGAGTCATAAGCTCTACAATATCTCTGATTTCTTCATCTGGTGTTGCAGATTCCTTGAAATCAAAATTGAAATAATCTTTATTTGTAGGTGTTAATTGATTTTGGATTCGTGCTACGAATACATTTGCACCATTTTTTCCAGCTTGTGTATATAAAGGGATTTGTTTTAAGTTTGCTGGAAAGCCATCGTGGAAACGCCATATAATATTTCTTTCTGGCTGTGTATAAGAGAACACTAACCAATAATAGCTATTCCAAGCATCTTTTGTTTCTTTACACTTTGAATAAATTTGATTTAATTCTCTTTCTGATAGCATGATATTTTCCTTATCCTAGAACAATTCTTCCTTGTCCTTGTTGATTTTGTGGACTTGATACAGAATAGTTTGCTGTATCATAGCTTTTTCTTAATCTTGTCAAAGAATCTTTTCTCTGAGCCATTGCTAATTTTTCAGCTTCTGCTTGTTGTCTTTCATACTCTGCTTGTGCTTTCTTTGATGCTTCAGCTTGTTGATATGAACTTACACCTTGCATACCTGCACTTACTGCTGCAAGTGTATTTCCTGTAGTCCATCCTGTAGATGCTGTGGTTGTTGCGGCTGTAGTTCCTGCTGCTGTTCCTGTAGTTGTCGCAGCGGTTGTTCCTGCTGTTGCTGCTGCTGTTCCTGCTCCTGCATAAGCAGAATAAGCCAAATAGCCTGCACCGGCTAAGGCTGCAGCTATTGCTAATTTATCATATCCAATATCTTTTCTAACAAATTTTTCAAGTTTTTTTAAAGGTTTCCAACTCATTTTCTACCCTTTCAAAAAGTTGGGGATAAAGATAAAGAAAATATTTTATTCTTTTATTTTATCCCCTATTATTTATTAAGACTCTTCCATTGATACTGCTGTTAAAACACCGTTAGCATCTGCTTTAACAAAATAAGGTGTTTCTGTTCTACCAGTTACCAAACCTGAAGATTTTGTAATAACTACCTTAACAACTTTATCACCAGCTTTAATATCGCCGTCTTTTGGGAAATATCCAGCACCTGTGATAACATCTGTTGAATAGTATTCAAAGGTATGATTCAAAACAGAATCAGCACCAGCTACATGTAAAAGTTTTGATTTATCGAAAGCCATTTTTTTATTCCTTTTCTTAAATCGTTAAACTTAGGGGGAAATAAATCCCCCGTTAATTATGCAAGTGGATTTGCTTTAATCTTAACACCAACTACACCGTCAATGTCGAGAATACCAGCACCTGCTGCGCCATTTACTTTAAAGATTAAAGGATTATCTTCTTTAGTATTATCTTCAAATACTCTTGTTTCAATTCCGCGATTTGCTACGAAACCAATTCTTGAGCCTTTGAAAGCATAGCCCATAAGTGCGCCATCATCTGAGTCAATAGGAAGTCCAACAGCCCATTTACTCTTTTTAGGCATAAATGCAATTTTCCAGCCACGATAGTCAATCCACTTAAGGTCGATTTCACTATCTGTACCTTTAATACTTGCATCACCTTGTGCAAATGCACCACCGTTTGTAAGCATTGTTGCTGTAACAAACTTTTCATCTTGTTCAAGTGTATATCTTGCTTCTGCTGGAAGAAGGATATATTTACCTTGATTGCCCCAACCAAGATTATCAGTCTTAAGGTTGATTTCAGCAAATGAGTCAACAGTGAAATCTGTAGATGCACTACCTACTTCGTGGTCTGTATCATCATAATTTGCCAAAGCATCTAAAACAAGTTGTGTATATCTGTTACGGATACCATTTACAACTTTTTGTGCTGCCATTGAACGAATGTCGCCTGCAGAATTAGTTGCGTTCAAATCACTTGGGAACAATTTAACTGAAAGTTCGTAATTTTTAATTTTTACGATTTTCGAATCTACCAATACATCTTCTGGTACTATTGGAGAACCCTTTGAAATCTCACCAGCCATTGAGTCAATGTCTGCAAGTGGGAATCTAGCGTCTGAACCTGTAATGATACCTTTGTTGTTTACTACTCTTTCGAGTCCGTGAGTTGCTGCTCTAAGATAAGCCATAACATCGGCATTAAAATATCTTATATCCAGCAAGTTTGATGAAAAATTATCCATTTTCTTCTCCTTGTTAAAAGTTAATATTTACTATGCTTCTGTTGTCTTGATTCTTTATTTTGGAGTTCTCCTGACGGAGATTGTTCCTTTTGAATTAAGGTCACTTCCTATTATAAAAACTTTTTTTAACATTGTAAATACAAAAAAATAAAAAAATATATGTTGTTATTGTATATGCGATCAAATTGTGAACAATTTTAAAAATTATAGGTATTATCTATATTTGATACAAAAAGTTATTAACACCCATTGTTGATAGATTGTAAATAATTTACATTTATTAACAATTATTTCAAAGTTATTAACAATTTATAAACAATATTATTGACAATTTAAAATCCAAGAATTATGATTAAAAATCATCTATGAAGTTTTTTCATATTTTGATATCTTTCTTAAAGTTTATGTTAAAAAAATAAGGTGAGAAAATCACCTTATTTCTTTTTTCCGCCTTTGCCTTTTCCGCAAGCCATTTTAATCACCTTCTTTCCATTCTTTAAAAGTTTTAGGATTTTGTTTATACCAATCTTCATTAACATCAGGATAATCTCTAAGATATTGACGGTATTCTATATATTTATTTTTTTCTTCTTCTGTTATAGGAAAATCAGGAACAGAAACAAATTTATCAGTGTCTTGCAAATATTCATTTCTAACATTTCTAACAGCAATTCTTTGACTTACGATAACAAGCTCTTCTTCTTCCTCTTGAGTTCTACCCCAAGCCTGCAATTCTGTATCAGTTTCTTGGATTTCGTAATTACCCCATTTAGAAACAAACTTTGCTCTTTCTTTATAATTATAAGGTTTTTTTAATATTGCTTTTATTTCCATTTTATTCTCCTATGTTAAATCTGCTTTACCTTTTACTTCCCACGATTGTATATCACCACCAATTGTTTGATTTAATCTAATTTGTGTAGTGCTAATTTTAGCAGCAGATGCTGAGCCCCAAGTGACTGCATTTTCATTACCTTGATAATCATTATTTATAGTTTTAATTAAAGTATAATTTGTATCTGACATTGGTATTGGCAAGGTGATTACTGTGTTTGAAACACTCGTTCTATACCCACCTTGTTCTACCCAACCACTACGATATAATCTATACCAAGTATAATTATTTTCTGCAGTAGGTTTTTGAGAATCTATAATAAAGTCAATATTATTATTTACATTATTCAAATTAGTATCAGCTTTATCATTAAATAACTCTGTATTTAATCCAGCAGTATTTTCTATTGCTGTTTGTGTAAAGTTTCCTACATAGAAGTAGAGATACTTATTTCCAGCAAATACTGTTTCTGAGTTAGTAGGGTCTATTACTATACCTGATTTTGTTGGGTCTGTTGTTAATCCGTAAGTACCTTTATTCGCTCCTGTTCCTGATGATGCTCCTAGTATTGTTTGTGCTGTTGTACCGTATGCTGTTTTTTCAGAATAGAGTGCATCATAACTTCCTTGAATAAGTCCATATGTTCCATTAGTATTATTTGATGTTATAGGTCCTATAAGTCCGATTGTCTTTCCATTACCTTTTGCTCTCATTAAGGTAATTAAATCTTTCTTTGCTGGATTTATTCTAGGAAGTTTAAATCTTATATTTTCTTCATCAATTAAATAATACCAAGCGATTCCACAAGCATTATATATATCTAATACTGTGCTTTCTTGGTCGGATAATACTATTTTATGTGTGTCTGCACCAACATAATATGTTATTGTTATTCCTTCAATAGTTTCAGTTTGTGCTGTTGGCGGCAATTCTACTGTATCAATAGAAGAACTTACTGTAAATACTCCACCAACTTTTTTATATGCATCATCGGTTGCTATTGGTGAATCTGATGTTGTGAAATATGTTTCCAATGTGTCATAAGTCCAAGCATAATATCCTGTTTCATCTAAATCAGAAGCTCTATAAAATTTCTTATCTCCATCATCTGTTGTTGTTATATAAGATGAAGAAGAAGTTCCAAGTGATGTAACAGTATCTGCAATTGTACCATTATCATAATAAACATTATCCCCATTTTCTGGAAATTCTTTATCTGTATAAAGTGTTGTATAACTATTTTGTCCCCAAGCATATCGTGTTTCTGTATCTTCTTCAGGACTCCTATACCATTTTACTGTTGAAGTCCTTGTTGCTATAAGATAGAATCTATCCATTAAAATATCTTTTAAAAGATGCTTCATTGCTTCTTGATATGTTGTACCATTCTGCCAAGAAAAAGTATCTGCTCTTAGCCAAGACATATCTGTTCTTATTTTATCATCCCATTCGTGATATAATAAATAAGGATGATATCCAGCTTTTGAGGTTGCTATAGCATTATCTACATATTGTTTTGTTGCTGGGTTGCTATCTGATGTAGGCTCAGGAACTGTTGCAGATGTTGAAACGGTCAAAGAACCAGTTGATGTGCTACCGCTAACACTTAAATCACCAGTTGCACTAATAGAACCAGTAGATGTTGAACCTGTCAATGTTGCATCATTTATTGTTGCACTTGTATTTACTGTTAATGTATCTGTATCTGTAGAAGCAATATCAGCGCTGTTAATTGTAGTTGTTCCAGTTAAGGTTGCATCATGAACATTTGCTTTTTCACTTAACTTATTATCAATTTCTGTTTGATTATATGTTTCAGATTTTAAATAAGAATCTTGAACTATAATGTTTTCCCAAGAATATACACCAGAATTTTCTACACATTTATAAAAGAATCCATTTACATATATTGGGGCTTCTGTTGTTGTTTCTCCAATATATTGAATGATTTTATTTAAATATTCAATACTAGGCACTGGCATTTCAACATGTTGGAAATCATCTTCTGTCATTTCTCTAATTTTAACTATTCCACCATTATTTGAAACGACTCTAGCAAAAACTTTTTGTTCGTTATTAGGAGAATATAAAAGAATTAAATCATCTTTTGCAACTCTAAGATTTAAAGCATTGAAATATCCATCGGAAAGCATTTCATATATAGAATCTTCGTTTGAACGATAGAAGAAAATTTGTGGTTGTTTGCCTACTTCAACTTGTTTATTTTGAAGTGCCGCTCCAAGATTACAAAAGTTATCAATATTCATAATAATATCTCCTTTTGGTTTTACTATTATTTATTTTATAATTAAATATCTGAAAAATCAAATATCTTTTATAAATAAAAATAGTTCTTCAGTTCTCCTCTTATAAATTCCTTTTAAATCGTTGATAAATCCTAAATCCCATTCTTTTATAACTTGCTTATAATCTTTTTTTCTTATGGCTTGATATAGTTTAGAATTTAGAAAACCTTTTCTTCCCCAGTTATAAATAAGTGATGCGAGAGCTTCTTTTTGTCCGACTGTTAGTTTTTGCCCTATATCATTGATTGTTGGGATAATATTCTTTTCAATATACATATTTAAAAGTTCATCTGCATACTCTTGAGATATTTTCATACCCCAATCGACTTTTGTCCCGTCTTTCAAATAAGTATTTCCCCAGCCAATAGTCCAAATACCAGCCGGACATTTATAAGCCTCCAGTTTGCAACCTTCATATTTTTTTATTAGTCTTTCATACATTTTAAATCCTTTCGAGGTGTCGACCGCTGGTCGAAACCTAGTAATTATAATACTTTATGCTTAAAAATTAAAGTAATTCCTAAAATTAAGAATAAAAATAAAGAAAATATTATTATTTTTAATTTACTGTTTTCTTGTTTTAAAACTTCTTTTTCGGTTTTACAAGATAAATCAATGTTTTTAACTTCTGCTTTGATTCCTTCAAGTCGAGCAATTAAACTGTCTTTATTATCACAGGTTGACTTCTGTATGTCTTTTTGGATAGTAGATATTTCTTTTTGTGTTGCTTGTGAAATAGCAGTTGATGGTTCTTTCTTCGAACAACTACAAAGCAATATTAAAATCAAAAGCCAAAATATAATTAAAAATCTTTTCATTTTATCTTCCTAGTATTGCAAAATCTGCCATCATATCTCTTGTTTTCATCATTTTTTCAAGGTATTTTTTATATTCTTCTCTATCTAAATCTTGAGATATGTCATTTAAGTAGGTATATGTTGAAATCCAAAGTGCAGAAAGATTTCCAAAGATACGAACTCTTTCAGAATATCTATCTTTTTTTCTATTTGTAAGTCTATTTGTTTCTTCTTCCAAATAGTTAATCTTGGCTTTCACCATCTGTGGAGTTGTCATTATTTGTTTCATTTTTATATCCTTTATCTAGTACAGATATACCACACATTATAGACATACCTCCTATAATAGCAGTTATCACTGGTTCGGACTTATCTGCATATACTGCATAGCATAGCAGAAAAAAACACCCCCAAGCAAGATGCAGTCTTGTTGAGGGTAAATTTTTAGAATCTGATAATAGTTTACTTATCCATTTTTTCATTTATACATCTTTTCTTCTAGTTTTGAGATTCTTCTTTCGTGTTCATGGTGTTGAGTTTCTATTGTATTAAATTTTATTTCAAGAGTTCTATTGCTGTCTGTTAGTCTTAAGATACTTTCTTTTGCTTCTATTATTGCTTCGCCAAGTGATTTCATTTCAAGTCGTAAGGGTTTTATTATTAAGTAATTAATAATCGCACTACTGCTTATTACAATTCCCAAAATTAAACTTATTTCTTGTAAAGTATCTATCATTATAAAAATCTCCTGCCTATTTAAGTATAATAATTTATGTTTGTTGTTGTCAATAAAAATTAAAGCCCCTTTTTTAAGGGGGCTATTTTATTTAAGGAATTTTGCTTTCCATCTGTTGTAAAGTTCAATAAATTCCTGTCCGAGTTCATTAAATACAACATTATCTTTTTCAACAATTCGAGTAAGTTCATTTTTCTTTATATGTCCAAGTTTTACCATATTTGAAATTGAGAATCCTTGTTTATAAAGTTCAATGAATTTTAATTGTTTAATTTTCAATGCTGGAACTTTATCTTTTAAAGCCTTTTTCTTTTCCAAAGCTCTATTATCATAAATCTTTCTTTTTGCTGTGTTTGAAATTGTGTTTATGAAAGACACTCTTTCTTGACGGCTTCTTCTTTCTTGGAAAGTCATTTTAACCTTTTTTGTATCTTCCATATACTTTAATTCTTTAACACAGATAGCAACGATTTCGGAAAGTTCCTTTTCTGTCTTTGCTTTTTCAACATCTTTCAATGTTAAAGTAAATTCAGAGTGTTCGATTCCTTCCTTGATTTCAGGAGCTTTTTGTTCTAAAACTTCTTCTGATACTTTCTTTTTAGGCTCTTCAGCTATGATTTCAGCTTCAAGAACAAGAAGTTGTTTAATTCTTGTTTCAAGTTCTTGTTGCTTTTCTTGTGTATCAGCCATTTCGTAAAGAACGAGAGCTTCTTCTATTTCAGGATTATCTTCCCTTCTTTCTCTTGCTTGTTTTAACCAATCTAATTTTGTCATTCTTATTTTCCTTTCTTTGATGGTGGAAACTCTGCTCCACAGTGTTGACAATATCTAACCGCTTTTTCTTCTGTGAAATATTTTCTTTCACGGAATTCTGATTTTTTACCTTTATTAAAGTTAGAAACTGGTCTACAATAACCCATGCATCTAGACCAAATTTCACATTTGATTCGCTTAATTCCATTGATAGTATCTTTAATTATTCCCATTTTTCCACCTATTATTGATGTGAACCATCAGGGACACGCTTAAAGTATTTATCCATAATTTCTTGACGCTTTGCCCCATCATCTGGGTATTTAGCAAGTTCTTCGTACATAGCGTTTTCATTGCCACTTTCGATTGAACCTGTCACTGCAGAAGAATTTGAAGGAACTCCACGACCTGCATAATAAGAAAGCATTTCAGAAACAAAAGTATATCCTTTTGGTGTGTTTACCAAATCTTTTAAGATTTCTTTCATTCCATCATCAGCTGTAAAAGGATTGCCTGAAGAATTGATAAACTCTTCGATAAGTGCATCGTTTTCTTCTGCTGTTCTATTTACAGAGTGCAAATATGCTTCGTTTTCTTTATGGATATTTTCTTTTTGAGCCTTAAGGTCTGCTGCTTTTTGTGCATCATCTCTTGTATCAATAATGCCTGTTTCAACTGCATTTTGCAAAGTATAGTCCAAGAACTCATTTGCTGCTTTTATTCCAATACCCCTTTGTAAAGCCATATCATAGATTTTATTTGAAATGTCTTTTACAATGTCGTTATTCATAAAGCCTGCATATTTTGAATCTGGTCTAAATGCTTTTGCATAACCTTCAACATTTTCAGGAACATCGTTCTTTTTCATATACTGTGATTGATAGTATTTAGCTGACTTTTCAAATCTGTCTTTATCTTTTGCTAAAGCTTCAACCTTTTTCCAGTCAACGACTCCTGGTTCACTTTCAAAAGGTGTTGTATCAAAACTGTCGTTTGTTGCACCTTGTGGAACTGTTGGCTCATTAACAGTAGTTGGCTTTTGTGGTTCTCCCGCTGGGGTAGATACTACAGGTTCGCTACTGTTAGTCATCGATTGTTGAGATGTCTGATTTAATTCGTCCATTTGGAATCTCCTTTTTGTTAGTTATTCTTTTTGTTAAGTTGATTAAGGTATTATATTCTTCCAATACTGCCATATCACGAATAGCACCGTATCCGTTAGGGTCTAGTGTTGGAGAATGCTCCTTTGCAAGAAGTAAATCTCTCCTTCTTTCAAAGAACTTTAAAAGCCTTTCAGAGTTTAAAGCTAAATATTCATCTTGTATTTCTGAAGGTTTATTTTCTTGCTCGGCTATCATATCATCAAGCTGAGTAAATAAGCTATTTTTTATTGTTATATCGTTAGTATTGTTAGTCAAGTGTTGGCACTCCTTTAAATTTGAATGATTGTGTTGATGAATAGTTATCATCGGTTATTATTCTTCTCTTTCTATGGTAGGTCATAAGTCGCCATACTCCCATAGTTAAAGAGTCGAGTTTGTTAGGGGAACGCCCTAAAACTTTTTTAATTTCTTCTTTCTTTGTAATCTTTGTTTCAAGATTCTTTTGATTTTTGGAAGATTCTCTTGTGTCGTATGTGATAGCTCTCATTTCTTCGCTAAGTTCTTCAATTTGATCGCCATTCATACCAGTAGCAACAAGTCCACCCCTTTGAAGTAAATCTCTTGTTTCAAGAATAGCTTCTGAGCGAGCATTAAAATATTGTTCTGAATCTACTGCTTTCCCAAAAAACGGTATTAAACCTTGTTTTCCCCATTCAAACTTATGGAATCTCATTTGTGCTATTCCAAGTCCTACACCTTGAATATCCCACACTTCTTCTTTAGAACTTGTTTCCACTCTAAAGTTTGATATTCTTTCAATCAATACAGAAGGTTCAACAGACTCATCCATAAGCATACGAGCTTGAACGACTCCCATTTCATCCATTGAAAGTAAATAAATTGTGGAATTATCAGCACCACCACCACCAACATCGATTGATAATATATTGACTCTAGGAGTAAATTCCGGATTAACTGGCATAAATAATCTTCTTATGTTTTTCTCTGAATAAACTCTATTTTGAGCTCCTTCATCATTATACATAATAAAATTATTCCATTTTTCAGGGTCAGTGACTCTTAACTTTTCAAGTCCTTCATAAAGTGTTTGGTCATACTTCTTAAAAGCTTCATTCTCAAAATAATCAATTCTTGTCCTTACTGCTTGTAAAGAATCAAGAAGTTTATCAGCCCATACTGGAAGTTTATTTGATATAACAATAATCAAGTCAAAATGTCGAAAAACTGTAAGTAAAGACTCGTATCCATCTTTAGCATTCCACTTTTCCAACTCTTCAATAATAAGAATATCAGCTTTTTGCTGTCTAGCTTTTGCATCTTGTTTATTAAGATATTCCATAAATATTTTTTCGCCATTTGAAAGTATTCGGATAGGTCTTTCAACATCTCGACTTTTCATAACAGGTTCTTCTGCTTCTTTTAAAATCTTATCCATTAAAGCACCGGAGTCGATTGAAGCTTTTTCTGTAATAGTTGTTAGCATTATTGAATCTACATAGCCATCAAGTATTCCGCTTATTGCAGCTCTATAAACGAACTGTGATTTTCCGCCAAATCGTGAGCCTGTAAATATATAAATAGGTAGGGCGGGAAGTGCCTTCTCTATTGTTCCAGCTTTTCTCTCCTGTTTTCTCGCCCATAGTTTAGATAACATTTCAGGATAAGTTTTTATTAACTTTTTAGGGCATTGTGATAAAATATCTGGTACACTTATTTTCAAAACAATTCTCCCTGTTTGTTGTCTTTTCCTGAATTATCAATCCAGTATATTTGGTCTTTTGTATCCATATTTCCCATAAGAAGCATAGACCAAAACCAGCATTGCTTTTTATCAGAACCTTTGAGAATATAGTTTATTCTTGTGTTGAATATACCAATATTCGCACCATGCTCTTTATAAAGCTTAAATCTATTATAACCCCCTAAAGCATCAGTTGGCAAGTAGAAAATAAAGGGTACTTTTAGCTCATAAGCTCTCATTAAAATCTTTGTTTTGATGTTAAAAGGGGGATTTGTTATAATCATATCATAAGTTGTAGGAATAGGGGAATATCTTAAGAAGTCAAAACCATCTTTGATATGTGTATGAATTACATCGTATCCGTATTCCCTTAATTCTTTAACAATATAACTATCTTCTTCATCACAAGGACACCATATTGTTTTTACATATTTTGGAATGAACTCAAGTAAATATTTCACTGTTCCCGCTGGTGTATAGCACTCATTGGAATCAGGGCAATTTACATTATTTTTCATTAAATGAGTTTTCATTTTATCCCTTTATAATTCTTACTTTATCTTTCTTGTCAAATCTTTGGAAAATATAACAATCCTTTTTATCCCAGTTAAGAGAGGTCATTTTATTGTTTATATTTTCTTCGATAACTTTCCAGCTTTCTTCATATTTGAATTTGAAAGAGAAAGCATCGTGTGTCTTTTTATTATAAACATTTACAATTAAATACATTTTATTCATCTTGTTTATTCCCTTCATCTTCTATTTCTGAAAGTAACATCAATAATTTAAACATATTTTGAGTGGAAACATTCTTAAACATAACTGTATTTGTAAGTTCGTGAATAATATTTCCTTCTTCTGTAAAAATTATTTCATGGAAAATAAATTTGTTTTTGTAAAGTCTTATATCAATTTCATTATGAATAAGCCATTTAGCAAAATTTTTTAATTCTTCCCAAGAATCTCCACTCATTCCTTTTGTATAACTCATTATTCCCCCTTTATACTTCTTCTATTTCTTGAATTGAGTGGATAGCAATATATTTTTGAATATCATCAGCGAGTGTATCACTAAACACTTTTAAATAGAAAATTCCATTATCTGCATTTATACATAATCTGATTGAAATATTGAGTGCGTTTACGCTTCTTCTTAATGCTTCAATACATTCTAAGTGATTATTTAATTTTCCTATGAAAACTGTTTTATCTCTGAGAAGAAACTCCCAGTCAAATATTTTTATCATATTATTTTCCTTTCTTTTTTGTTTTCTTTATTTCTGTAGGAACAGAACTTAAATTTTCATAAATTTCCTTTTTGCATTTACTGATTGTTTTAAAAAGTATATTGACTTTATATCTTTCAAAACAATTGAATAAATTCTTTATAGTATATGTAAAACCTGAAATTATTATTGAAATTAAAGCTAATTTTTCTAACATTTTTAGTCCTCCTCATCTATTACAATTATTGTTCTTGGTCGTGGCTTTCTTTCCACTTCTTCCAAAGGTTGATTTTTTCTTTTACCTTCAGACATCTTCAATAAGGTATCAACTCCAGCTTTCAACGCTGCAGGTTGTCTTGATTGAATAAGTTCATCGTTAAGTCTTAAAATCTCATTGTCAAATTCTTCCAAAGATGATTTTGTAGTTAATTTTGTTTTTCGAATAGGCTCTGGTGTAGCTTCAAGTATGGTTTGTCTTATGTTTCCACCACTTGAAATATCAGTCAAGATTTCTCCTACCCTTTTAGGACGCCTTCCTGCACCAACACCCACCATTCCACCATGCTTTGCACGATAGCGCATATTTCTTATTTTTTTCTGTAATTTCTTTTTTTCTTCGTATGGTATCATTTTAAAATCCTTAATAAAAATAAATTTTCACTTAAATCAATCTTTTTATACCTTAAAATACATACTGCATTATTTTTCCAGTCAAGAAAATTTAATGTGTTTGTGTAAATTTCTTCTTCAACTTTCCTTGATATTGTTTCAAAATATCCTTTTTTATTATATACAGGAACAACTTTTAATTTATAGCTTTTCTTTGTATCTACATTATAAAATTCTAAAAATAAACTTTTTGCTGTTAATGTTTTCCAAAAGTTTAATAATTTCATTTCTCTTTTCCTTTCTTTTTAAAGATTATCTTATCTTGGTCTTTGATAATCAGTAAGGGGGTAGCTAATAAGGAGTATAGGAATAACAGAAAACACCAAGCCCCAGTTTTTTTTATTTTACAACCTTAATTTCTTGATTGATACTATTTTCTACAAGTTTAAGGTATTCTTTAAATTCTTTCTCCCTTCTTTCAAAAGCTTTCATAAATTCTTCATCTCTCATATAGTTATATAACTTATAAGAATTATCTTCAAAAGAAGTATAAAGCAAATCTACTCTATCAAGATTTCCAATATAAATTTGCATTTGAATTTGTGCTATTGTTTCAGGCTTTTCCATACCTAAAATAGCCTTATAATATGCAGGTGGTTCGAAATTCTTAATTTCAAGTGCAACCTTTTTCCCATGGTCATTCACAAGTTTATCAGGTGAAAAACCGAGAAGTTCATCTCTTTCAAAGAAAAGAATATCTACACAATCAAGTCCAGTCAATTTTTTGTAGATAACTTCAGAAAATTGTTCGAAACATAATCCTCTTTTGATTGAAGTCTTTTCACTCCAACTTGCTTCAGGCTCTACCCAAGAAGTCCTTCTTTCAGCTAATAATTTGAAAGCTAATTCCTTGCATGTATCTCCCAATCTATCTTCTACTGGAATTTCTGTAAGCATATTATTTCTTTCTTCTTCGGTTGCTTCTTTCCAACCTTTAGTCTTTTTCATAGCAGAAACTTTTTGAGAATCAGCGAGAAAAGCCTTCGCTGTACTTGCTCCAAGATGTCCTCTTTTAAGTTCAAGCCACTTTGGATTCGTGGAAATATCCATCGAATCAATAAAACCTCTTTGTCCTTCACAACTTAATTTAAAATATTTTTCAGCGAACTCATTGTAATCAAAATTTTCAATCCAATGTTGCTTTCCTTCGTAAATTTTCATTTTAAAACCTTTCTTACTGTTGTTTGTGATAGAGAGATGTTAGAGAAAGTTGAGGGGTTTAAAGTGCGGTTCTCTCTATCACGATTCTTATTCTACTACTTTTATTCTTATTGTCAATAAAAAATAATAAAATTTTATATTTTTTTTATTTTATACCCAACATGACAAGTTCAGCAATAGCAGACTCATTTGTAATTTTTGTTTCTAAACCCCAAACAATAGCTTGAAATCTTGCTACAAACTTAGGGGATTTTCTTAACATTTCTTGTTCATCTTCTGAAAAATTTTCATCTATATAATCAGGATGAATTTTCCCATTAAGGAAATCTTTTGCTCTTGCAAGAAGTGAATTTTCTTCAATAGGCTCTTCTTCTACAACTTCTTCTTTTGGTTCGTTTTTTATTCCTTGCTGTGCTATTTCTTTTAAAGCAAGTCTATTATATGCTTCTGCAATAGCAATCTTAGAATTATCATTCTTTTCAGCAGGCTTATAATCAAAATCCAATAATTCAGCAACTTGGATTCGAATTTCTTCTGGAGCTTCATAAAAGCAACGAACTAAACCTCTTTTCTTTTCTTCATTTACTTGCTCAACATCTACTTTTTGTCTTAAGTAATATTGAACCATAGGAAGCTTAATTCCTAATACTACAGCAATTTCCCTTGTTGTCATACCATTTTTTGACAATTCGTGAACCTTTAAAGTTTTAGCACACTCTTTGTGTCTGCCTCTTCCATCAATCATTTTTTATCCTTTCATTGTTTTGGGGATAGGAAAAAAAGAATCGTTATTGTTAATATTTCTATCCCCATGTAAATAAAAATAAAATAAAAATAAAAATAAATCAAGATAAAAATAAAAAAATATTTTTTTATCTTAATCAACCCAAAATTCATTCCTATTTATTTCTTCCAAGTAAGATAAAGCATAATCAAGGAAGAATCTCAAATCTTCTAAGGTTGCATTCTTTGTTATGTATTCCCAGTGATTCTTTGCTTGTTGAGAAGCTCCCCACCAAACACGACGGTGATTCGCATTGAATTGACGGTATAATCTCCTCCAAACCCTATCATAAGGAACACCTGCTTCTTTTGCAACTGTTCTAATAAGATTCGAAACTTTTGAAGAAAGTTCTTGTCTTTGTGCTTTTCCTTTTGATTGTAAAGTGATTAAAGCAACTTGTTGTTGAAGTCTTTCTTTTTCTTCTTCTTGCTTAATCAAGATTGCTGCAATTTGTCTTGGTGGAATATTTACATAAGGAACTGTCATTTGTTGTTGTCTTAATCTAGATTCACATTCTTCAAAATAATCAAAAATCTTTTCTGAATACTTATTCTTTGTTAAGAAGCAAAGTTTTTTTGCTGTTTTTAAACTTAATTCACAGTCAACCACAGTTTTATTTTGTTTTGTGGTACAATTTACACATCTATAATCTCTACCTTCTTCAAAACATTCATTATTGATAATATTTCTATCAATCCATCTTTTGATTTGTGATTTTGTAAATCCGAGTCGTTCAGCTAATTTTCTAGCTTGAATATAATATACTTCTTGTTTTTGGTCGTTAAGCTTCGACTCTAATAACATAAGTTCTTCCATGTTTTCTCTCCTAAAGTTTTAGCATTTTTATCTTGTTTTTCGAACCACAATAATGAACTAGAATCGCTTCTTTTTCATTTATGGGATTCTCATAACTCTGATTGTGACAATAATTATATTTCTTGTCAACAAATTTCAGCATATCATAGAAAAAATAATTTATGATTGTTTCTTCATGACACCATTTACTGACAGGACTTTCAAAAGGTTGAAAAGATTTTTCTACAAAATCACTATCTCTTAATGCCCTTAAATTCATAAGCATAACACCACTTAAGCCATACTTTTCGTGTCCTAACTCTTGAGCTTGAATTTTACCGTATTCGTGTGATTCTGTTAAGCAAATATAAGGACATTTTGTTTTCCATAATCCAGCAAGTGAACCTTGACAGATAATATCAGCGTCCATATACAAGATTTTTTTATAAGGAAGAACTAAAGGAAGCATCAATTTAAGGTATGTTGCATCTGTTATTCTGTCATTTTCTCTATGTTTTAAGTATTTTGGAGGTTGAACTGTTATAACATCATAAGGAATATTTAGCTTTTCATTACTAACAACTGTTATATGAGCTTTTGGATTATATTTAAGTACAGAATCCACACATTTATTGAAGTATGGTATATAGTTGCTATCAAATACAAATACTATTTCCATTTAATTTACCTTTACATCAAATTTATTAAAAACAAGTTCTTTTTCATCTGCGTAATTATGCAAAGTCTTATAATCTTTTGGATTGTAAAAAGTTGGTGTTTTCTCCCAGTCGAATCCGAATAGTTCAATACTTTTTGCTTGTGCTTCTGTGCATAAATTGATCGCAATAAAACCACTGCTAGCTCTTGCATCAGTTATTCCTTTTCCTATAGTCACAATATCTGTGTTGAGAAAGTGTAAAGGTGTAGGATTTTCGAATCGTTTCATTCTGTTTATATAGAATTTTGCATTATAGGATTCTCTTTCCTTTTCTGTAAGTTCACAAGCCATAATTAAAATATCAGTTTTTGTGCCTTGTGATTTAGGAATCGTGATAAAACCTTTATTAAATCGTATTACCACATCAAACGAATCAATTTTTTCTCCATTATCTTTTAAAAAAATACTCTCTGCATTACCAACAATAGCAACTCTTTTCCCCTTTATGAAGTCTTTTACTTCTGTTAGATTTTCAAATAATATCTCAAAAGGGCTTTTCGCTTCGAATTTTTTTAATAAAAACTTTCTAAAATCAGGAAAACTCTCTGAGTATATTGAAAAACAATCTTCTGATTTTATCTCAAAAGGATATTTATATTTGCAATCTTCTCTTTTAATAGGTGTTTTTTTACATAAATTTCCATAAATACAGCGTGGACTTAAACCATGTGGATATTTGTATATTGCTTTCCAATCAATGCTTTTCCATACTGTTTTATTGTAAATAATAGGGGTATGAACTGAAAAATTATGTGTTGTTGCACCTATACTTTCAAGATATTCTTTTGTATCGCTTAAGGATTTTTTGAAATAGCTATCTGGCTCGTTGTAGCTTTCAAGTTCTCCTTTATAATAATTCGGATATTTTTCTATATCTGTAGGCTTAATAAAGAATATATCATCATACATCAAAAGAAAATCTTCGCTTAAGTCTTTCACATTGTTTATTATATAATCAATCTTTTCAAAGTGATTTACTCTCGGATTTCCCTTTTCTTTAAAGGGTATATGGATAACATTTTTTAAAAAAGTAGGACATTCTCCTACTATAAATATTCTATTAAACTGTGTAAATTTTTCAAGACTTCTCAAGGAATATCTTATTTCCTTATTTTCTACTTCTGAGCCACTGCCTAAGATATAAACTATATCCATTTATTCTTCCTTATGTTGAAAGTTATCGGGATAAGGTCTTTCAAGAACTTTACAAAACTTATTATATATTTCTGTTTTTGCATCTGAAATTCTATCAAGATAACCTAAAGCTGAAATAATAATATCACATGCTTCATCGATTTTTTCTTCTTCGGATATTGCAAGTTCAAATTCATGGACTTCTCCGAGAAGTTTTCTGTATTGTGTTTCGCTATCTACATTTGGAAACTTCTTTCTGTGGAAATACAATAATGTTTCAGTGAAGTCTGAACCTATTTGTAAAGCAAGCATAAATGCTTTTTTAAGTTCTTCTTTTTCTAAATAGTTTTTAAATTCTTTCTCCATAATACCCCCTATATCAAACTAAGTTGCCCTATATTTTGTTTTTTACCTAAGATAAAATCACAAATAAAATTTCTTGCATAATCAGGGCTTATCATACTTCTTTCTTCAGAACATAGTCCATCACCCTTTCCACTTGGTAAACTCCGAACTTTTTTCTGTTTCTTATCGTATTGTTCTGTAAAACCAAAGGTATTTTCACAGTTTATAAACCAATAACCTGTAGGTTTTATAAAATAATCACCCCTTAACATTCTATTTTTATCATAAACTTTAGGTTCTGCAATAAAATTATTTTTAAGATAATGCATAGAATCATCATAAGGATTCTCGAATATCAATCTTAAGTTCCTTTTATAGACAATATAACAAAGTTTTAACAACAGTTCATAAAAGTGTTCTCTTTTCTGTGACCTATCAATAATTAAAGGGATTGTTTCCAAAATAGGCTTGTGCCAACCTGTTCCATTGAATAACAAAGAATTTGATGAACCGGTAAAATAGATACAAGGAAAGAAAGCCATTATCAAATCATCACTTGTAATATTATCAAATATGCTAGGTTCTTCCTTATATCCTTTTTCAATTTCATTAAACAAATCAATCACATTGTCTGTTTCATTAAAATGATTTTGTATATCATAATCCTGTGCTGGAATACCTAATTTTTTAAACTCATTCTTAAAAGTTCCACTTTGTTCGAAAAAACAATGAACTTGTCCTTTTATTTCCATTTACATTATTCTCCTAAGGCTTTTATAAAAAGTTTTGCAGAAACTATCATATCTTCATTTGCTGCATCACACATATATTTAAATTTCTTAAAACCATGTTCTGTTGCATATCTATGTTGAAATTGCATCAATGTAAGTCCAAAATTTTTTATTCTATGCATTCTTTTGACTAATTTCTTTAACATAGTAGAATAATCAGATATTTGTATAATAATATGTTTTGGTGGTATTATTTGATTATTATTTAAAAACTCTTTCATAGCGTCTTTAATTTCATTTTCTGTCATTTTATATACCCCTTTTATTTGAATTTACAAAATATATTATCATCTCTTTCACCAGATGACACATAACAAATAACTTCATCGTTTTCACATCTGAAGATTTTATTTAAACCTAAAGAACCAAGAGAGTTTCCAAATAAAAGAGCGACTGAGTCTTTATCTCTTACCGTTGAACATTGAAATTGTAAATTCTTTGCATTTGCTGTTGTTGATAACACACATAGTATAAATAATATTTTTTTCATTTCTCCTCCTATATTTTACAAGCGTTAGTATTAAATTCACAATAAGTAAAGATACCTTCACTATATTCATTATGAAAATGTATCATTACTAAATCTTTTTTGTTTTTTCTTTTAATAAGCTTGCTTTCAAAATAAATTTCTTTATTGAAAGCCTTTTCACTACAACATTGCTTTAAAAATTTATAATTGTCAATACTTATTGTTACCATTTTTTTATTTGTTAGTGCTTCAGCTATATCTTGTCCTAAGACATCATATATTTTTATTTGCCACCAACCAGCTTCCATTCCATATTTGTTTTTCATAGCTACTCCTACATAATTCCTAGTTCTTTTTTCATTTGACATACAATTAAATAATCAGCAAAGGCATTTATAACATTATCTCTTTCTGGAATAGACAATTGCATCAAACGCTTTTTATTATCTTCATTTAAAAAAGGTGTTATAAAATACAAATTATTTAATGTTTTTTTATCAATCATAATTATTCCTTATAATTTTTTTTCTAATTCAAGTGTTTCTTTTCCAAATTTAATTGTTGCTTCAATATAATTTTTCATTTGCTGATTTTTTCTTTCTAAAAAATACTTTTCATTTTTCAATCTTGTGTTTTCTATTTCCAAATCATAATTCGGATTACTTCCAGTCTGTTTTTTTATTCTTTTTTCAATGTGCTGTCTTAAAAAATCAAGCATATTATTATCTAGTTCAGCATTATCTATAAAATCAAATATTTCCATTATTGTAAATTTCATAATCTACTCCTATTTATTAACAACCATTAACATACATATATAATCCACTAATAAATAAATAGATTTTCTTCTAGCGTCTTCATCTTTAAGATAGATAGCATCAAAAAAATTGCCTATCATTCCTAGTATAATTAAAATATTTAAAATTATTAACATATTTTTACTCCTTATTATCAATTTCTTTTAAAACTTGTAGTGCAAGCGAAGTGTCGTTTGCATAAGGAACTTCTACTTCCTCAACACCATCGAAAACAGGCTTTTTAACCAATGGACTTAAATAATCAGCTTCATTTTGTGGCTGTAAAGAATTTCCGACTATCTTAGAAACTTCCATTTTTGTATTTTCAAAAGCATATTTTTCCAAAGCCCTTTTCATAATACGATTATAATGTATTTCTTTGTTAATTTGTTCCTTTAACCTTTGATTTTCCTTTTCAAGTCTTTGTATTTCTTTGATATTTAAGGTATTTCCTTTACTATCTAATCCACAGCATAAAAATTCTACCATTTTATTCCTCACTTTCTTTAACAAGTCTTTCCAATCTAATTATTTCATAATACATATCGTTCATAACTTTGCTTTTATCGGAAATTAAAAGATAATCGTGCTTAAACAAGTAAAATCTTAAATCCCAAAATGCTGTTGAATGCCTATCATTTATTATATACCCATAAGGTGTTTTAGTTAGTTGTATATTCATATTTACAACAAGAAGATTTTTATCTTTTTTATTTTGTGATAAACACAAAGAAAGTTTATTATCTTCTAATTCAAAACAATAATAAAATGCTTTTTTATGATTATTTTTATCAACAGCGTGTATTAGTTTCATATTACCTATCATCTTTATTTCCTTTCAATCTTAATTAAACTCTTAGTCCAATCTTCTGCTGGTGCTATGTTGATAATATCAGATAAGCAAGTTTGATAATCATAATTATTCCAACCAAATTCTGAACGCTCAGGTCTACTATAATGATACCACCAAGTTCCATCTTTATTACAAGCAACATAACCAGGTTTCATTTTTGGTATAAGTTCTTCTATTTTAATTTGTTTAGTCATTGTTAGCCTCCAAATTTTCAAGGTCAGTTTTAATGTCTTCTATAAGTTCTATTTCTTCTCTTAATTTCTCTAATCTTCTATAATTTGAATCACTTATAACTAGTCCTTTTTCATCATATTCTTCAATCATTCTATCAATATCATCAACTTTTTTTTGTAAATAATCAGATAAGAATTGACAGTTTAATATTGTTTGTTGTCTTATATATTCAAACATATCCAT
>AUXO013050851.1_pt1 | contig 39424 bp, 57 predicted proteins | sample 768731 | NCBI WGS metagenome assembly AUXO01 (sample SAMN02715735, study PRJNA202380) | gut metagenome | biome: sheep rumen | host: Ovis aries | place: New Zealand: Palmerston North | reverse complement strand
AAGATTTGTTGAATTTCAAGAAAAGCAATCAGAAAAATTAATAAATGCTGTTATAAATGGCGTTGTAAATCACGTACCTACAACAGAAGAAAGTCATAAATTAACAAATATAAGTAATGCTGTAGATAAAATATTACAAGATGTACTTTTGGAAACAAACGCAAGTAGAGCGTGTCTAGTACAATATCATAATGGAGGAAAAGGAATTAATCAACAAGCATTTTTAAAAATGTCAATGACAAATGAAAAAACACAACTTGGAGTTAAATCTATTATGAGTGAATGTAAGGACCAATTCAGAAGTGCTCTGGGTTATTTTATTAACGATATAAATAATACAGGACATTGTTGTATTTTTGATAGAGATGAAATAAAAAATGTTGACATTGGAATGTATGAACTAATGTTAGTACATAATGTAGAAGCAAAGTGCGGTTATGGGATACATAATGAAGAAGGATTAGTTATAGCTTATATTGGAATTGAATTTGAGGATAAAACAAAAGCAAATAAAGATATTGTCAGAAAATCATTTACAGACCATTACAGAGAAGTTGAGAGATTATTAAATTTATAGGAGAATTATTATGTACTATGGTTGTAAAAAAGAGATAGTAGATAAACGTGATTATAAAATGTTTATATCATCTGTAAAATCTACTATTTATCCAAATAGATATGAGATTACAATACCTTCGGTTAAAGACCAAGGTATTGTAAATTCTTGTGTTGCTCATACGTTAGCATCATTTTTAGAAGAAGTACATAAAAATGAAAATATACAATTTTCTACAGGATTTATATATGGGTATAGACCTGTTGGTTATTCACAAGACCAAGGTATGTTTCCAAGACAAGCAATAAAAACATTACTTAAAATTGGAGATGTACCTAAAGAATCATTTGACCATAATAAGGAATTACCTGAAATTAAAAAACTTGTAGATAGTAAATTTGATGAATTAAAAGACTTAGCATCAAAATATAAAATACAGTCATATGCTAGGATATATACAAAACAAGATATAATGAATTGTTTGTATAATGATATAACTGTACCAATTTCTATCCCAGTTTACAATAATTTAGCTTATGATAAGAACACATTCGTAATTAACGAACCAAATGGTGAATGTGATGGCTATCATATGGTACTTTTAGTTGGATGGAATGAAAAAGGTTATATATTACAAAATAGTTGGGGATTAGATTGGGCTGATAATGGTAGGGCTATATTACCATTTGATTATCCTATTGATAGTGCTTGGGCAATTTCAACTGATGATAATAATGTCTATACATATACAACTATTTGGCAAAAAATATACACACTAATTATAAAGATTATTAACAAATTTTTAAAATAGTATTTTTAGTATTAAACATTGTAAAATATTAGTGGAGGTAGATTTATATGATAGATGTTATTATACCAGCATACAACTCTCAAGATACTATCATTAGAACTTTGAGTAGTATTGCTATGCAATTAAACAGAGATGAATTAAAAGTTACTATTGTTAATGATGGTGGGAACAATTATAAAGATATTGTTGAAACATTTAGCAAGGTAATTGATGTACAAGAGATTGGTTATGAAACCAACAGAGGTCCGGGATATGCTAGACAATATGGTATAGACCATACAAAAGAAGATTTTATAACATTTATAGATGCTGATGATACTTTTTATGAAGCTTGTTCATTAAGTTTATTATCAAGACCAATAAAAGATACATCAACAAAATTTGTTATAAGTCCCTTTATACAAATAGGTAAAAACTGTGAACAAGCACCAATGAATGCAAATCTTGTTTGGGTATTTGGTCACATATATAGAAGAAGTTTTTTACAACAACATAATATTAGATTTACACCTACAAGAAGCAATGAAGATGTGGGATTTAATACAATGTGCAATCTAATTGCTCAAAATGATATGGGTGTTGAAGGTGGAAAAATTTTATCAGCAGCAACATATGAATGGCATTATAATGAAGCAAGTATAACTCGTAGAGGTAAAGATGAATATGAGTTTGGCATCTGTACTCCGGGATATATCTATAACTTACATAATGCATATAATGTAGCTCAACGAGAAGGTGTGCCTTTAAAAAGCATAGCACCTAGTGCATTAGAAACAGCATTTAGTTGTTTTATATATTACAATGTAGCACTTGCAAAAGAAGTACCTACTGAGACATTGGATGCAATTGAAGAATTAAGTAGAAAATTTTATTATGATTATTATAAGCAAATACAAGAATACATTAGCAAAGATGAGTATAAACAAATGTATACAAACTCTTACAACAGTAAGGGAACACACTTACAAGGAATAATATTTAAGCAAACATTAGACCAATTTATTGAATTAATGTTTAGTAAACCAGTAAATGATACAACATATGCTGAGCTTGAAGCTAGTGTGCAAACCATCGCAGAGAATTTATAATTCTCAACTGCTTTGCGATTTGGTTGTAAATGGGTGGAAAAACCACCCATTTTTATTTTCAGTAAAATAATATTAGGAGGGTTATGATGTCAACGAGTATTATTGAAAGTAAGAAATATATACCTTGGGTACTAAGACAATCAAGAGATGTGCAGGCACTATGTAAGGTATTAGATTTATTAATTAATGATTATAAAACTGATGTAGATTATTGGGTGTCTCTTATAGATTTTGATAGTTGCCCAAATGAATTACTACCACTATTAGCTAGTTATGTTGGCTATAAATATGATTATGCAGAAAGTTATGATACCAATAGGCTTATTATTAAACATTATCCTGAAATGATTAGATTAAGAGGGTCGGAAGTTGGTATGTCATTAGCAACAGCTCTATCTGTAAATGCTTTAGGAGATGTAGATAAAGTTGAAGCTCTAGCTATGTTTAGATTTAGATACGTTAAAGGTGAGCATAAATTATATATTTATATATATTTTCCATCAAATTTAAGTAAGATACGTGACCTAATCGAGGTAGTTAGACCTGCTGGTTGTGGTGTACAACTTATAGCTGCTGAAATAATTAATACTATTGATGGTATAGAAATTAGTGATTATTTCGACCCTGTAACATTCCCATATGATATTACAAGATACAGTGTAGATGTTGAAGATAAAGTTGGATTCTCTGAGGTGACAAATTTAGAGGAGATACATAGGGTAAAAACGGCACAAATGCCGGATGGAAGTGATTAATATATAATTGGAGGTATGTGATATGAGTGAAAATTATGACAAAAATATTAAACTAAAAGATGTATTGAGATATACATATTATGATGATAACCATAAATTGGTTGCAATTATTGATAAGGAAAAATTGAAAAAATTATTTGATGTAGATATAGTAGCATTTGATGAAGAATATGTAATTCATCATATAGCTTAATTTCGGTAGGAGGTTAAATAATGGGTAAATTAAAGACACAAGATGCTGTATTTAATGTAGGTGTCAATGTTGATATTAGAGGCATTAATAAGAAAACAGGTGAAACAGTTATACATAGAAGAGGACATAACCGTTGTTTAAGATTACAATTAATGGGTATAGCTAAATTTTTAGATGGACAATTTAATAGAAGTAATCCTGAAAAAACCTATTATGATTGGATACCAAGATATTTAGCATTTGGTACAAACTTAGCTGCCTATGATAGTGACACTGGAGTTACATCTGTTGTTGATATAAATGATACTAAATTACTCAATGAAATCAGTCCTAGAATACAGCTACCAGAAAGAAATGTTATTATAAACAGGAGTACTCAAAGCTACGTACAATTAGTAATAAATACTTATGTACCTGAAACAATGTATAATGGTATGACTATAAGAGAAGCTGGTTTATTTAGTAGATTAACAGGTAATAACTGTTTATTTAGAATAACATTTGATGATATTACTAAAACTGAAGATATTGTACTAGAAGTTAACTGGACAATCAGTATTATATCAATTGATAGTGAAAATCAACCATATGAAGATGTAGATAAAACAGATTTATGGAATGCAATGGAATTATTACTGAGAAGATTTGGTGAGGTTGCCCCAGATATAGCTGGATTTTGTACAGATTTAACTGGTGCTATTAAGGAATATGCTAAAACCGATAGTACAAATGCATCTGTAAAATCTCAGGTAGATAAAATATCTGCTGATATTGTGACAATGGCTGATTGGGATGTAATAGGTGTTACACAGGCAATGCTAGATAAAGTAGATGATATTAATGGTGAAATTATTGGTTAAATCTATTTACAAATTTCAAATATAGTGGTAAGATGTATAAGAAATATTTGAAATTTAGGAGTGTTTAATGTGGAAGAAAAAGATGTTAAATTTAATCTAGTTAGATTAACTGATAATGAAGAAACTAAACAAATAGCTGTAACATCTGATATTGATGATTTTCCAGATTATTTAGATGTAGATGATTGTATTGCTATTATATCTTCATTGACATCTAAATGTGTAAGTCATCTTATGGGTACAGATGATGATAATTATATTGCAGAAGAAATTGATGAAGATGATGAGGAACAGGCTGAAAAATTTGAAGAAGTGCATAATTTCACAAGTAATCTAGTACCATTAATATTAAATATCATTAATAATACAGTAAGAGCATCATTTAATTTAGAGCCAGATAATATAGAATGTAATGTTATCACATTTGAAAACTATGAGGATGGAAGTCATCAACCACTTGATACGTTTTATTCAGATGGTATACGAATACTTGACCCATTACAGTCAATTTTTCCACTTGTAGTTGATACCACATCAAATTTAATTGAGAATGGTGTTAGTAAAAATGAAGTTAAAACTTTAATATGTACAGCTTTAAATTTACTTAAAACTGATATAATAAAATTTATAGATGAACAATAAAATAACATAAGAGGTAGTTTTAAATGAACTACCTCTTATTTTTTTGTCTTAAATCAGTAAAATATTAGAGAGGTAGAGAATTTTTGTCTGCTTTAATAAATTTGTAGGAGGTAAGATATACAATGCAAATTACTAAGAAAGACATAATACAGAAATTGTATGAGATTGAAGAAAAAACTGGTGAAAAGGTGGGTAGAGAAGTACAAAAAGTTGTCAGAAATGAAAATATACCTATTGATGTTATTAGATTGATTAACAAGTATGATAGTGAGTTTTTACAGATATATGATACATATAATGTTATATATAACTCAAGAAACAAAAACCCGCTGTATCGAAATCTTAGAAATAAAGATTTAGAAATATCAGAATTAGCGATAGCATTAAGCTCATTGGTTACAAAAGTATTAATATCTTGTAGTAAGATTACTAATGAAGAAGAGAGGCAGTTATTTGCAACAGCTATGGGTATTGATGAAATTAATAATGCATTAACAAGCTATGCTATGAATAACGATGTTATACAATTAGTGCAGTGTGGTAAGGAAGTACGTGAGTTATTACATTTACTATACATTGACTAGGAGGAGGTAATATAAATGGCAGTAGCAGTATTATTACTAATATTAGTTTATCTACTTACAGGTCTTGCTCGTAACATATTATATATTTATGAGTTTTTTACGAGATTAGATGAAGAAGAAGATGAACCAACTAGTAAAAAGAAATTAGTTGAATAAAATAGAGAGGAAGGCAAATAGTATATGGGAGTTTTCGATAATTTAAGGGAAAGCATATTTAGAATAAGAGCTGTACCAAAACTAACACCAGAAGATAGAACTACATTTACAGATGAACGTAACAGTTTAACAAACAGAATAAATGAAGCTATAGATGCTGGTAAGCGAATTGATTTATCTGAACTTTTAGATATTACAACTTTAAAAGGTGATAGAAATCAAAAATATGCTGCTTTTGAAGAGATGGTTGCAGATGGTCGTATCGGTGCTGCTGTTGAAATGTACGCAAATGATGCTGTACAATACAACCACGATGGTAAACTTATATGGGCAGAAAGTGGAGACACAGATGTCGCTAAATATGTTAATAAATTAATAGAAGATTTGAATATCCCTGAAAATTTATGGTCTTGGGCATATTGCTTATGTTTGTATGGCGATGTGTATCTTGAAACATTTGATAATACATCTTATAGAGGTACTAAACCAACTTTATTAGTTGAGCCAACAAAAGTTAATCCAAGTGTAAGGACTCAAGTACCAATAGAGGGAGCTAAGCTGGAAAGATATATTGAAAAAGTACCAAACCCAGCAGAAATATATGATTTACAATATAAAGGAAAAACATCAGGATTTATTAGAAGTCACAGTGATGATATTAATAACAAATTTGAAAATAATACTTATTTATATTCAGGTATGACAACAAATATAAATATACTTAGCCCAACTAAGTTTGTACATATTTGTTTATCACCAAATATAAATAGATTTCCAGAGAAATTTAGATTGATAAAAGAAACAGAAGTTGAGAAAACGGATGACCAAGGTAGAATAGATGCAAGTAACACTGAGGGGTCATCTAGTGGTAGTTCTTTATCATTTACAGTAAGAGCTGGTCAATCTATACTTGAAAATGTATATGGTGCTTATCAAACATTAAAATTAAAAGAAGAAAGTGTTTTATTAGAGAGAGTAACTAAATCATCTATTACTAGGGTTATACAAGTTGAATTAGGTGATTTACCTGAGAGCCAAAAGAAACGTAAATTAATGGAAATTAAACAACAAATAGAACAACAACTTATAATGAATAAACAAGCTGGTACAATCCAAAGTAGGTCAGGTGCTCAACCAATAGAAAATATTATTTATACAACTACTAAAAACGGTAAAGGTGCTATAAGTACAGTTAATATTGGTGGAGATGTTGATATAGGTGATTTAGCCGATGTTAATGATAGTGAGAATAAAGTTTATGGTTCTTTAATGATACCAAAAGCATTGTTAGGTGCTGATATGGATGGGTCTGGTCTATCTAATGGTGGCTCACTAACAGAAATGAATACTACATATGCAAGACGTATCAAAAGAGTACAAGTAGCTTTATGCTCAGCAATAAAAACATTGGTAAATATATTTGCATTAAGTGAAGGACTTGGTGATAAAGTTGTAAATAATTTTGATATAAGACTAACACCTATTATTACAGTGGAAGATAATAGACGTGATGAGTTATTACAAAATAAAATTAGAAATGTTAATGATATGCTTAGTCTTGTACAAAATATTGAAGCAATTGATGATACAACAAAATTAGATATGATTATAGAGTGGTTAGGTTCTTACTTAAATCAACAAGATATAGTTGACATATTAAATGAACGTATAAATAAAATTGAAGACGAGGGTGAAGATATAGATGATAGTGATGATGGTGAAGATGTACCAATGAGACCTTTAGGTGGAGGTGGTTCTGCATCACACAGTAGTCCTACAATTAATATAAATAATGCACCTGAATCTGAACCAGAAAGTGCAGTTGAAACTGAACCTGTTGAAGAACCGGAGTTAGCTCCACAAGTAGACTTAGCTGGTATTGAAGGTCAAGATTTAGTTTAGTATGTAAAATATTATTGAAGGTGATTTATGGTGGTTGCATATAGGAGTTGTTTAGATTGTACAGAAAGACACGTTGGGTGCCACGGTGACTGTAAGTCCTATAAATTATATAGGGAAAAACTAGATAAAATTAGGGAAGCTAAAAGAAAATCTGAAATAATTTCAAGCCATAAAATAAGTAAACGTAGTAAATCAAGGTAGAGGTAGATATGTATGGAAAATAGTGAAACTGATAAACTTAAAGAACAAGCACAAAAAGTTGTAGACCAATTAATGCTTGTTAAAAGTGAGTTTATAAAAAATAAAGAAGAATTAGCTGTGTCTGTTAGAAAAGATGTTGTTGTAGCAGAATTACGCCAATTACTTGCATCAAATAAAGATTATACATCTTTATCTAATGAGCTTAAAGCTTACATAGATAATCTAATTCAAATAGGTGGTTAATATGGGTGTAAGTAAAAACAATGTTTATGTGGAAGATGTATGTATTTGGTGTAAACACAATAAAGAGTGTACACACGATAAGTATATTGTAACAAAAATATTAGACAGAACAACGATGCGTTGTGCTGGATATGAATACAATAAACCACCTGAACAATATGTTTTTAATAACACTGTATTTGAAATTTAATTTATTTTGCTCAAAAATGGTTTCAATTTGAGGTATATTAATATGTAGTATATTATGAAACCATTAAATTGTTAAATCATAACCAATGCTACAATATGTAGGTTGGTTATTTTTATTTTAAGGAGGTATATGATAATGGGTATGAACTATTATGTTATTAGTAAAAACAGTAATAATTTAGCTCGAGAGTTGTATAAAACTTATGAAGAATTGTACAATACAGATAAACTTAATGAAGTAATTAAACCAGTTGTTATGAATGAATTTAATGATACATTAGACTTAATTTCTTCTACACCAGAAATATCATACAAATTTGATATTTTTGAAGATGCTTTAGATGAAACAATACAACATTTTGTATCAGATATTAAATATGGTGTGTTGGACATACTAGATATAGATGAGCAGAAATCAATACATATTGGTAAATCATCATTTGGCTGGTTATTTAATTTCCAAATACAAAATACAGAAATTGATGGTGTACACGTTGAGTGGCATAATTACAAACAAGTTAAAGCTTGGTTAGATAAATATGTAACCAAAGAGCAAAAATTTATAATTAAAGATGAAGAAGATAGAATCGTATCTGTAGCAGAGTTATTTGATTTAATTGACACAAAACAGAAAGACCCTAAAAACTTAGCAAATCCAGATAATTTTGAATATTGTATGAATGTTGATGGTTATAGATTTTCTAGTGGTGATTTTAGTTAAGGAGGAAAGATAGTATGGAAAATTTAACACAAGAACAATTAATAGCTTTACACGAAAGAGCAAAATTAATAGAATTAAAACCTGTAATATCATCTAACATTGGTGGTATTGGATATGATGCAGAGAACAAATTGCTTAAAGTAGCATTTAAAACAAAAACAGGTAGTAATACATATTTATATGAAGACGTAGAACAGGAAATATATGATGATTTATTTACAGCAGAAAGCATTGGTAAGAAATTAAATGAGAGTGTAGTTAGACAAAAAGATAAATATAATTATATAAAACTATAAAAATATATGCTCTGGTTTTATCCTAAATTAATTTTAAGACATTTTTGGTACACCAGAGTATAATTTTGCATTGTAATATTTAAATTAGAAATACGGAGGTTTTAGAGATGAATTTACAGTATAATAGATTACTTATTATGGATTTTTCACACGCATTACACAGAAATATTGCACAACAAAATTTATGGGAAATGCGAGATAGTTATGGCAGACGTACTGGTGGTATTTATGGGTCAATGAATACTTTATTGAAAGAAAGTTCAACTTATAACTATTTTCCAGTAGCTGTGTTTGATGGTCATTTATCGCCAAGAAGATTAGCTATATATGATAACTATAAGAAATATAAAGATAAGCAATTATTAACTGAGGATATAAATGACCTTACAGAATTAGAAAAATTACAATTAGAGCAAAGAGCAGAATATAATACACAAAGAGAAATAGTAAAAGATTTATTAATTTCATTTGGTATACCTGTAATACATTTAGATGATTGGGAAGGTGATGATTTAATTTATATATTAACCAAGTTATCTAAAGACAGTATTATTGTATCTGATGATAAAGATATGTTACAAATGATTTGCGATACACCTGAACGTAGATGTAGGGTACGTAGAGGTATGCGAGATGAGTTTTGGGATATAAATACTTTAAAAGATAAGGGTATTAACCAAAATGAATTTATAGCTTGTAAGGCTATAGTAGGTGACCCATCAGATAATATTCCATCTGCTTGTTTTCAAGTAGGTGAGAAAACAGCATTAGGTTTATACAAATTATATTGTAAATGTGTTGAGACAGGTAAGCCATTTCCAACAAATGAAAAGCAATTAGCAGAATGTAGTAAATTATTTGATACACCTAAACGTAAAGCATATATAAATTTTAATGAAAATCAATTTTTAATTAATGTGTTATTAATAGATTTAAGATTAGTTGAAAATGATATTAACGATGATGTACTTACACAAATTTATAATTCAATAAATGATAGGGAGAAATATGTTAATTTTGATGATGCTTGTAAAATTTTAGAAGATTTAAGTATTACATCATTTAATAGTAATGGTTTAGTAAATAATATTAATCGTACAAAATCACATATTTTAATTAACAGTTATGACCCAAATGAACACATTCCAGATACAACTACTGTATTAACTGGAAAATTATTTTAAATTTTTTATTGACACTTAAAAATTTTTGTGTTATATTAAAAATACTTTTACTGATATTTAGAATAAAAATAATTATAAAACATTACCAAATCTGTTTTATAATTCATATTATAAATCAAGCTGTGCTTGGAGCTGTTGACGGACAAATCAGCTTAACCTCAACTGGTTGCATAAAATGAAACCCTAGGTTCGTACAAAGTAATTAAGGTAATAGTTACTTTGTACTGCGGGAGCTCTATGGTAAGGGGGAGTTATCTGAAGAAGAACTAAGCTGACCGTCAGAGGGCATACTTTTTCGTTGCGTTCTGGAAAAGGTTTCCCTTTTCCCCTTGCAACCCCTAAACCCTTCCCACCACAGCAGGAGCTGGAGGAGGAGGAGAAGGAGGAGCCCATATATACACGGTTTACATAATATTATTTTATCTAAAAACTCTATCTAAAAATCTCAATAGAATTATATCAATTATATTTGTTTCTATCTTATTACACTTTAACGCTATTTATCGTTTTGTCGTTTTGTCGCTTTAACAACCCCCAATATTCCGCTGGACCCCCTTCTTGTAAAATTAACCAAAAAACATTTATACATATTATTTACATATTTTAAATTTTGTGATATAATTTACTAGTAGTGGTTAAATAAATTTTAGGAGGTATATAGATGGATAGAAATTTTGAGTTAAGTAGTTACCAAAAAGATATAATTAATTTCGTAAGAACTCAAAGAGGTAATTTATTAGTAGATGCTAAAGCAGGTAGTGGTAAAACATCCACATTAATTATGATAGCTGATGAGTTAACTGCTACAGGTAATAAATGTTTGTTTCTAGCATTTAATAAACATATAGTAGAAGAGTTACAGCAAAAAATAACTAATACAAACTGTATGATTAAAACTGTACATAGTTTAGGATTCACCTTTATAAAATCATTTTTGTACCGTAAGCATAATACCCATTATGTACTAGAAGTAGATACATCTAAATTAAGAAATCTAGTAAAAGATTATTATGATAATAATTTTAGAAATAGATTAGATTTATATAATGCTACAGGTGTATGTGATGTTGAAGGGTATGATAGTGATGAATTAGATGAATTATCTGATGGTGCAATGAAATTAGATGATAAGGAGTTAAAAGATTTACATAATAATATAATATCTGATTTTGTAGGATTATGTAATTTTAGTAGATTATATAACATTAATTATAAAGCTGTGGGTAGTTTAGATGGTCTAGTAGAAAAATTTTGTTGGCATTTAGATAAATTTAAAAGAGAGATTTTTCCTGATTATCAAGATTTAATTATTGCTGTCATAGATAAGACCAAAGAGTTATTTGAAAATCCAGATTTAGCTCCAAATGGTGACCCTGTATATGTTGTAGATTATACAGATATGTTATATTTTCCAGTATTATATAATATGCAGATACCATATAGCATTAAGGATTATTTAAATACTGTAATGGTAGATGAAGCCCAAGATTTAAGTATACTACAACAAAAATTTATACAAAAATTACAATCTAATTTTAATAGATTTATATTTGTTGGAGATAAGTTTCAATCTATATATGCGTTTGCTGGTGCTGATACACACGCTATAGAAAAATTAGATGAAACATTTATATTGCAACACTTACCATTAAATATTTGTTATAGATGTCCAGAGAATGTTGTTAGGTTAGCTAGAGAAATAGTACCTACAATAGAATGGAATGCATCTCGTACAGATAAAGGTGAAGTTAAATTTTTAGATATGGAAGATGTTGTTAAATTTATCCAACCAAATGATGTATTAATTGGTCGTAAAAATAAAGACTTATTAAAATTATATAGAAAATTTGTACTTGAACTTAAAAAACCTGTTAAATTTAGAAATAGAGAGCTTGTTAATAATTTGATACATAGTATTGAGATGGTTATTATGGAATATATCAAGTTATATGCAAGAGGTACAAATATATTTAAACCACTTACAGAACATATGACAAACTTTATAAAAGATACAGGTTGTACTAGAGATGATGATTTATATGAAAAAGAATATAAAGATTATAGTAAAAAATTAATAGATGCTAATACAGGTAAATCTAATAGGGTATCTAAATCTAATAATACAATAGCATATTTAGTTAAATGTATGAAAGAATATAAAGAATTTGGTGAGTATGGTTTAAATGATGATGATGTTTTAACAGAATATTATGATGTTATTATGGATTTCATTGAAGATTTTAAGAAAAAATCTGCGAAAATACTTATAGATGATTTTAAATTATATTTACAAAGATTTTTATCTGGCTCTGAGTATGATAGAGTACCTATAATAAGTAGTGTGCACTCTATGAAGGGTGGAGAAGCAGATAATGTTTACATATTTGATTATCCATTATTTCCATATAAGATGGGTGGAAATATGTCAGAAGATGATGAACAGCAGGAAAGAAATCTAAAATATGTTGCAGTAACAAGAGCTAAGAAAAATTTATATCTAGTTAGATGTGAACCAACAGACGAAAGATTTATAAAAGCAAATTTAGAAAGTGAAGCTACTGTAGATTTCTTAGTAAATGATTGCTCAATACACTAGTATTTATATATTTTAAAGATAGCACTTAGTAAAATAAGTGTTATTTTTTTATGCAATTTTTAGTTTTTTGCTCAAATTTAGATTAAAAATGAGGTATATTATCATAGGGGGCTTACTTAATAAGTGAGTACTTAACTATTAGGAGGCAGTTAATGAAGTTATTATTATACAGTGATTTACATATAAGTAAGACTAGTTCAATTTTACCGATTAGTGCAGAGAATTCTAAATTCTCGTACAGACAGGATATGATAATTAAAACAGGTAAGTATTTAGCTACCATTGCAGATGAAAATAATGTAGATATGATAATTAATTTAGGTGATACTTTTGATGTACACACTATAACAAGTTATGACATTGTTACAGCTAGTGAATTTTTTAAATGTTTCAGATATATAAATGTACCACACATTGTTTTAGTAGGAAATCACGAGATGGTAAATAGGGATTTTAATGCTGTAGAATTATTAAGTAATATAGATAATATTACAGTTATTACAGAACCAAGTAGTGTTAATGCAGGTTTTATAGCAAGTTTGAGACACCCTGATGCTGATTTATCTAATACACCTAAATCTGATAATACAGTGTTAGCATTTTTACCATATTGTAATTACAGAGATATTTTAGAATTTCCAGATGGAGAGTTTTTATTTAGTCATCAAGATATACAAGGTAGTAGTATAAGAGGGGATATCACATTACAGGATGGTATAAATACAGCTACATTAAAAGATAAATATAAATTAGTATTTAATGGTCATATACATAAATCAAGTATAATGGGTAATATTATAAATGTTGGAAGTGTAACAACACATAGTTTTGCAGATGATGATTTAAGTGTGCCACAGTGTTATATATTTGATACAAATACACTAGACTTAACAACATTTAAACCTACAATATGTCCGTTGTTCAGAAAATTAGATGTTACAGATAAGTTTGATTTATGTAAACAATTAGATAGCCTAGATGATAGTTATAAATATGTAATTAACTGTAGTTGTCCGTATGAGTGTAAGGATGATATAAAGACAATTTTAAATACATCTGCTAAGGTAATAAATCACAGGTTAAGTACTAAGATTGATAAGGCAACAGAAAGTAAGGACAATAAAGCAGAAATTATTTTACAACAATCTAATTTAGATATAACACAGTCATTTACAGATTTTTTAGAAACAGTTGATATTAAGTTTCCAAAACAATTATATTTAGATATTATAAAGGAGGTATCTGTCAGTGAGACGAGATGATGGTTTAGAAGAGAGAGAAAAACAGCAGAAAACTTTACAAGAGATGTTTCCAAGTGGAGAAAATACACCTAAGCACGTTCCAAATATATTAAACAGCCTTGATATTGATTGCATAGATGATAGTATTTCAGTATCACCTGAGATTGCAGAAAAGATAAAGATACATAAGGAATTATGTAATGGGTTGCAGAATTTATATGCTACTAAAAACGCCGATTACGGAGATAGTATGCATCCATTATTTGAAGAGTATGGTTTAACAGCATTTTTAGTAATGTTTAGTATCAAGATACAACGAATTAAAAGTTTGAAAGATAAAGACAGCAGACATTATGAAAGCATTGAAGATAGCTTGTTAGATTTAGCAAATTATGCATTAATAGCAGTTACAGAATTAAGGGCTAAGAACCATAAAGAGCAACGAGATTTATTAGATAATATAGAACATTAGAAAGGAAGTTAAATGAATTTAAGGTTTGATAGAGTTGATATAGAAAATTTTAGAAGTATACAACACGCAGATGTTAAACTATCTAATCAAGGTACAGTGATAGTTAAGGGTATTAATGAGTATGAAGATAAGGCTACAAGTAATGGTAGTGGTAAATCCAGTGTGTTTGAAGCTATAATATTTGCATTATTTGATGAAACATCATCAGGTGAAAAAGATGTAGCTAATCGTATTATAAATAATGGATATGCAGTTACATTGTACTTTAATGTGGATGGTGATGATTATGTGGTACACAGATATTCAACAGGAAATAAATCAAGTGTAACTTTACATAAAAATGATATAGATATATCAGCAAGAAATAAAACAGATACAAATAAATTAATTTTACAATTAATCGGTATTAATAAAAATATCTTTTTAGATAGTATTGTGTTGTCACAAGGTGCTAGTACAAATTTAGCAACATTATCACCTACAGCTAGAAAAGAAAGATTGGAAATATTAACAAATACTGATTATACAATTAATAAATTTAAAGATGAGTTAAAACAAATACAAATTGAATATGAAGCGAGATGTACAAAGGCACAGTTAGAGTTAACAAAGTTAAGTGGTACGGTAGAAAGCTTAAACAAACAAAGGGATGGTATACAATCAAATATTGATAATATTGATAAACAAATAGCAAGAAGAAATGCCTTAGGTAATTTAGATGAAATAGAGAATTTTATTGAAGAAGCTCAAAATAAAATTAGTGAAATGCAAACAAATTTAGATAATAAAGAAGCTGAAATAATTAATCAGGAAACTAAAATTGAAGAATTTAGAAAATTAGGTGAAGATGATTTAAATGCTAAAACAGAGTTAAATAATAAGATAAATAGTAAATTAAATGAGTGTAATGATGTACAAAATGATATGGATAATTTAAATTTTAAATCAAGACAATGTGATAAAGAAATTAAACGATTAAATATAGAAATTAGTGAAATTAAAAATAGTGATACTTGTCCAACTTGTGGTAGAAAATATGAAAATATCAATGAAGAACATATACAAAATAAAATAGCTGAATTAGAAAATAATATTAAACAAGAGCAGGAAAAAATTGATGAAAATAATAAACAGTGTGAAGAACTTAATTCATTATTAAAAGTTAAAATATCAGAAGGTAAATCTCTTAGAGCTGAAATGGAAGAATTAGATGGAAGAATAGATAAATTTAAACAAAATTTAGAAGATTTAATATCTGTAAAACAACAGTTAAACACTGAAAAATCACAAATAAGCAGTAGTATAAAAGCTTTACAACACCAAATAAATGATAATATAGCTAAGAAAGACCAGATTTTAAAGTTTGAAGTAGGTAATAAAGATGAATATTTAGCTATGCTACAGGGTATAGATGCACAATTAATTGATATAGCTAAATCACAAGAAACATATCGAGAAGAGTACAATAGGAATGATGAATATATTAATGTAATTAAACATAGTATACAACTTGTTACAAAGGAATTCAGAACATACTTATTACAAAATAGCATAGATTATTTAAATAAACTACTATTGGAATATTCAAGAGAATTATTTAGTAACGATAAAGATATTATAGTAATAAGTAGTGATGATGCTAAATTGGATATAAAGCTGGGTGATGCTACATATGAAAGTTTATCTGGTGGTGAAAAAACTAGGGTAAATATAGCATTATTATTAGCACAGAAATCTTTAGCAAGTGTTATAGGTAATATATCTTGCAATATGATAATACTGGATGAGATTTTAGGTTATTGTGATAGCCAAGCTGAAAGCAATGTAATTGATTTAATATCAAGGGAGCTTGAAAGTTTGGAGAGTATCTATATGGTAAGTCATAAAGAAATACCTATTGGATATGATACACAGTTGATAATTGTTAAAGATAAAAGTGGTTTGAGCCGAGTTAGAGACTATTAAGTGTTAGGAGTGTGGACTATTGTGGATAACGTATATTTTTGGCTCGTTGTAGGTGAATTAATTATTATTGCGATTGTGGTAATAATTAAATTAATTTTCAACTATATTGAAAAAAGAAAAATAAATCATATATTAGACTTTTTTGAAAGACGAGCTAAAGAACAAAATAAGGAAGAAGAATTTAGACAATGTTTGGATATTATCAAGAGAAACAAAAAAGAGGTGTAGTTTTAAATGGAATATGGTATAGTTGTATTAATATTATATGCTTTAATAGCAATTACAGTTGGTTTAATGTTTAATACATTAATCATAAGTATGATGGGTACTGATAAGGAGTTTGATGACGTTGTAGCAAATGATAGATATAGGTTCATAATTGTGTTGCTATTAGGTATGTTTTGGATTATAACTGTCCCAATATTTATGTATAATAATAAAATTAGATGAGAGGATGAATTATGGCAGATAAAAGTAAATCACCAAATTATTTAGTAAAAGATGTTGATGTGCGTATCTTATTAGACAGAAGAGCTGAAATATTAGAACAAGTTAATAAATTACAAGCAGAGTACCAAGCAATAGAGCATATTTTAATGAGGTTACATAGACTTGAAAAACCTGAGGGTATTGCTATTGATATGGAAATTGAAAGATTACAAAAATTAAAACAACAAGATAGTTGGTTAGAGGGTGAAAGGTAGGTATTATAGATGATAAATTTTGAGTTTACAGGTGTATTAAAAGATGCAAGTGAGGGTGGTCCATATAGAAGATTACCAGAAAGAAGCACAAAGGCAAGTGCAGGATATGATTTTTATAATCCAGTGAGAGTGGAGATAGAGCCGCATAGTTTAAAACTTATTAAGACAGGAATTAAAGCTAAATTTCCGGAAGATATGGCACTAAAATTATATAATAGAAGTTCTAATCCAAAGAAAAAAGGTGTTATGCTTGCAAATGGTGTTGGAATTATAGATGCAGATTATTATGGGAATCCAGATAATGATGGTGAAATTGGTTTTATGTTTTATAATTTTTCTGACAATGTAACTGTGTTTGAAGCTGGTGATAAATTAGGTCAAGGTATTTTTGAAAAATATCATACGGTTACAAATGAAGATGAAATAACATCAGAAAGGACCGGAGGATTTGGCTCAACAGGTAATTAGTTTTTTACCATCTAAGGCTGTAGAAGATACTATTGTTAATTTTTATTATAGTAGAGATGACTATAGCATAGATGAAGCAATAGATGAAATTACAAAGTATTTGACTGAGCAATTTACCTTACACAAGTCTGATATTAGGCTACAAGGTGATTGGACAGTTGTGCCTGAAGTTAAACGCAAGTTTAAAATAACACGAGTATATAATTTATTTGAAGGAGATAATAGTTTTGAAAAATTTTAAGTTTATAAAACCATATCCACTATTTAAATGGGAAGCGGAAGAAGTTCCAAGTAAGACCAGTAAAAGTATAGTATATAAAGTATATGTAAAAATAGCAGAGCCTATGGAATGGGTATGTGTATATACTACATTTTCTAATGCTTGGTGTGAATTAGCTGTAAATAAGTTAAAAGATATATTTGATTTATATATAGTGCATATGTTCTTAGAAGATGATGCAGATACATATTTTCCAATGTTTGAGGTAAACAATCAGATTTATAAAACACAGTTTGTATTCCCAGAGCAAAGTTGTATATGTGGTGAACAGATTGCAGGTAATCAACGATATGCAGAGTTTAGTGTAGATTATGAAAAATTTGATTATATTGTTGATACAGTGTTTTTCTATGATAAAGGTACTTGTCTTGTTAAGGGTAATCAATTATTTTTAGATGGTAAATTATTAGCTAATAGCACTCAACTTGCGGATGTGTGTAAAAATATTGGACAAGAATTTAATCGACTTGACACAGACCCACAAAAAATGATTAAATACTTACAGGAAAATTATAAAAATGTAAATAAGTTTATCTGTAATGGATATACATCATTTTTTAATAAAGGAAGTGATGAGTAGTGTCAAAGGTTATATTTGAATTTAATGAGAATAAAGATAGAGATGATATAAATATTATAGTAAACAGACATAAAATAGTATATGCTTTACAACAGATACAGGACTTACACAGAAAAATATATAATGGTAAACTGTACGATGATGTTACAATTAATGTAAAAGATGGCAGGGTATTAACCGAAGAAGATTATAAAAGATTTCAAGAAGAAGGTGAATATCCTGTAAAGGGAACAAAAGAGTATTTAGATAGTGATTATATTGAAAGTGAATTAGATAGTGCTTTAGAGCATATATACAACTTACTCGATTATTAGGAGGTAGATTATAATGAGTGATTTAGGTGAAAATAGTGTAAAAGAGAAGAAGAGAGGAACATATAAGTACCCGATAGCAATGACAGCACAATTTAGATTTTGTGGTAATCCGTTTAGAGTTGATTTATATAAAGGTTGTAGTTTTGGGTGTCTGTATTGTTTTGCTCAAAATACAGGTAAGGGTTTAAGAGAAAGGTTTGAAGAAGCAGATTTTGGTATAGTAGAACAGTACTTTTATAAAGCGTTTGAAACAGATATTGATTATAAAGATGTTACAATAGAGCTTTTAAGGCATAAAGTACCACTACACGTTGGAGGTATGTCAGACCCATTTCAAGATAGAGAGTGGAATATGCATTTAACTTATAAGTTAATAGAATTGTCAAATAAATATGAGTACCCTATAATGTTCTCATCTAAAACAGCACACTTACCTGATGAATATTATAACATTTTAAGACCTGATTTACACGCATTTCAAACAAGTATAATTGGTTATGATGATGATTACATTAAAAGATTTGAGGTTAATACACCTACATCACAGGAGAGGATTGACTTTGTTAAACAGTTACACGAAAAAGGTTTTTGGACTTGTGTAAGAATACAACCATTAATAGATATAGACCAAGCACTTAAAGTTTGTGAGAAGGTTGATGGTATAGCAGATTATTTAGTTGTAGAACATTTAAAGGTGCCTGTGTCAAATAGATATTTAAGAAAGTTTTTCCATAAAGAATTGTTAACAGGAAATTATGTTAAATCCCCTTATAATTTAAAACAATTTGAGTTAAAACTAGATTTAAAAAAGAAAAATATCGAAGCAGTTAAGAATGCACTACATAAGACAGTAGTAGGTGTTGGTGATAATGAATTACATTATTTATCACAAAGTAGAAATTGTTGCGGTATAGATACTATACCAAGCGACAAATTTAGTAATTGGTTAAAATATAATTTAACATATTTTACAACAGCTAAACCAGATGACACAGAAAATTATGATGAGTTGTACATACCACAAAATAATATAAGCAGTTGTGTGAATAATACATCAAGATTAAAGACACCAGATGGTAAAACAGTTAATGATGCAAAGACATACACAGATTACTATTGTTATCATCATTTAGATTTTATGTGTAAAGAGTGTCCTAGATATGATTATTATAAAAAGGCAAATATGGCACACTTAGATGGTGGTAGAGATGTTGGAAGAATAAGATTATGGTAATAAGGAGGTAATATATGGGTTTACTTGAATTTGCTAAAAGTGAGTTAGAGTTACTTGAGAAAAGTTGTGGTGATGATGAGGAAGCATTGAAAATGCAAAAAATAGTTACCAGAGATGTTATGCAAATAATACAAACATTTGTAGAACAACAACATAGTGGTTTTTCAGCTGGGTATATGTTAAATATTTTGGAGAGACTTTTGAGGTATAAACCAACATCAGCTTTAACTGGTGCTGATGATGAGTGGGTAGATTGTTCTCAATTTGGTTTGGAAGATTTGCAGAATAAAAGATGTCCTGCTGTATTTAAACGACCTGATGGTACTGCATATTGGGTAGAGGGTAAGATTTTCTCAGATGATGGTGGTAAAAGTTGGTATACAAGTAGTGATAGTCGTGTTGATATTACATTTCCATTTGAAGTACCCTTACATAGTGAAAACATTTATGTTGACCCCAAAACAGATGCAACGGAAGGAGAAACAGAAGATGAAAAAGAGTGATTTAGATTTAGTAATAGAAACTGTAAAAGATATAAGGACAGTGTCAAATAGGTTAGATTACAATTCATCTACTGCAATAAATAAAAGGATTGCAACTGTATTGCCAATACTAGAAAAAGAGTATGAGCGTATGAGTGAAGATAAGGTAGAAATACATTGTCCTAAATTGTTGATATTAAGTACAAAAGATATACCAGATAATAAAGTCACTTTAACAGATTTTACAAATGATGTATTAGCAGATTTAGTGAAAAGTGGTTATAAGATAGTTGATTTTGGTATAACTACAGATAGTGCGGGAGTATTTGTATATATAAAATATACCGATTAAATTGTTTATATGTGTGGGCAGTTTAGGGGGAAGAAAATGCAATATTATGTTAAGATATTTAATACAACCACAAATGAATTGGTTGGTTATTATAAAGAAACAGGATTAAGTTGTATAACTAAATTGCCTAAAGGAATGAAATATTTTAATAAGCTAGAGGATGCAATGACAAAAGTAATGGATATTGATGATGGATTCATTAGGGATAAAGATGGTAAGTATTATGTGGGGCACGCAGTTGCTTTTGGTGAGAATAAGCGAGAACCTACTAAGAGTATTTACCGCAATGATTATGATACAGAGGAAGGAGATGGTGAAAGTGCAATTGATGCCTTTATACGACAAAATCGTGGTAGAAATAGATGATAAACAAGATATACAATCTGCTACTGGTTTAACTTATACTAAAGATATGAGTTTATCTAAAAATACTACAATGGCAGGTAAAGTTGTAAGTGTTGGTTGTGGTAGATTAATGGCTAACGGTGAGATAGTACCTTTAATTGTAAAGGTTGGAGATAAAGTCATTTACTCTAAGATGCAAGGCGAGAACTATAATGATGGTGAAAAAGATTATACAGTATTATCAGAAAGTTGCATATTAGCAGTAATAAAAGAGGGGTAGTTAAATATGATGAAAATAACGAGTGTTAGAATTAAGAAGAGTAACAAACAAAGTGAGGGGTTACTAGGTATGGCAAGCATACAATTAGATGATTGTTTAGTTATACATAATATAAAGTTATTACAAGTTGATGGGCAACGTATTGTTGGTTTCCCAAGTAAGAAAGTTAAGAAATTTAATTTTGTTAATGGTGATTATGAGGAAAAATATGAGTACTCAGATATAGTACACCCATCTAACAAAGAGTTTAGAGAGTACATAGAAACAGAGCTTTTTAAAGTATATGATATGGAGGTTAGTAAATAATAATGAGTAAGGTAATTAAGTATGGTAATGAAGCAAATACAGCTATTATAAAAGGTATTGATACAGTAGCTGATATAGTTAAAACTACAGTAGGACCAAAAGGTAGAAATGTTTTAATAAGAGAGCAAATTAGTAGACCAATTATTACAAACGATGGTGTTACTATAGCTAAATCAATTGTTTTAAAAGATAATACAGAAGATGCTGGAGCACAGTTGATTATACAGGCAGCAAATCAAACAAACGATGTAGCTGGAGATGGTACAACAACAACTACTATTTTAGCTCAAGAAATGATACATCAGTTTATAACAAATACAGAAGGGTTACCTCCTGTAAATGTTGTGCAAGTACAAAATGAAATGTTAAAAGCAAGTAATGATATAAGTGATTATTTAAAATCAATAGCAGTACCAGTAACAGATAATGAGAGTATTGAAAGAGTTGCAACTGTATCTAGCGGTAGTGCAGAAATGGGTAAACTAATTGCAAAAGCATTTGAAAGTGCTGGTGAGTATGGTTCAGTAATAGTAGAAGATAGTAAGACTGGTATAGACAATTTAGTATCTATACAAGGTATGAAATTAACAAATGGTAGTGTAACACCATATTTATTGAAAGATAGAAAAGAGGGTAAATCAGATACAGTAGATGTTGGTGTACTTATAACAAAGGATAAGATAGATAGTGTTACAGATATGTTTAAAGTGTTAGATGTTTGTATTAAAGCTGGTAAACAAAAATTATTAATTATTTGTGATGACATAGAGTTTGAGCCATTAAATATGGTTTTAATAAATAAAGCTAAAGGTGCACCAATTGATATATCTATAATAAGACTTCCAGGATTTGGAGAGCTTAGAGAAAATTTAGTAGAAGATATTTGTATAGCTACTGGTGCTACATTAATGGGTAGGGATATAAGTAGAACACTTAAAGATTTTGATACAGAGTTTTTAGGTGAAGCAGACCAAGTTATTGTAACAATGGATGATACAATTATTAAATTTAAAGATGTATCTTTAGGTGGTAATAATTTAATGGGTGCTAGATTAGAAAGAGTAGAAGAGTTAAAAGAACAACAAAAGAAAGCATCTAAAGACCAACAAGAGCAATATAGTAGACGTATATCAAATTTAATTAGTGGTGTTTCAGTATTAGAAGTTGGTGGAAACTCTGAGGTTGAAATTAAAGATAGAAAATTAAGAATTGAAGATGCTTTAAATTCTGTACAATCCGCAAAAGAGGAAGGTATTGTTGCAGGTGGTGGATTTAGTTTTCTACAAGCTTTTATGAAAGTACAAAAAGAAACTATTGGGTTACCACTTGGCGAGGGTATTGTATATAACTCGCTTACAGCAGTAACTGAACAAATAGCTGAAAATAGTGGTGTTGATGGTTGTGATGTTGTTACAACCTGTATTGAAAAAGGATTAGGTTATAATGCTTTAACAGGTGAGTATGAGAATTTAATTGAAACAGGTGTAATAAATGCTGTTAAAGTAGATAGATATAGTTTAATAAATGCAACTAGTGTAGCATCAACTGTTATAACAATGGGTGGCTCTATAGTAGAAGAAAATGAGCCAGAGAGTAACGTATTGAAGTTACAGACAGCAGGTTTACCACCAGTTTAAAGAAAGTGTGAGGTAGAAAATTATGGGCAAGGAAGAGAAATACATTAGGTGCAAAAGATGTAATAAGATTTTAAAAACCAGTGAAGCTCAAAACCGTGGTTATGGAGAACATTGTTGGTACATACATCTACAAGAGCAGAAAAATAAAAGTACATTATTTCCTATGCCTTCTACAAGGAGGAAATAAAATGTTGTTAGTTGGTTTAATTGTTAGTGTTAGTTTATGTGTTATACTTTTAGTTTTATTAATTTTGTGTTATATTAAATATAGAGGTGTGGTTAAAAAATATAATAATGCTCAGGCGGATTGGTTGTACACAAAAAATAAATGCTCAATGCTTGAGAGTAAGTTTAGGTCTTATATAGAAAAGGGAACGAATCCGTTTACTGTATTGAGAGATATAGGTGAATTAATTTATGCTGGATACACACCACCACATAATGGAGATAAATAATAATGCCAAAAACTAATAAACTTCAACCAAATATAACACTAACAATAAATATACATAACTATCTTAACATACCGTTTATTGTTACAAATGCATTAGGTCAGATACTTAATATGTATAATATTACAAAGGTAGGGTCGAACTACAATATACGCAGACGAGTTGTTGATACGATAAATATGATACAAAATTACTATGAGGTTGATACAATAATTTTAGAACAAAGTAAGTTGTTTTTAGATAAGATTGATAGGTATCCAGACCCATACATATTAAGAGATGTTATGTTAGAATTTGGAATACAGATAGCTATAGAAGATGCTTTTTGGAAAAAACTTGTAATTTTAGCTTTTCCTGAGTATGAGTGGAAATATGAAGTTTTAGGTAAATATAAACCTAAGTACTCAATTGATTTATATAAATCACACGTATTACATAGAAGTGATATACCTAAAAAACAACTTATTGATATTGATGCTAATAATTATTATGAAGCAGTTTGTTTAAGTGAAACAGTGTTGTCTGAGAAGTTAATGAATAAAAAGTATCAGACTAATGAAGGAGATTAATAGGTTGAAAAAGGATGATTTAAGTAAAAAAATTAACAAAATTTTAAATGAGAAAGAAACATTTTTACTTAGTCTAATGCTACTTGTTCATATGAAAGATGATGAGAAGTACAAAGATTTATCAGAACTAATATTTTTATTTGATAACTATGATGGGTTTAAGCAATTTATTAAATACTACGAGGGTCGTACAATAGAGGTACCGACTGTTAGAGAGGTAAAGGGGGCATTAAGATTACTAAATCTATTTCAAAAAGTGTATATTGACCAAAGAGATTTTGACGAGACATACTTACATTTAAAGTTATATGACTTGGGTTATACAAAGGAATATTGTAGAGATGAGCTGAATAGATTTAATCAATTTTTGCAAAAAGATGGTGCAGAAACATTAAAGCAGTTACGTAAATTATCAAAATTAAAGTAATAGGGGTTGATTAAATGAAAATAAAAAAATTTAGAACTAGTTCAGCTACAATAGATTATATTATTGCAGACTTTACCTTAAATAGAATATCAAATAGAGATATATGTTTTATGAAATGTGTTGGAGATAGGATAAATAGATTAAGTGATGAGTATAATTCTAGGGTGGATAAAATACTTAATTTTATTATAATACATTGTGACTATAGCAATCTACCAATTGATATTATTTCTAAAATAATATACTCATTATCCAAGGTTACCAATGCTGTGACAAAAGGTATTTTATCAATAATTAAGGAGTAGTGTTGAGATGCTTTTAGTAAAATATACTAAGCTAGATTTATCTGAATTTGAGGATAAATACAGGGAAAATGTTAGATTAATTGTACCACACATAGATGATGGTAAAGATTGGTTAATTAATTTTGTGAGTGAAATAAAGCAAGTGCAAAAATCTGATTTAGCAATTGTTAGTTATTTTAAAGAGTTAATATTAAGTTTAAATGCATTAAAGATACCATATACAATAGTTTACCCTTTAAATATTTCAAATGAGGAATATTTGCAAAATAAGGAAGAATGTGATGCATTAAGAGGTATTACAACAGATGATAATTCTGTGGCTATTGAAACTGTACAGCAACTAGAATTATATTTAGCAAGTGAATTCTCTTGGATAAATATACAGAAAGATGTAAAATCAACTGAAAATATACCAGCTGTACAACAGGTGAAAGATGTAGCCACATCTGCAAGAAAAGATTTAACGATGCAAGAACTTATAGATGATAATACAGTAATAACAGAAGCAGATGTGCGAGAGCTCAAATCTTTAACTAATAAATTTAAAGTTGCAATGATGTTGCAAGCTAAGTCAAGATTAAATACAGTGTTGAAGTTATGTTCAACATTAGATAAATTATATGAAGCATTGGTAGATAGAATAGATGCTAGTTTAGCTACAACTGATACAGCTAGTTTAATGTATACTGCTGAGTATTTATCAAAGGCGTTAAATGATACAAATCAATTTATAATGTCATTAATTACAAGTGAGAAATTACAAAACTTTTTTATAATTGATAATAGTAGTGTGATAAATATTAGTGATGAAAGAGTTGATATAGACAAAAGGGAGAAAATTAGAAAAGCTGCTGAAATTGTAATTGACAATATAGATTATTTTACACAAGGTCAGTTTGATAATATTGTTGACCCAAATAGTGTAGAGGTTGTAGGGGATGTAAGTGAGGTAAAGAACGATGCCGATAATACAACCAAGCCAGTATGATTGTGATAATATGGAGAATGGTGACGTAGTATACGTAAAAACTGTTAGTCCTATTTATAAGTACATACGTAAATGGTTTTTAAAAGATAAGGTTAAAATAAGAGTTAGACACGATTGGAGTAGTAATCTAAGGTATGATGAATATTATCAAGAGGATTGTGTATTAGTGTATGCTTATGAGGTTGCTTGTGTGCAACAATATAAAGGTGTGCCTTGTACAATTAGTAAGAGCATAAATGCAAAGGCATCAAGAAGACTTAAACTAGATTTACTACAAATTGATTTATATAATGTACAAATTGTTATAGACAAACACACAACTTTAACATTACCTATACTTTATTTTCAACAATCTATAGATAAGAATATTAATACATTAAAGGCATATAATGATACTCGTAAAATTAAAGAAGCCATTAAGTTTCAAAAATATAAAGGTGACTATTTTAAAAAATATGTTGCTAAGAATAATATAACTTTGTGGAATGCTGTATATTGTTCTATTTGTGGTAAGCAGGTTGAGTTTAATTTTAATTCAGATGGTGTTAAAATTGTGAATTGTTGTAAATGTGGTGCGTTGAAGTTTCCATTAACAAGCATTTCTTATGATGAATTTTCATTGTGGTACACGAATCAAATAGTGACACACCCTGAAGTAGCTAAATATTATGGTGATTTCTGGTTTAAGAGGGAGACTGGTTAAGTTGAATGGAAAGGAAATAGAACAAAGATTTAATCAATTGCTTAATAACAAAAAGTTTACGTGTACAGCAGATGAGTTTGATTTATTTGTAAATTATGGACTATTAATTAAGAGTGGTAAGAAATATGTTACAAGGAATAATAGTAAAGTTAATTTAGATGTAATAGAAACTAAAACATATAATATGACTATAAATTTATCTAATATAATTAGTAATTGTGAGGTATTATGTAAAAATGCTAATATGAAGCGAATTTATTGTATGACAAAGGAGCTTTATAATAAATATGAAAAATTGGGGTTAATTCTAGTTAAAGGTGATAATATATATTACAGATTATTTGAAAATGAGCTGTGGCTAGTGTATATAATATAATGTTTACATTTTTTAAAAATACTATTGACAAAGTGTGTAATAAATTATATAATGTCGAATGTGAGGTATAGATATGGAAGAAGAACAAATACAAAGGTTATGGAACGAGTATACAAGTTTATTATTAAGTACTAAACGAGCTGGGATGGAGAATTTTATAAAGTGGTTAGATACTACAGATTTTAAATATGCACCAGCAAGTACACAATATCATAATTCATTTAGAGGTGGTTTATTAAAACATTCATTAAATGTATATTATGCTATGTATGACTTTAATACTTGGTTACAGTTTATGGAGATACCACAGGACACAATTATAATAACAGCTTTATTACACGATTTATGTAAAATAGATAGTTATGTAGAGAGTACAAGAAATGTAAAAGATGAAACAGGTCAATGGATAACTGTACCTTATTTTCAATATGATGAAATATTACCTTGGGGTCACGGTGAAAAAAGTATTATATTGATAATGCAACACGGGCTAGAGTTAAATAATGTTGAAATTAGTATGATTAGAAATCATATGGGATTTACTGAAAATGATGATGCTAGACGAGTTAATAAATTATTTAGAATTTGTCCTCAATCAGTATTATTACACTGTGCTGATATTGAAGCAACAGTTATGTTAGAAAGTTATGATGGACCACAGAGATTTGTAGAAAAATTGAATTCGGGTGGTAGAAACTTAACAGAATGTTTAATTAATAGTAATAAGCCTAAAACAATTAAAATAGATAATATGGAATACAAATTAGCAAAAGATGATGAGCCTGTAGATGATAAAAAAGTTATTTTAGTAAATTATAATGGACAACAAGTTAAAGTATATGCACCGTATGAAGATGGTTTACCATTTTAATGTAAGGAGTAGTATTATGGAAGAAGAAAATAATATATTATTTCATATAACACTAAGTCAAGCAGAAGCAATAGCTAGACATTTTGAAAAAGATATAGAAGATTTAGAGGATTATGAAATTTGTGAATTATTAGATAGAATTTTAGATGAAGAAATATAGCAATGTAAAATATTGTTATATACGCCACTTTAGCTCAGCTGGCAGAGCATCGCACCTGTAATGCGAGGGTCGTCTGTTCGATTCAGACAAGTGGCTCCAAAAACCCTAGTCATTAATAGGTTGGTCACTTCGGTTTTCCGTATATAGTAAACCCTGTACTAGGTACTGAACTATAGCAGTAAAAGTGGCACCATATATGGCGGGATAGAGCAGTAGGTCAGCTCGCTGTGCTCATAACTCAGAGGTCAATGGTTCGAATCCATTTCCCGCAACCATTGGGAAAATTACCTAACAACATTTGTTAGAAGGTACCTGACCCAAACCAGACGGCTTGTATATCTGTCGTACACATATACACGAAATAGTATCGTTAAGACTATGTTGGTTACAGGTTACCCAATTTGTAAAGATGATATGGAATATTATCATTGAAACCTTATGTTTGCAATCAACACGAAGATGTTGATGTAGAGCTTGTTTGAAACAACAAGCACCTATTTAGGTATGGCTCTCTTGTAGTAAGAGAGTGCGGAGTACAATAGTACTACAGGGTACTCTACGAGGGCTGATAAGTATATAAACAGCCTTAGGTAAATTGTATATCATTTGCTGAAGCTAAAAGGTATATGGTGTATTATTTATGCGAAAGCCTTTGTTTTTTGGTCGGTTTTGTTTCAAGTAGTTTAAATCAATAACCGATTATTTTAATTTAGGAGAGATATTATGATATTTGTTGGAGAAGATAAAGATATTAGTATAGTTATAGTTAATTGTGACTGTGGGTGTGATGAAGAATTACATATAAAAAGATTTAAAGTAGATGCAGATACATCACCAGATTACTATTTAACTTTATGTGGAAGTAAGTTTTATTCTAAACAAATAGGCATATTTAGATTAATTGGTCATAGATTAAAAAATGCTTGGAGAATTTTAAGAGGAAAAGAATATTTATTATGTGATATAAATATTAAAGAAGAGCATATTGATAAGTTAATTGATGCTTTAAAGGAAATAAGAAAATGAAATTAGAATATATACATATGGGTCACAGTGATTTTGATAAATTTAGATTTAAACCAATATCTAATAGTAGAGATTGGGTAAAACCGTATGGTGGATTATGGGCATCGCCTGAAACAGCACCATATGGTTGGGAGACTTGGGTAAAAGATAACAATCTCACTTTTGATTTAAGTAAGTGGTTTATATTTACTTTAAAAGATGATGCTAAGGTGCTTGAAATTACAAATGCATCTCAATTAAAGGATTTACCTAAAGCACCGTGCACACTTTCACCACATTGGGTTGTATTAGATTTTGAAGAAATATCTAAGTCATATGATGCTATGCAGGTAATGATAAGTAGTGACCAACAGTTGTATTGGGATTTATATGGTTGGGATTGTGATACAATATTAGTGTTTAATCCAGATATAATTGATGTAATAAGGAGGCAGTAATGAGTAGAGTATATATAGACACTGAGTTTGAGGGTTTATGGAAAACAGCTAAGTTGATTAGTTTAGGTCTTGTTAGTGATGATGGCAAGGAATTATATGTTGAGTTTAATGATATAGATATTAATGAGCAAGATGACTGGGTAAAGCAGAACGTATTAGTTAATACTGTGTATTATGGGGATGCTGATATTACTAGTATAACAGATGAAGAAAATTATTTTATTGGAAATAAACAACAGGTACGTGATAAGTTGGTTGAATGGTTTAAACAGTTTCCAGAGGTGCAAATAGTGTCAGATGTATGTCATTATGATTTTGTACAATTTATTGATATTTTTGGAAGTGCTTTTGACTTACCATCAAATATAAATGCAAGTTGTCACGATATAAATCAGGACATAGCTAGGTATTATTATACAACTGAAAAAGTTGCGTTTGAGTTAGATAGAGAGAAGATATTGATGGATAATGGAATTGATGTTGTAGGTGAGAAACATAATTCATTATATGATGCAAAAGTTATAAAGGAAATATATAGGATGTTATGTGGTGGCTTTTTCTAGTCACCATTTTTCTATGTAAATATAGCTGTATCAACAGGTTGATTGAATATTGATATATTTACATATTTTTAAAATACCTTGACAAATTTTTGAAAGTGTGGTATAATAGTAAGGGGCAGGTATTTCCCTAAATCAGTTGAAAGAGGTGTTTTTATGGAGTTTGTAAAGTTTAATGCAAACCCAAAAGGTAGAAAGACTGGTGACTGTGTGGTTAGAGCAATATGTACTGCATTAAATGAAAGTTGGGAAGAAACATATAAGGGTATGTTAGATGTTGCACTTGATACAGGTTATGCTATTAGTTGTAGAGATAACTTTGAAGAGTACTTAAAACGCAAAGGATACCCAAAAGAAAAGATGCCAAAGAAGCCATCAGGTAAAAAGTATACGGTAGAGGAGTTTTGTGATGTGATTGCAAAAAATAAATATACTTATGTCATAAGTATAGCAAATCACGTAACAGTTGTAAGAAATCATAATATATATGATTTATGGGATTGTAGTAGAAAATCGGTATTAAATTATTGGATAATTAAATAGAACATAGACTAGAGGTGTTGATATAAATATCTATATCTCTTTTTTGTTTTCTGCTCAAATTTAGGTGGAAAATGAGGTATATTATATATAGAGTACTATGCAGGAGGTTGTTTAATGAATGTTGATGAATTAGAAGCTCAAATATCTTATTATTCCTCTAAATATTATGCAGGTGAAACTGAAATAAGTGATGAGCAATTTGATATGCTAGTTGATAGGTTGAGACAATTAAAGCCCACATCATCCATATTAAATACAGGTTGGGGATTCGAGGTAATAGATGATAAAGTTAAACATAAATATGCACACATAGGTAGTTTAGATAAATCTAAGACATATTCAGATATACCAGAAAGGTTTAAAAATACAACGGTATATATTTCACCTAAATTAGATGGTTTATCAGCAGTAGTATATTACCAGAACGGTCAATTAGTAAAAGGTGTTACAAGAGGAAATGGTGAGTATGGTAAGGATATTACAGATAAGATGTATAAGATACTTGGTGGAAATATCTCAGATAATAAATTTACAGGAGCAGTAAGAGGAGAATTAATTATAAGTAATGCTAATTGGGTAAAATTACAACAAAAATATGATAATTTGATTGCACCCCGTAATTTTGTTGCAGGTATAATAAATAGAAAAGGTATTGATGATGATTTACAATATGTTGATTTAGTTGTATATAAAGTTGTCGGACAGGAGAATAAACCAATTTTTAATAATAGGCAAGAAGTGTTGTGGTGGTTAAAAGTTAATTTTAAAAATGCTGTACCGGAATATTATTATCCAATTTTAAATGAAGCATCGTGGGCAACATATCATAATACAACATTTGAACAATTTAAACAATTAGGTTATGGTTTAGATGGATTAGTATTAACTAATCCATCAGTGCAGTATAATAGTCAAACAATGGGGTATGTGTATGATGAAGAAGCGTTTAAATTTCCATCTGAAACGACCACTACAACAATAAAAGAAGTTGTCTGGGAATTAACTAGAACTCAGCGATATGTACCTGTTGCTGTAGTTGAGCCTGTAGAGCTAAGTGGGGCTATTGTGGAAAGAGCTACTTGTAATAATGCTCAGTGGGTAAAAGAGATGCAACTTGGTGCTGGTGCTGAAGTTGAATTAACTAGGTCAAATGAAGTAATACCACAAATTTTGACAGTATTACAACCATCGTCAGAATTGCTACCTGAAGTATGTCCTGTATGTGGTGAGAAACTTGTATGGGATGGTGTAGATTTAAAATGTAATAATTCTAATTGCCCAAATATAAAATTAAGTGATTTACAGCAGTGGTGTGAGTGTGTTGGGGAGACTGATGGATTACAGTGGACATTAATGAAACAGTATTTAGATAGATACGGTGTTAGTGATATTGCGGAGTTATATAAAAGGGCAGTTGAAATATTATATGATTTAAGTACACGTAAGCTTAGTATAACAGAAGCTAAAGTTGCCGAGTTTTTTAATAAATTATATATTGACCCAGTGCCAATTGAGAAAGCTTTGGTTGGATTAAATGTTCCAAGATTAGGTGAAAAGACAGCTAAAATATTAAGTACAGAGCAAACATTAATTGATACAATAGTAAGAATGGCGTGTGGTTCAGTGTATACTGAGATATATGATGATGTTAAATCTAAATGTTTAAATTTAGTGAAAGAAGCAACGACATTGTCATTGCTTACAAACTTAGATAAATTTAAAACATTAAGGTATGTATACGATAAATTTTTTGAAAAGTCTAGGTTAGTATATAATGAAAGTAAATTAGATGTTAAATTTATTGCAGTAACTGGTGCACTTAAAACAATGAAGAGAAAGGATTTTGAAAAATTTATTGCAACCTATGGGTATGAATTAAGTACAAGTATTAAGCAGTGTAAATATTTAGTTACAAATGACCCTAATAGTGGTTCATCTAAAAATAAACAAGCTAAGGAAAATAATATACCTATAATATCTGAAGAAGAATTTTTAAAAATTTTGACTAAAAATTAGTTCAATTTGAGGTATATTAAATTAGGGGGTATAAATGATATTTTCAAATTTTATTTATAATAGAAAATATGGTAAAATAATTGCATCTGCGTTGCGAAACGGGCATAAGGTTTATATAGGTAAGACACACGCTGATTGTTTTACTCAAGAGTGTATGGGGGTTTTAAGGAATGCAGAGCAAGGATTTATAACAGCAAATTATAAATTTGTAGATAGAAAGACAGCTTTAAAAATAGCTAAACATTATAAACAAATTAAGCACAAACACCCACCAAAAGATATATTGATGAGTGAGGATATAATTTAATATTAACAATGACAAAGGTGTTACTACACTTTACACAAATTTATTTTTATTTTTAGGAGGAATTTATATGTTTGATTTAATGAAAACTAAGTGTGTATCACCGGTGTCAGTTTCTTGGGAAGGACCAACAACAATGTTACTAGATATTGGTGATGGCTCAGGAGAACAAGTATATACATTAATGAAAGGTGCAGAAGAGTTTATACATAGACAAATTGATATTAAACCTGCTACAAGTAAGGAAGTGTTTAAGAAATCTCGTGACACTTGGAAGCAGTTGAGAGATGAACAATTAGAGAGGGTTAGTGACCAACCAATCGAAGCACAAAGATTTTATTTAGAAAAACCAACATTATTATATTTGGTAACAGATACAAAAGAGTTAGTAGATATGGTTGATTTTAGAACTAAAGAGGAGTTAGAGGAATTTAAAATACAACATCAAAATTATATACTAGAGATTACAACAGTCGAGTGTACTAGAAAATTTTTTACAGATGGTAAAAATGGTTTAGTGAAATTAGTATGTTATGATAAAAATATCGATATAGCAAAAGAAGAATACACACCTGTAGTAATATTAGAGCTTAATAATAAAAAATCAAAGTACGAGGTTTATAGTGGTATATTAATTTATAAAGATTTTACATTTGTGCCATCGATAAGCTATGATTTATCTGATAAGAGCTTAGCATCGTTTATTAGTTATTTTAATATGGCAAATTATTTAAAGTATGCTACAGATAGAGCACAAGATTTATATGAATCATATAAAATGTTCCAAGATAACCCTGTGGAAATAAGTGTTAGAGAGATGACAAGCTTATGTGGTAAAGTTGGATATAAATTAGAGTTAGATGATGAAGCAAAATTACATCCAATTGAAGCATTATCTGATGCTGAAAATAATAAAAGAATACAGGATTTTTATAATACGTTTAAAAATATTACAGGAGAAACAACTTATGAAATTTTGCAATTAAGTGATTTACGTAAAACATTTAGATACAATAAATTAACTTTATTAGAAGTGTTAGGTATACTATCAAAAGAATATTTAACCTATGATGGTTCAAAAATAACTGCTGAGATTTTATGTGATATTGTTTATAAGCTTATGAACAATAAAAATGTAGATAAATTACAAGTTGAGTATGTGAGAAGTGATGTAAGTAAATAGGGGGTAGTGTAATGTCATTTTCAATGAAAGATGTAACAGCTTTGACTAAAAGGCGTAAAGGTATAATTAAGGTTATATTTGGTGCTATTAATACGGATATAAGATTAACAGAGCCTGTTGCAATGGCATTACATATTTATGTTGACCACATATTAAAGACAACTGGTATTTCTAAAATTAATGTAGAAATATTTAAGTCTGATTTAAATAAATTATTAAGTTACCATTGTAAGAAAAATGCTATATTAATTACTAGAGATGATGTGGAACAGTGTGAGAATTATATAATATCTGATATAAAACGAGCTATATCAGCTGGTGGTCTATATAAGTTAAAATATGACGATACTGGTAGTGATGAGTTAGAGCATATAGCAGAGGTATTATTAAAAAGGGAAATAGAGAAGAATAATAGCACAAGGTTAAGTGATAGCCAAAAAAATAATTTTGGGTCTAAAATGACTAAAGAAGATATGGAAAGGTTTTTAACAGAATTGGAGGTGATTTAGGTGGCAATGTTGGATAGAGTTGTGGACAATGTTTTAAGTGCAGTTGGTAATTATCCTAAAGAATATGAGCAAAATGTGTATACTGAAGTAAGTATGTTAATAGAAGATACAAATATACCGGTGCGTTTTCAGAAAGATTATATTGACCCAACAGTGCTACCAAAAGCATCTCGTACAGCAAAATTATTTAAAGAATTTTCAGATTTGATATATGCTGATACAGGCGGTTTAGTTAGAGTAAATTCATATAAGGAAACTGGTTATATAATTTCAGGTTTAATGGAAAGTACAATACAAAATTGTTTAATTAAAGATACGCACGTACCAACTATGCTATATATTGATACAAATCTTTTATTAGAGGATTATAGCAGTGTAATGGATAGTAGTAAGGGTACAGGAGTATTATATAAAAGTTTAATACCACAAAAAGTTATAACAAGTTATATATATACTGCTGATTTTGTATTTTGGGATAAATTTGATTTATGTAATCTAGCTTATGCAAATAGAAAATTATATGAAATATTAACTATTAGGTATAATAGATGCTTAAATAATTTATTTTTCATAAAGTTAAATCAACAAGCTATTTTAGAAAAGCTTGGTACTGATTTATATGAAGTTATGAACGTAAAGAAGTTATATAGTATTTGTGATGATAATGCCAATACATTTAAATTAAAGGGAGATAGTGCTGTATGATAGATAGAGATAGATTGGAAAAGTCTCTACTATTAGGCATAGTCAGAGACAGTAATTGGAATGTTTTAATATTACATAATATAACAAGGGATTGTTTCTCATTTGCTAACCTTAGATTATATGATTATATAAAAGAGTTTGCACAAGAAGGCAATTATCCTGATATACGTATTGTTACAAATGTATTTGAAATACCAGATGAACTAGTTAGAGAATATCTGCAAGTTACTAATTTGGATGAGTTGTGTGATGTATTACATAATGAGTATGTTAAAAATCAACTGGAGTATAAAATAGGACAATTAAATGACTATCAAGATGAAATGGAAACAGACCCTGTTAGGTATATTGATAGATTAAGTAAAGTTGTAGATGAAGTAAAGCAGATTAGTTACCACACTAAATCTGTAGATTTATTTGCTAATATTGAAGAAATTTTGAAGATTGATAAATCAAATGTTATAAGTAGTGGTTTTAAAGAATTAGATGATAAGCTTGTAGGGTTTAAACGTGGGGAAGAATTAGTAGTATTAGCTGGTAGAACTGGACAAGGAAAAACTTGGATGGGGTTAAAGTTTGCAATGGCATCAGCATTTGCTGGCAATAAAGTTGGTATATACTCAGGTGAGATGAGTATGCAACAGTTACAAGAAAGAATGCTTTGTTGTGCAAAACCAAATTATACATCTACTCAAGAAGAAGCTTTACAAGTTATAAAGGAGAAAAATGCATTTGTACATTGTCTAACACAAAAAGAATTGAGACGTAGAGCAACTGTATCAGATATAGAGGAGTTTATTATTCGAGATAATTTAGATATGGTTGTAATAGACCAATTATCTTTAATGGAAGATAATACAAGTAAACCTCGGTACTCCATTAAGACAACAATATGGTAATATAAGTATGGATTTGTTTTCATTATCTACAAAATATAATATACCAATAATTTTGTTGGTACAAGTGAATAGACAGGGTAATGAGAATAAAGGCGGACCACAACTTGAAAACATAGCTGAAAGTGATGCAGTAGCACAAAATGCAACAAGAGTTATAACACTTAAAAAAGAAGGGCAAATATTATCTTTAAATATAGTTAAAAATAGATATGGGGATGCTGGTATGCAACAATATGATGTAGACTATGGTAAAAATAAATATAAGGCTATTATGGATTATACCCAATCAGTTGTATCTACAAGGCGAAATAGAGATATAAACCCATTCAGAACAGGTAGAACATTTTAAGGGCGTGATATAGTGGATATAGATGAAGAATTAATTAGAGATATGCAGTCATATTTACTTGCTAAAACTGGTATACATTATTTTGGTAGAATAAAATCAACTCCAAAAGATATTATGGTTAGTTGTCCATTTCATAAAAAAGGTCAGGAAAAGAAGCCAAGTTTTGGTATTAAACGATTTTCAGATGAGAATGGATATGCTGGTATGTGCCATTGTTTCTCTTGTGGTATAAAAACAGATTTACCAAATATGATGCGTGAGATATTGGGGGCATCATATAATGAGCTTGATGTAAATAGTAGGTTTGGATTCAACTCGCTTATGTTACAAAATATGGTTGAGGTTAAACCAAAAGTACAATTTGCCATACCTAAAAAAACTACAGTAGTAAGTGAAAGTATATTAAAACAATTTAGAGTATATCATCCATATCTAGCTCAGAGAAGAATTAGTGAAAATACAGCAAAGTTATATGATATTGGGTATGATGCTGTGAATCAACATATAACATTTCCAATTAGGGATATAAATAACAGGTGTATTGGTATAGGTAGAAGAAGTATTTTAAGAAAAGAGTATTTTTATCCAGCACAGTTTACAAAACCATTATATGGGATATATGAGTTAGAAAGACCTATACGTACATTATATGTAGTGGAAGGACCATTTAATTTATGGAGTTTAGCTGAATGGAAGAAAAAAGGTGTAGCATTATTGGGTACTGGTACATCATATCAATATGAGCAGTTAAAGGGTATAAGAAGTGATTATATAATATTAGCACTAGACCCAGATGATGCTGGTAGAAATGGTATTTTAAAACTTGGTAAATATCTACAAGATTGTGGTAGGAAGAATATATATGTGGCAGATTTACCTGATGGTAAAGATATAAATGACTTAACATTTGAGGAGTTTAGATTTGTAGAAGTATTAACATTTAAAGAGTGGCAATTAAAATATAAATATTTTTAGATTTTTTATAAAAATCTGCTCAAAAATAGATGAAATATGAGGTATATTATCATAGGGGTAATATACCTCAATTTAGTATTAGTTGCAGTGCAAAATGTCTCAAAAAATAATTAAAGAGTTTAAAGCTATATTTATTTTAAAAAGATTAAAGCACTAAAAACTAAAATTTTATTAAAAGAAAGGAGAGAACAGCTATGCGACTAACAGATACTAAAAAAGATTTAACAGGAGGAGGAGCAGGCTCATTTTTCAAAATAGACGAGGGAGGTTCAGTATTAATAAGATTTCTATATAATACTATAGAAGATATTAAAGCTGATGGATTAGTAGCCCACGCTATTCAACCACAAGAAAGTGGTCAACAATATACCGTAAATGTTTTATGCGGTTTAACAAGTGATGACGACCCAGTTACAAATTGTAAATGGTGTGCAACTAATCACAAACAAGTAGGAAGATACCCTTTAGCATTATATAATGTTAAAGAAGGTTCAGTACAATATTGGCTTAAATCAGCTCAATATGTACAAGGTTTAATGGATACACTAAAGGTAGCAGTACCAGCAGGACAACCTATTTCTGGTCAAGTGTTCAATATGATTAGAAGTGGTAAAGGAACAAATACACAATATAACTTGTTACCACAGGGTGCTAATGATGGTAAGACAGCTGACCAATTTGGAGAGATTAAACCACCAGAAGAGAGAAATTTAATAAGACCAGCTGATTATGATTTTCCAATAGTAGCTAATAATGGTGCAACATTCCAAGCTAATGGATATAATCAAGGTAATAATTTTGGTGCTGGTAATGGAAATTTCCAAAGCACTAGAAGAACAACGGATGTATTTTAATTGAGGAGGTATTATTTATGGCTTTATTTGATATACCAAGTAAACCTACTAAAAAACAAAGTAGTAAATCTGGTAGTCAGATAAAACTTAAAAAAGGTGATACTGTTGAATCGTTAATACAAACAGCTAAAAAACTAGTTAATGAAAAATTAGGTAAATATAAAGAGATGAGCAGGTGTGTCACCAATGTTGAAGATTTACAGTCTTTCTTTGATGAGACACCTGATGATGCTTATATGGCAATAGATACGGAAACAACTGGTTTAAATTCTTTTGTAGACACCTTAGTAGGTGTCTGCTTATGTAATCGGTAAACAAGCTATATACGTACCACTAAATCATAAATCAGCTGTGTATAATAAGCGTTTAAATGACGATGTTCAGATGTCACCAATTAAGTTTAAAGAATTATTTGACAAAGTTTTAGATAGTAGAAAATTCAAGTGGGTTAGAGTGTAGGCTCACATATACAGTAATGTATATTATAAAACAAGGTGAACCAATTTATTATTGGGTGTGCTAGAAATAGTGCTAACGGTCCAGAGCTAGAAATAGTTTATGGGTAAGGGAGCCTAA
>AUXO017317813.1_pt1 | contig 39471 bp, 45 predicted proteins | sample 768731 | NCBI WGS metagenome assembly AUXO01 (sample SAMN02715735, study PRJNA202380) | gut metagenome | biome: sheep rumen | host: Ovis aries | place: New Zealand: Palmerston North | reverse complement strand
GATGAATTTAAACACTTACCTTATTTTGAACTAGACTGGGAAACTTTACAACCAGAGCGTGTTAGTAAACCAGATTTGGAGGTTAAGATACTAACATCCCTGGCCAATTGTGCAAAGAGGATCATTAAGGATAAGTATAAGGCGGGCAAATTTGATACTGCAACGATAATAGATCCACAAACTGGACAACAAAGGGTAATAGAGTCAAGAGAGGCTGTATTTTATGTCAACTCGGTTAATAACATTTGCAGTATTATTCGAAGCTGTGGCCTTAATTCAGAAGAGGTAAATATCTTATGTGCTAATACTTCAGATAATATTAGGCGTATTAGAACAAAGATTGGCAAAAATTTTACAATAGGAAAGGTTCCGTTATATGATGAGCCAAGAAAAATGTTTACTTTTTGCACTCGAACAGTATACTTAGGTGCAGACTTCTATAGTGATAATGCAAAAACCTATATCTTATCAGATGCTAATATAGATTCAATGGCTGTTGATATCACATTAGACCTTCCTCAAATTCTTGGAAGACAAAGACTTTCAATAAATCCTTGGAAGGATAAGGCCGATGTCTATGTAAAGGTTATAATGAAAGATAATCAGCAAGCTATTGATGAATTTAGGGCAATGATAGATAAAAAACTAGTAAAAACTGGAAACTTACTTAAAGCATTTAGTTTTGCACCAGAAGATACTAAAGAAGACTTGGCTGAAAATTATGAGAAAGTATCTAAAACTTATAACTATAAGGATGATTATGTAGCTGTAAATAGAGTATATAGTGAAAGCGATAATAAGACTATATATATTCCCGTTCAGAATAAGTTAGCTTTGATATCAGAAGAAAGGGCTTATGATGTTCAACAATTAGATTACAAAGATCGTTTTAGTGTCTTTAATTCTATAGAAAATCAGTTTAATATTGAACTTGAACGGGAAGTTAATAGTTTTTTAACACAGTTTAATTTACTTGAAGATAATTTTTATTATAGGATGAAATATATATGCGAAAATCTACCAAGTAAAGATAATTCTATACAGTTAAAAGTTATTAATGAATTACCTAAATCTTATCGAGAATTTTATATCACACTTGGTCCGGATAGATGTAGAAGTTTGGGGTATAAGTATCAACTTTTGAAAGATAATATAAGTCAAGTTAATTTTGATATTAATACTTTGAATAATACTATATACAATAACTTTCAAGTTGGAGAAAAGTACAGTAATGTAGCTATTAAAACAAAACTGCAAAATCTTTATAATCAATTAGGTTATAAAAAGACAGCTAAGGCTACTGATCTTGAGGAATGGTTTGAGTTAAGGGTAATAAAAGTAAAAGATAGTTCTGGCAAATGGGGAAGAGGATATGAATTAATAAAAAAGAAATAAAAAGAGATGGAGAAGAATAAACCTTCTCTTTCTCTTATTTTGCTCTTAAGAGAGGTTTTTACCCTTATATATGGTGGGGATATAATGTCCCCAAAGAATAATAAAATATTAAATTATAAAATGATAAAGAATAATATTAATAATCAAGAAATTAGTGATGATGAAATAAGATTTTTACCACCACGTGATGCATGCAGGCTTCGTCCATCGATGTATATTGGAAATACAGGTGGAGAGTATGGAGCATCAACGATTTTCCGTGAAATTCTAGATAATTCTATGGATGTTATTTCGGAAGGTTATGGTGATACTATCTTAGCCAGTGTAAATTTTAATGGTTTTTGTTTTGTAGCTGATAATGGAAAGGGTTTACCTATTACTATGTCAGTTGATAGACCGGATATTACAGCGGCTGAACTTAGTATTTCAGAGTTTCACAGTGGTAGTAAATTTAAAGGTACGGAGAACTTAGCACGTATTGGTATTAATGGTGTTGGTTCCAGTGCAACTAATTTTGTTTCAAAAGAGTATTGGGTTCTTAGTAGGATTACACAGGACAATTATGATAAGTCTATTCCAGCAGTAAAAGAATGTTGGGAGAAGGCTGGTCCGAGAAGTAAAAAAGACTTATTTTATGTCTTATCAATGAAAGAAGGACTAAAGGCAGATGAAGGTGCTGGAAAATTAAGAGATATTGAGAAGAAGATTTTTAAAGGTCTTAAACAATATATCTCAATCCCAGAAGGTCAAAGTACTATAGTTCTTTTTAAACCTGATCCTACTATTTTTGAAGATCCAAGAGCAGAAATGCCAGTAACCAACTTACAATACTTTCTTCTTATTCAAGAGAAGTTTTATAAGAGGCAGGTTAATGTTGTAGTAGATGGAGTTTCGCTTAGGAGTACATTTAGTCCTTATAAGTTTGAAATTACAAAGACTATTATTCCAGCTAATACTTCTTATAACAAGCAGGTTGGTGTATATATAACTTTTGAAGCAGATGATAAGTTACAGAATGCCGGATCTTTTGGTAGTGTTAACGGTCTTAGTTGTAATGAGGGTGCTCATATAAATTTATTTAAGAATTTATATAAATCGGCTCTTCGTGATCAGTATAAGATTAAACATGATTGTCTTTTGAATGGTCTTAGGTTTTGTATAATTATTCTGGCTAATGAGTGTCAGTTTAATTCTCAGACAAAGGAAAATCTAAAACAGATAACAAAAGTAAAACCAACAGATTTTGCACCTGTAGTAAAAGAGATAGAGAAAATCTTTAAGAAGAATCCTGAGTATTGGGACCTTCATGTTCAGAAACTAGATCAATTAGCAGAGAGCATGAAGAGTATTGGTGCTGCTGATAAAGCACAAAAGATGATGGATTCTAGTAGTGGTGTTAATCAATATAGAAATAAGGCCGATCTTCCAAAAGGATTTGCAGACGCCACAAGTAAAGATCGATGGAATTGTGAGCTCTTCCTATGTGAAGGACTTTCAGCTGCAGGGTCTCTTGTTACAGGGAGAAAAGATACTAAGACTCATGCAGTTAGTGGTTTAAGAGGAAAAATTCTTAACGTAACTGATAAGAGTGTTGATAGGGCTCTTGAATCAAAGGTAATTAATGATATTTTTAATATTATTGGATTAGGTCTTGATGTAAACTGGGTTGGAAAAGATGCAAAGACCTATGAAGAAGCACAAGCAATAATAGAGAAACGTAGTAGATATGGAAAGATTGTTATTGCGACAGATGCAGATCCTGATGGTGATGCAATTTTCAATGAGATTGTATACTTATTCAGTAAATTCGCACGTTTCTTATTAGATCATCATATGGTATATCGTGCTATGTCTCCTCTGTTTAGAGGCATCAGTAAAACAACGGGTCAACTTACATATTATTACCCAGATGATATGTTTGATTCCTTCGGTATGCCAGTTGATCTAGACACTAAACATCATTTTGATCGCTGGAAAGGATTAGGTAATAGTCCTAGTATGTAGAAATACATACCGTATAATTCTATTAAAAGCGGGGAACTCCTGTTAGGTGTAGAATACCAAAGAGTAACAATTTCTACAATAGGGACAATCCGCAGTTATTAAGACTAGTTAAAAAATAATATGATAAGGAAAGATATAAACTGATTTTAATAACTTAAACGACTATCCCGAGAGGGAGTAGGGTAGCAAGTCTATAATGGCTACTCGAAAGATAGAACATCTGAACAGGTCATGCTGAAGATGAAAATATAGTCTAAGCACTATAGAAATATAGTGGAAAGTTTAATAACTTTCGTGCTCAGAATAGGCAACTGAGTGCAAATATAACTGTAGGCAGTCTAACGCCCGAAACAGGCGAGGTGTATGATTCCTTTTACAATCCCCTTACTAGGCGGTTAGTTTTAGTTACACCAGATGGGATTGATTATTCCAGAGGTCTTAATGAAAATATTGAAAATAGAAAGAAATTACTTTTTGATAAAGGAATTCTTAGTAATCCTTATAACTTTACAGATTTATAAAAAATGGCAAGAAGAAAAAAAGAACAGCAGGTAGTAATGTCATCTACTCCTAGACAGTTAGAGATATTACCGATTGGAAAGGCGACTGAGGATGCTATCTTAAATGCAGCATCTTATATAGATAATCAGCGTGTTTTAGCTAATGTAGTTGATGGATGTAAACCGTCTTATAGACGTCTCATTTGGTCTTCACTTCAATTTCCGAAAGGAGTGATGCAACCGAGTGTAGAGATAATTAATAAGATGGCTTCATATCATCCTCATTCATTAGATAGTATGAAATTTCTTCAAGCAGCTATGGTAAGGACTGGTATATTTCAAGGTAGTGGTTCTTTCGGTACAACTTCAATTCTTGGAGACATAAAAGAGCCTGCTGCTCCTAGATATACTAAAACACGTCTTAGTGATTTATATTATGAATTAATAAGTCCACTATTGCAATGTGTTGATAAAGTAGAAAGTCCAGTTGGTGCAGAGGAAATTAAGTATGTTCCGACAGTATTTCCAATGTGTTTAACATTTAGAAGTTTGGTATCTGGTATTGGTTATGGAATTAGTACTATTTATCCAAATTTCAGTTCAGAGTCTTTATTTAAAGCGTATATAAACAATAATCCTCTATTACTAGAGCCCAATGTAAATCTTTTTATTGATAAGAAGAATTCAGAGTTAAAACAACTATGGGAAACTGGAAAAGGTCGTGTGATTTATTCTTATAAACTCAGTCCTTATACGAACGAGGATGGTAAGCAAGGATTTTTGTTTGAAGGAGATACTAGTATTTTCACACCAAACTTTAGAAAGATAAATAAGTATGTTGATATGGGTCAAGTATTTATTGATGACTTAACAACAGCATCAGGTCCTGCAGCATTTGTTGGATTAGTAAATAATCGAGGAATCTCATTAAAGGAGTTAGAAAAACTTTGTAGACAGTGTTGTTATGATGCAACTGTATATCAGCTTAATGTAACTGATGGTTCTACATGTTTTAGAATTCCCCTTAAGGATTGGTTAGATTATACTTATAAAAATTATATTCAGTTATTGATTAATGTAAATAAGAAGCGAATTGAGAAAGTTCAATTTGATATCTTAGTTCAAGAAGCATTACCATATATTGCTGATTATATTTTAAATAAAAATCCAAAAGCTACAGATGATCAGATTATGAAGGCATTGAACTTAAGTCGAGAGATTGTAGAAGCAGTAATGTCTAAGCCAATTTCCTACTTAAGAAAAAATAAAGATACTTCTGATCGTGTAAAAGCATTAAAAGATAAGTTAAAAGAGTTAAAGAAGTTTGATCCTGTTCAATATACAGAAGAAATTATTAAAAAATTATAAACAATGAAGCAGAAATATATCGTAGTAGATGATGAGAGTAATGAATCATTTCCTATCGATTGGACAAAATTACCAGAGGATATTATAGATGATATTCCTGGTAAATGTCTTTATAATGTATTGTCGTGTAAGTCAGATGGAAGTATTATAGAGAAAACTGTTATATTCTTGCGTCCTGTAGGAAAGTTTTCAAAGGGTACAAAAAAATATGACTTAGGGGATATTGTTATAGGTTATGATATACTATGAATCTGATTTAGCTCCAGTAATAGAGAGCATTTACTTAGAAGAGCCTTTAGATTCAAGGTTAGGGTCATGTAATATCTTAGTTAATCCAAGAAACATTAATTATATATTTGGAAAGACTATAATAATTAATGACCCTGACTATGAATTAGTATGGGCATTGAGATTAATAGAGCAAGGGTGTAAAGTTATCTCTCGTATACAGGTAGGTGTCGAGGGTATTGATTTCCAGCCATATATTATGAGAATTAATTTTAACATCATGTGGAATGGTGAGGTTATTGATTTAGGGAATGAGAAAGTTCATATGAAAGAAGTTCTTAGTTTACTTTCCTCTGACAGTGATCAAAAATTCAAATATGACATAGAGAAAAGATGTTTATATTTTCCAAAGATCTCATTAAAAACTGGTTGTAAAGATCATTTTGGTAACTTAACTGCTTTAGGTTGGGCATTACATCAAGTTGGAGAGAATCAAGGAAATTTTGGAAAGTTTGAAAATCTTGACTTAGTTAAGACAAAAAAATGTTTTTAAATGTATAAAACGCGTATTTGAAGCCTCGAGATTCTTATACATGTGAGGGAATAAATTTCCCTATCACAAATTGAAAATAAAAATGAAATTAAAGAATAATAGTTATTTAAAGAAATTAATTTATGAGTTACGCAAATGTAAATGATTTTGTAGCACGCCTTGAGCAGAATACTCCGGGTTCAAACAAGAATTTTGAAAAGCAAAGAAGATTAGAAAAAATTTATTTAAATGTACCGGCTAATTTTGGTCGTTATCAAGTATTGCCATTGCCTTCACTCATTACAGGCTTTCCTTATGTAGAGCTCCCGAATACTCGAGAGATTAATCTACCGCGAAAGAATGTGAAGCCTGATGGCACTGAAACAATATATAGTGCTTGGATTAAGATTCTTCCTATGAGTGCTTATACTGTACGTGATGAGAGTGGTCGTGAAGTTAGTAGTCTTACTGCTAATGATGAGAAGCTCCTTCAACAGGCATATAGTATTCATGAAGAACTATGGAAGGAACTTGATGCTAAGAATAATGCAATGGATCCTACGATTGGAAAGTTGATTCGCAAGAAGAATTATACACTGTTCCATGCACATTGTGTTAATCGTTGGGCGCTTGATAATATGAGGAGTCCTGAACGTCAGAATTTTGATGCATTGTTTGTCATTACTTCTAAGAAGTTCCAGGAAGCTCTTAAGAACGATATTAGTCAATTTGGAATGTTGAATGGACTGGGAGATGATTGGTTGAATCAAGTATATAATCGTGATCTTACAGGTCGTCAGGGATTCTTGATGTTTACTGTACAGCGCGATCCTACTCGTCCTGGTTTCTCATTCACTGCAAATCATGCTGTTGGTAAGGGAGATTATTTGAAGTCTGTAGAGATTAAGCAAGAGGATATGGACCTTATGGGTGATCCTATTGAAACCTTCCTTGGTTGGCAGTGTGGTAAGAATGCAGAAGAAGTTCCTGTTGGTCAGAAGAGACTGTTTAATGAAAATCTCATTACTCAGGCAATTAACTTCATGACTCAGCAACTTGCAAAGATTCGAATGGCTAAGCAGAGTGGCGGTGATGTTGCTGCTGCTATTGCTGCGACAAATGAAGAGGCATTGAAAGCTCAGGCACCTACCGACACTATGGGTCAAACAACTAATGATCCTATGCTTGCTGAAATGGCTAATAGAGCAGCAGAAGCTAATATGAATCAGAATGTAGCAGTTAATCCACAGACGATTGCTGAAAGGAATACTGATCCTTTTGCAACTCCGCCAGCTGCACATATTGACCCTATTACTGGATCTCCTGTAGGTAGTGGTTTTGGTAGTCAGCAGAGTGCACCATTCTCAACCCCAAGTTTTGCCAATCCTGGGTTTGGTAGTGGAAACAACGATCTTCCGTTTTAAAGGATAACTATAAAAAGGTAGGGGAGTAATATCTTCTACCTTAAATTTTACTTTTAATTATATTAATAAATAAAACATGTTAACGAATAAATATGGTATGGCATTTGTAGATCATTCTTTCCTATTGACAAGAAATCTATGGATGGCAACTAAAGATAAAGAGATAAGTGAAATGAATCCTGGAGATGTAGTGCGAATTACACTGCAGACTCTTAGAAAACTAGGTCGTGACTGGGGAATTACTTGTGATAAGATAATTCTAATTGCTGATCAATGGAGTAGGGAGTATGGTGGTTATTACACAAATTACTTAACCAGTGCTTTTGGTGGTGCCTATAAAGGAAGTAGAAAATGGATTACTGAACAAGTTCTAGAGGATATGAAGTCAGATCCTAATGTAACTGAAGAGGAGGTTAAGGCTGCTGAAAGAGAGTTGGCGATAAATAAAGTCAAATTCGAAGCTAAAAGAATCATGAAGGAGGAATTTCCAAAAATTGGAGTTTACTACTATGGTTTTGATGGTTATGAATTTGATCAAATTGCAACGCTAGCTGCATTTCAGAGATATAGTGCAGTTAACAAGCCTGATATAATAGTTACAAAGGATACAGACCTTACATTCTCAGTGACGCCAGCATGTCCATTTTTCTCATTACCTACTAAAGGTCAAGAACCAAAAGTAATTACATATGATGAAATGTATGCAACAATTCCAGATTCTTTAAAGGCTAGAGGTTTATCATTATATCAATATAATGCATACCTTAATTCTCTTGGTAAATCTCATAATGATATGTCAAGAAGTCTTAAGCCTGGTATTGATACTACAACAGCAATACTTCATATAATGGATGAAGATTACTCTGATTTGGATAATGTAGATCTATTCTTAGCCCAGATGAAGAGTTATGATTTATCTTGTTACCCCCATCTAAGAGAGGTTCAACAAGCAATAGCTATGGATTTTGGAACTAAGGGAAAACTAGCAAATCTTGATGAGTTTCATGATTTTTGTATGAAGAATAAAGTGAGTGGAATTAGTGATAGATATTTTTCTGATTTTACTAATTCTTTTGATCCACGTTTATTTAGTAAAGGATGATTGAGATTATTACAATAAAAGGAGAGAAGTGGTCTTTTGATGAGGATACAAAGAGATTATATAGAGGAAATACTCTAGTACCTGAAGGAGAAGCTGAGCCAGTATATTCATACTTGGATAAAAGTCTTCCGCCTGAGTTTTGTGGTATTTATGTAAAGAGTATTAATTCTATAATTTCTATGTCTGGAAATATCAATAAGATTACTAATGCAGATTCTATTGATTAAAAGAATATGGCAGGAAGTATTTTAGGAGGTATCTTCAATAAGCAATATACTATTGGAGAACTTATGAATATTGATTCGGCTAGACAAGGTAGGGCATCTGTATGTCAGGTTAAACTTATAAAAACATATCATGAAGTTAAAAGAGAAAATTTATTAGATAAGTTTAAATCTCTTTTTACTGGAAAGTCTTCAGTTATAACTTATTATGTTACTTTTAAGTTTCAAGTTACTTCTGGATCTGGACATAGTTATAATGTCTTTATAAGAACAAATCCTGATTTTTCATTAAAAAATTGGGCCTCTAATACAGTGAAAATTTATTGTGAGTGTGCAGATTTTAAATATAGGTCTGCATATACTCTCGATAAAAGAAATTCATTGTTTAAGACCCCAAAAATACAGAGTGCACTAGGTTCAGCACTTACTGATGCACCAACACGAGGTACTACATTACTTTGTAAACATTCCTATGCGGCGCTTCAGTGGTTGATGAATAACTGGTCAAGTATAATGAAAACTATTTAATAATGAGTAAAATTTTAGCGGTAGCAGATATACATATACATGATTATCCTCAACGAAATCCTAGTGAGAAATTTAGATTATATCAAACGAGGACTGTAGCTCAGAATATTATTGAGGCTGGACAAAGAGAAGGTTGTAATATTATTGTTATAGCTGGTGATATTATTGAAAAGAGCATTATTAGACCATATGTTCAAGCTGAGGTAAAGTTATTCTTAGATACAGTAATGCAATATTTTCAATACGGTTACATTATATGGGGAAACCATGATATTGACACTAAGGGAAGTGATCAAGTTTTTAATGATTGCTGTCTTTCTGTAATGTTGCCTAGTAATTTATATTATGCTGATAAACAGGAAGTCGTAATTGATGGAACTAGGATTGCATTTTCTAATTGGCGACCAGAATTTGATTTATCTTGGATTAATGGAAAAGCAGATGTATTATTTACTCATGCTACAATTTCATATTCACAGGATGATCTTTGTGCAAGTCAAAAGTTAGATGAAAGCAAGTTTGATCTCGCCATTTGTGGTGATATTCATAAAGCAGCTGCAGCCGGAAAATATGTAAGTATAGGTATTCCGCAACGTTGTAAGATGGGGGATTCTGAAAATCAGACTGGTATAGTTTTTGATTGTCAGACAAAAGCTTACAAGTGGACTAATCTTAATCCTAGAAATAATCTTATGCAGTTTCAATATACTGTAGAAAGAGAGAAAGAGGGGTGGGATAGTAACACTGGAGTATGGAGTGTTTATAAACCAGCAACTCTTGGTCTTGGATTAGATCAAAAAGATGTAAAAGTACCTGCTTGGGAAGAGATTGATAACTTAATTAATGGAATTATTATAGCAAATAACCTTCAGAGGGTACATGGTGAGGTATTACAGAATCTTAAAGATGTTGATGCAAAAGAAGTAGATTTTAACTTTACTCTTACTAGATTCTATTGCAAGAATTGGAGAAGTATTGATGAAGTTGAATTATTCTTTAATGCAGGGGATAGAATTCTAATAACTGGTCAGAATGGATCAGGTAAAAGTAGTCTTCTTAGTGCAATAAAATATGCATTCTTAGATAATCGAAGTATAAAAGATTTTATTCAGTTCGGATCTAAAGAATGTTTGGCAGAGGTAGAATTTATCTACCAAGGAATCAGATATAAGATTCAACGAGGTTCTAAGAAGTATGGATTCTGGATTGCGGGAGAATTGCAAAAATATAACAATAAAGCAGAATTTGAAAAAGATATGCATATCAGATTCCCGTTTATTGATTATATGGATGTATACTTCTTTGATTCTGATCATCATAAACTCATTGGAGGTATTAGTCCTGAAAGAAAATCTGAAATTATCAGTAAGTTTTTTAAGATGGATAAAATTGATGCATTCAATGAACAAGCAGAACTATTACTTGAGCAAAGACGAGTTAAAGGACTTAAGTGGACAGAGGAACAAGATAGGGAATCTAAGTTAATTACATATATTGATTCAAAATTAGCTTTAATTCAAATTCCTCAAACTCCTCAAAATATCCTCTTAGATCAAAAACGTCAGGGCTTAGAAATGCAACAAAAGTGGATTGCTTATAATAATTTTATGACTAAGACTGCTAACCTTCAAGCTAGTAAAAAGACGCAAGAAGATAGGATAGTAGAATTAGAAACAAAAATAAAAGAATTTAGAGATCCTAAACTAATTCAATCAGAGAAGCAGGAACGAGAGTCTTATATATCTCAAATATCACAAAAGTTTCAGGAACTTAGTGATGTTAAAATGGAAGGAAAGCGATTATTCTATGACAGAGAAGACTTAAATAAAAAGAAAATTTGTCCTAGCTGTGGACAGCCAATTAAAAACTCAGAGTCATTAGAGCAACATAAAGCTGAATTAGATAAAAGAATTTCAGGACTCCTTATTCAACAGGATAATATATATAAGTATTTTTCTAAACTTGGATTAGGAAGAGAGATTATTGATTCTAAGGGTGGATTTGCTGGAATTGTCAGTGGATATAATCAAGAAATTGCTTCTAGAATAGCAGAATTAGATGGACAAAGAAGGACCTATCAAGAATTAGAACAAGCAAAGAAAAATTTATCATTCGTTAAGTCTCAAATTGATTCTATAGGTGAAGAACCTGAGAAAATAGAACTACCTGATAATTTTATGGAAGTTATGGGTAAAATTGAGGCAGATCTCAGTATATGGAATGAATATAATTCCCTATGTAAAGATAAACTGGATGCTGAGAGTAAAATGAAAAATTGTGAGAAAGAGTTGATATCACTTCAGAATGAAATAACTGATATTAGTGATTATATTAAACTTACTGGAACAACGGGAAAGATTTATGAGGAGATTATGAATCGTCTCGCTAACCAGTTTACAGATAATCAAGTTAAATATGAAGTTATGGTATATAAGTTTAGAAATAAAGATCATCTTGACTTAGCATCATACTTTATAAATAACGGTAATCAGGTTGGATATCAAGCTTGTAGTTCTGGTCAACAAACAGTATTAGATATCAATTTCTTATCAAAAATTGTTACTGGGATGGGACTTCTAGTAATGGATGAATTCCTAAAACATCTAGATCCTCTTAATCATGACATGTGTATTGATGCAGTTAGTCAGATGAATATTGGATGTGTTATGTTAAGTAGTCATATGGAGTCTATTGCAGCATTTAACAATAAATCAATAAAGATGGAACTAAATGAGTCTGGAATAACTAAATTAACTTGTGAATAAATTATGGATAATGTTAGTGTTAGTAATATCGGAGAGTTAACTAGTAGTAGTAATTGGTCTACTATAGGTATAGATTCAAATATTATCGATTGGAGTAAGACAGGAACATTAGATTATGATTATACTATAAGTCCTATTACGGCATATCCGTCGTCTTTCACTCCGAAGATTAATGAAGAAGCTTTGAAGGAGGAATATTTTGAAAAGGATGATACTGATATAAAAAATACTGCTGGTTGGAGAATTTTAAGTATAAGTGATAATTTTATTCATGGTGCTGAATTCTGTTTCTCCTTTAAAACAATCGAAGAAGCTTGGCCTGTCAGTTTTAGAGTTATGCTAAAAGGGTGTGGCGATGTGATGTTGGTGATGGTTGATCAGGATTGCCCAGATTATTATATATCGGCTCCTGAGGATATAATGAAATTTGTAGATAAAGTTCTGCAGAAAGAAAATGATATTAAAGTTGATGAATCTTTACTTAATCTAATTAATTCTGTTCAAGGAACTTCTACAATAGATAATATTCCTAAGAATATAACATACACTGTTTCAAACAATGTTCTTTATGATGCTGATACAGCAATTACTGCAACTAATTGTGGAAACGCTTTAACAATAAAAGCAAATGCTGCCTCTTGTATATGTTAATTGTCAATTTGCTAAAGTAGCAAGTAAGACAAGTTTCTTTAAAGAAAACCTAAAGGAGTCTAGACAGGTTAAAGAATTATATCAAACGTCAAAACTCCTATTAGGTCTTTCTGCGGACCGAGTTGAAATAAATGTTGGTCAAGATCAAAGATTTTATAGATTTGATTTTATGAATCAAGATGTATCTAAGTCTGTTATTGGATGGATGTTTTATATTCCAGATCAGAGGCGTCTTGATATATATAGTTCAACTGACCCTAATCTTCCATTAATACAGGCAGTTGGAAAAAAAGTTGTATTTAAAAACTATTCAATATTTTTAGATAGACTTGGGTTTGATAATTTGTTTAAAAGATTATTCAGTATTTTATGATAGTAAATGATGATAGTTTTAAGAAAGCATTAGAGGATTGTACAACTCCTATTTTAGCAGATTTTTCAGCTATTTGGTGTGGTCCTTGTCGTGCTCTTTCACCAATTCTTGATGAAATTGAGGAAGAATTTAAGGACAAAATTCTGGTTTTAAAATGTGATGTAGAAGATTGTCCGGAGGCAGCTTCAGATTATAATATTCGTAGTATTCCTTGTCTGATTTATATGGATCAAAATGGAAATGAAATAAAAAGGACAATAGGTTTACAATCTAAAGCCCAAATTGAAGCAGCTATAAAAGAAATTATTTAAAATAAAAGGAAAGGGATGATTAGAGGTAGTCATCTCTTATTTTTATTCGTGAAATGAACAAAATGCGCTTATAAAGCCTTTTAGTTCTTATTCTTGAAAAGAGAAGAAATTGTTGTGTTTTCTTTTCTATTTTTAAGAAGAAATTAATGAAACAAATAATGAATAATTATGGATGACGATTTTTTATTAGATGAAGACGACGATCTCGAATCTCAAGGTTATATTGCTCCAGAAGATGAAGAAGACTCTGACAATGAGGACCAAGATGATGAAGAGGTTGACGTAGATGAGAAAATTAACGAGAAATCAAGTCCTGGTGCTAATGCTGAAGACTATCATGGGAAGATGACTAAAGATGAGATTTGGTTGTCTTCTACTTATAATGATATTGTAAATGCTTCAAGCAAAGATATAGGAAAGATTAGTGTAGGTGGTGGTCGTGCCTTTGATTCTGTTATTGTTGATGCAGTAAGAAGTATCGTAATGGCAAACCCCGTAAACACTTCAGCTACTACAGTTGAGAATATTACTAAAGAATTTTTCCAAGCACAGGGTCACTCTCGTATCGTCAGTACTTTGTATACTCCAGATCAACCTCTTCGTGGAGGCGACTTGGATGATGGACTAGGAGGAACTGATGATGGTGGCTTTAACCAACAATATGCAAATGAGGCTAGAAATCAAATTTCACGCTTTATTGATTATTTAGCAACTAGAGATCTTAGTAAGGATTCAATTATTTCTAGACGAAGAAAACAAAGACAAATTCCAGCTTTTATTATATTCTTATTCTCATCAGGTTTGTACGATTTAATTATAGATTGTCCTACAATGCCTGAAGAGTATGCTGAGCAAATCAAAAAAGCTCTTGAAAGAATTAGTAGAGCAAAGAATGATCTTGTGGAAGCTTTGGCACAGAAATATGAAGAAAATAAAAGGCCGAAAGTAGCTGAGAGGGTAAGAAAGTTAGGACCCGCCTGGTTTAATAGAGAGCCTGCAGAAATTAGAACAACTTCTGAATATGCAGATCTTAATTTAACACAAGAGGATGTTGTAACTTACAGAGAGTATAGAAGTAGATTTACTAATATCTCAAGATCTCTTACTCAGGATGTAATCTCTGATATGATTGAAGTAGTTCTTGATAAAGATGCTGGAATCTATGAGAGATTAAAGGATAAAACGAGGTCTGATGCAATTGCAGATGTAAAGCAAGTTTATAAAGATTGGGCTAAAGATAATCAAAGTGATTCAGATCTAGCAGAGCATATTATTTGGAATGATATTAAACAATAAAAACTATGGCAGTAAGTCTTGAATTATTAACAGATGATGATATTATTGATTACACCAGAAGTGATGGTAAGGATCGAATATTAATCAATCATCGTGACCTAGATTTAAAGCGAAACATTCCTTATCCAGTAGCTGGAGGTGTCTATGATACAGAGATCTTTGGCTCACCGTTTGAGGATAGATGTATTTGCGGAAAAATCAGACGATCTTCTTCAGAGCCTTGCCCTAATTGTGGAGCTAGAGTTTTTACTAAAGAAGAAGGTCTTAGACGATTTGCTAGAATTGAACTCCCATTTTACTACCTAAATGACTTAAGATTTGAAATCTTTAAAGATCTTTTCGATCAGATTTTTGAAGGTGTAACTATTAAATTAGACTTCCAAGGAGATGATCTTAGGAATGATGGTTATACTGGTAGAGGTGCTAAGAAGTTGGGAATTAAAGTTTTTGATACTTGTGAGTTTACTTATAGTAAAGCTAAAAATACACTTACTATTTCAGAATTTATAACTGATGAAAAAAAGTGTTCTTATGAAGGGTTACTTGCAATTATTGAGAAATATTTTCCTGAGCATCTTACGGAGTTTAGAAAAATGATTAACCGGTATTATATTGTTCTACCGGCTATGATGCGACCTTTCTCTCTTGCTATGAGAGGAACAAGCAAAAAGATGAATTCTCACAAACTTAGTGTATGGTATTCAATTATCATTAGACTTTGTTGTGTAGATGATACAAAGAGTAATACCTCAAATTATAATGAGGTTATGACACGATTCACTACTCCTGGAGAGCGAGTTAGATATACAGCCCTTTTACGAGCATTACTTAACGCTGGTAAGAAACAGGCTACAGATCTACTTAATACCTCCAAGAAAAATGAAGCTCGTGAACTTTACTCTGTTCGTGTTAAGAATTCAGCCCGCGCTCCTATTATTCCAGATACAGAATTACCAGTTGATGAAATTGGTGTACCTGTATATCTGGCCTATGAGATGTGTCGTGAAGGCTTTATTAAGTATTTACAGGAACGACTTAATTTCTCGAAAGAGGAAGCTATGAAGACCACGAAACAAGAGGCTATGAATCCTGAAACACAAAAACTATTTAAAGAATACGCAGAAACGCAGGTTGTATTGGTAAACCGTCAACCGACACTTCATGAATATAGTATTTTTGCGATGAAGATGCGTGTCGTAGATGGAGATTGCATACATTACCCACTTGAATTATGTGGGCCGTTGAATGCTGACTTCGATGGTGATACAGTTTCGCTTACACTTGTTCCTGAAGAGGCGAAAGATGACACTATGAGAAAAATGAGCCCACGTTATTCAAAGGTTTATAAAAAGAACCTTGAACCTATATTTGTGTTTAATCATGAAACACTTAATGGAGGTAATGTGGCTACTACTTATGATTTCGAAGATCCTATTGAATTAACAGAACCTAGACAATATTATACTGACTACGCTCAGCTTTTACAAGATGTTGAAGTAGACAATAAAATAAAATATGGAACTCCAATAGTATTTACCGGAAAAGTAGGTGAGCTTGAATTTAAAAATAAAATTACAACGTATGGACGATTAAGAACTTCTAAGATAGTTGGTAAAGATATTGATGAACTTGGAATCTTTAAAACTCCATATGAAGCATTAAAAGCAGGTAGTGCTGGAAAACTTGTCCACTATCTGTATAAGAGCGATGATTTTGTCGAGAAAATGAATGAACTGCAAAAGTTTTGGCTTAAAGTAGTTTCTAAAGCCGGAGTAGTTACGTTTGATTTCAAGACATTGTATGTAGATACTAATTCAGAAACATACAATAAGATTAAAGATGTTGTAGACTCTGCAGATCTTACAGATAAACAAAAACTTCTTCTTGTTACAGATCTTTATGCAAAGTATGAGAAAGAGATTGAAGGTAGATTTAGCGATGACCTGAGAGAAGAACTTAGTCGAGCAAATCGAGTTAAGATTCACTCAATTCAGGATATTAATATGCCTCAAATGATCATACAAGGTACTCAAGAAAAAGTAGTTGTAAATAAAGGATCTTTGTTGAGTGGTTTAACTGAAAAAGAGTATATTTCACATTCTATAGAAAATAGATCGCTCCAAAGTATCAAAAATAGTGGCGTCAATTACAATGGGGTGCGCCCTTTAAACTGTACGTAATTGCTGGAAGGAATTAAAATTTATATGAAATGTAAAAAGTAAATTAGAATCAGCAACTTATTATTATGATGGAAAAAACAATTAAGTTTTTATCAGCACTTGGCCTAGTTCTTGGAGCTATGGGAGAGATGTTAAGACAAGTTAATCTTTACCAACAGGCCCAAAAGGTTGTGGAACAGGCTGAAAAAGTGACTGAAGTAGAATAATAAGATCAACGACTATACGTATGGCGCTTGTGAAAGTGATGATATAGTCTGCCCTAGGATGAAAATCTTAGGAAACCACCAGGAGAGGTTAAAAGCTTCTCCATAGACCCCTTGGTGGATACTTAACTCGTCAGATCTCTTTCCTCTTAAATAATTATGTTTTTGATGAAAAAGCATCTGATCCAAAAAATCCAGGCCTCTTAATCCCTAGATATATTGCAACAGGTAGAACAGCTCCTAATGGAAAAATCTATTCTGAGGTAGTTAAGAAGAATGAAGATGACTTGGTACCAGTAAGAAGTATTGTTACAAAAAAAGATGGAAACCTTAGTGTAGTTTCGCCTGATCATTTCAGTCAACGATTCCGTAGTATTGGAATTACTAATGGAAGTGCTATAGGTGCATCATTAGGTACTTCTCTTACTGAAAATATTACACAAAGTTTGCTTGCACTTAAGCATGGTGGTCATGAAAGAGTACTTGATTTATCAGGTAATCTATATGCTCCTAAAGATTGCACATTTAGAATTGAAGGACGATGGATTATTCTGAAAGTACGTGGTGGAGAACTTAAATATCCGCTTCCTGATAACTGGGTAGGTGTTAATAAGGATAAGTTTAGTGAGGGAGAACTCATTGGATCTGCTTATAATACGACATCTCCGGCTTATCGTCTAAATGCAATTATTAAGTGTATGCGAGCTAAAGGTACATCTGGTGTGAGATACTTTGAGAAAGATAATGTAATCTTAACCGACTGTTTCGCTTATGAGGATGGTCAAATTCACTATACTGAGACCAAAAGCGGTCATATTGAAGTGAGAATTGGTAATAGACAATATGACTATAATCCAGAATCACTTTACTACTTTCCTGAAGGAGCACAGATTAAGAAGTATCAGAAGTTCTGTTCAGGTGTTATTAATATGGCTCACGTAACACAAGATACTCAGGATATTAATACTGCTTTTAATATATTTAGACGTCAATTCTATGTATTGAATAATGCTAAGTATGAAAAGACTGGTATTGTAGAACCTGATTGGATGCAAGAAGAAATTCTTGAGCTTGTGTTTGCTGGTCTTATGGATGTAGAGATAGATCCAAAAACTGATAAGATTAAAGAAATTGAATATCAAGGTACTCATAATAGTATCTTGGGAAGAGATTCATTCTTTACAACACTGTCTTATGGATATAGCTCTAGGGTTATGTCAAAGGCTTTACGTGGTGAACTTAATTTATCATCAGATATAATGACAGAAACAGTGTTAGGATTGCTGTTGAATGATCAACTCGACAATAATAGCGGTATTAAATGAAAATTGAATTAGAAATTCCATATATTGAAGATGATGAGTTGAGTATCAAAATTACAATACGGAGAGATGGAGTAGTATCTGTAGAGGGTGCTACTTCTGCTCCTAATGTAATTGAAAAGAAGCCGAAGACTCAACCAAAAGAGAAAAAGAAAAGTTCGGCTACAGCTCCTCCTGCGATTCCAAATTCGTTTGGTGGAAATTTTATGAATGCTGAATTTTAATTATATTGAGAAAATGAGTAATAGTACCTATTATAACATTATTCTATCGTATGAAATTCCGTATAATATCTTAGATGTATCAGATCAAAATGTCATTGATGCTAAAGAACAGCTTTTTAGAAGACTTAAGGATGCTATTCCTACTGTTAAATATAATACATTCTCTGTTCGACTTACTGTTAATCAGCTCAATGATACTATGAACTACATTGTTACGTATGAGGCTTACTTCAGATCAAATGAAGGACTACCCATGGAAGAATACGTAGAAGCGCGAGATCTTAAAGATAACGCAAGAAAAGAGTTAGAGAGTTTCTTTAGCTCTGTAGACTGTGACTATAAGCAGTTAAATATTAAAACTCTATTATAATGTCAAATTTTAATCAGTATTTCAAGAACACAGGAGCAAAAATTATGGTAGAGCGATTCTTTAGTGGAGTCGACATGTATAATCCAAAAAACAAACTGAAAAATCTAAAGTGGTACATTGAGCCCGAACCAAATCAGCCAGCATCTTATTATGTTGAGAATGAATTGACAGCCACCCATAAAGTACATATAGATTATACAGTTAATGATGGACCAGAAATTCTTAGCTCTGAATTTGAAGTTCCTAGAGAAATTGATGGTGTATTTATTATTGAAGGAGCTTATAGAATTGCTACGAATACGCTTGGTTCGGATTATGATTGTCGAATTCAGATGTCGGGAACTAATCCTTGGAAAATTAATTTCGACTATAATCGCCAATATGATATTGCTAAGAAAGTTCTAAGAATTAAGAAGATTAATCCAGATCTCGGTGTTCAAGAAAAAGTAAAAGAGTATAATCTTGATGAGATTGATAATATAAAAGGAGAAGACTTAGAAGCATTACGGCTTACTGAAAGACAGCAGAAAAAGTTTCAAATTAAGCTTGATATTGATTATAAGCCTGAATTTATTACTAGAAAACTTATCGAAGACTGCTTAGCCTACGGGGATGATAGACTTAAAGACTTGATCATTGATAAAAATATTGAGTCAGTTCCACAAGGGTTTATTAACTTCTTATTCAAAAGTGGTAAAGGAAGAAATTTCTTTGCAGCTAGAAGAAAAATAACCTCTTACTGGACAAAGTTTAGTAAGCTGCCTGATCCGGCTAACTCTATAACTCTTTTATGTCAAAAACACTGGAAAGGATCTTCAGAAAGTGCTAAAGGAGGTAGTGAAATTCAAGTTCCACCTGGTATCAATTCACAAAACTTAAGTTCGCTTGGGGCAAAAATCATGATACCTGACTCGGTTGCATATAATACATCATTTGCAGACTTAATTGATATTGCAGATACACCTATTAACCAATCGAGTAACCGTATTAATGCACTTACTGTTTCTACTCACTTAACAGATGATAAAATTCTTTTTGATTGTTATTCCAAAGATTTCAAGAAGATTACAATTGACTATTTTGATTACCTTAACTCAAAAATAGTAACAAGTGAGTATGTAGATTATGATGCTAGAGAGATTAAGCCAAATAAAGATGGAAAAATCGAAATTAAGCATCGAATGAAAAGAAAGATGGTATCAGCAACAGATTATGATCTTGTTGACTTACCACCTGATTATCGACTCTCTTCAACAACACGACGAATTCCATTTTTAAACTTTACAGATAGTGTAAGAATTGAGATGGGAAGCGGTATGTTAAAACAAGCAATATCCTTGCCGAATGCAGAAAGACCGCTTGTTGACACTGGAAATGTTGAAGAGTTAGAAGATAATATTCTAAATGAAAAATTTAGACTTCCTGAGGGAACTGTAAAAGAAATTAATGACGATGAAGTTATTATTCAACTCCCAGGAAATGATGAGATTAGTGTTCCTAGACGTACAGCAATACAAAGCGCTAATGATGTTGATATCTTTACTGAGCCTAAAGTTAAGGTTGGACAGAAAGTTAAGGAAGGTGATATTATTACTGGTGCTGTAGGTGTGGAAAAAGATACATATAAAACTGGAATTAATGCATTGGTTTTGTTCCATGCAATGTTTGGTTATGTAAATGAGGATGCTGTTGTAGTATCAGAATCATTTGCTAATAAAATGTGTCACTATTCACTTATTGACTTAACTATGGATGTTAAAAATTCAGAAGCTATTAAGTGGATCGCACCAATAGGAACTCGTGTAAAATCAAAAGATAGAGTAATGACTGTATATAAAGCAGTAAGACTTGATGAGATTAATAAGAAACTTCAAGAACAACTTGGAGGAATTCTTGGAAACCTTGATCAGTATACTGTAGAGACAGGATTATCTGTTCCGAATAATATAGATGAAGCAGTTGTTACTGATGTTATGATTCAGGAAAACAAGAAGCCAAAGATCCCTAAATCAATAAAAAAGCCAGATTATTCGTTTGCTAAAACAAGTCAAACTGTAATTGATGACTATGAAAAAACAAAGGATCGCAAGCCAATATATGATAAATATCCTGAATATATAGCATCTGATACTCTGGATCCCGTAAATCTAGAGGATAAAAATTATAAAGTTGTCTACACTGTTAGAATCCGACTAATTAAGAGAACTACTTTAATGTTAGGTTCAAAAGTTACAAACCGCTATGGTGGTAAAGGTGTTATATCAAAGATCTTACCAGACAACTTAATGCCAATAATGGTAGATAAACAGGGGAATAAAAAGGTTGTAGAGATTGTAATGAATCCATATTCAACAATCAATAGAAAGATACCATCAGTTCTCCTAGAAAACTCCCTAGGATTAATCATTCACCGTTTACGGGATATGGTGGAAGAGTATAAGGGAACCAAGGCAGGTCAGAAGAAAATTAAACCTCTCTTGATGAAGTACTATCCAGGCCGCTTTGATAATATGACAGTTGAGGAAATCATACAAATGCATAATTCTAGCAAAATAGAAGAAATGTATTATATGAATGTTGGATGTTATTCAACAAAATTTACTCCTGATCTTGTTACAGAATGGATGGAAGAACTTGGCGTAGAACCTCAATCCAAGATCCTAATGCCACAAACTGAAATTGCCGATCTTAAAGAACTTAAGGAAACTCTAAGTGAAGAAGAATATCAGAAGGCAGTTTCAAAAATGACTGGAAAGTTTGTAGAAGTAGATAAACCATTGATGTGTGGTTATATAACATTCTTAGAGCTTTTCAAGATCCCATATTATGATGAAAAAGCAACGTCTAGTATGTTTATGCCAGATGGAGATATTAATCCATTTAAGGACTCACCAATTATGTCCCACGGTAAATATAGAACAACTGGACAAAAGATCGGTGAGATGGAGTTGACTGCTTACTTAGCCCGTGGAGCAAAACAGTTTATTGAGTACTCCCGTGGTGATACATCTACACAGGATTCTATTGAATTTATGAATAACCTTCTTGGACTTGGTGTAACAATCAAGAATGAAGAGGGATATAATATGGGAGCATCAAGTCTTAGAAATAGTCTTGGTGAAATGAAGGTTAAATTTAGACTCAAAAATAAAAAGTAATGGACATGGAACTTAATAAAAATACGCCTTCATGTTTAATGTTGGCCGCTAATCTTATAACTCCAGTTTCATTGGCTAGTATTTTTGAAACTGAAGACCTAAAAGATTCTGGTATAGAGTTTGATAGTCATCTTACTATTCTATTCTCTCATAATTTATTAGATAAGAATATTATCTTAAGAGACATCAATACTGTTATATCAGCCTCGCCTATATCAAAGAATATTATTGGTGGATTTGATATCTTAGAATTTCTCAAAGGACAAAAAAATCTTGAAGCTAAACCAGTTTTAGATTTATTTGACCTAGGAAACTTTGAGAATGAATCCGGATATGTGGTACTTAAGCTAAAAGAGAATACTGGCCTTTTTGAAATTTTAAATACTATAAATTCCGGTCTCTCTGAACTCTATGGAGTAACAAGTGATTTTGGAGATTACAAACCACACCTAACACTTGCTGAAGTACAGGCAGGAGTAAGCCAGAAATATATAGAGAATGAAATTTTACAACTAATATTACAAAAAAGTAAAATTAAACTTGAAGATTTTATATTCTCATATGATCTGGGAGAAAAAGATTATAAAGTATATGATCTAACAAATTTTAATTCTGTTGATAGATTTTTTAGAATTGAAAATTTAAAGAAAGAAGCTGCAGAATTTATTAAAGAATAAAATAAAGAAAGGTGACTTAAGGATAAAACTTTAGGTCACTTCTCTTTTCTCCCTCATGAAGCAAAGAAAATGCGAAAGAGAGAAGAGATTATCCTTATTATTGGGAATGGAGATATCTCTGTTCCAAAACTACAAAATAAAAAAGAATAATGAAGGATATAAAAGTTTATTATGGTCTTAGTGGAGCATTAAAAGGATCTACTATCGCCGCGTTGAAAAAGGAAAATTCAAATATTCAAATTATGGATTCAGCAATAAAGAGATGGAAGTATTATCAATTTGGTATCTTCTCTGGACTTACTGAATACACTGATCTAACTTATGGAATCTTGCATCTAGTAAGACTTCGTGAGTTCATGGACAAAAATCACTCTACTGAGAATGACCTCATTATAGAAAGGGGAATAACCGATTCACTGTTTTATTATTACTATAATGATGAGTTTAATGTAGGAACTGGGATGGACGAGAACTTGACTCTGATTAATAATGCTACGGCTCAGGAACAGATTCTCTTACTTCCAGATTTTTATAGAATTGAAAGAATTCTTCTAATTCAAGAGGATAAAGATTTTGTAAGAAATGTTGTTTTCCAAGACGAATTTAGAAGAAAAACTTTCAAAAATGATCCTGATTTTTACTTTAAAATGCAGGACTTGTATGTTAGTTTTACTAAGAGGCATAATGTAATTGATAAAGTAATCAGAATCACAAGTGCAAAGGAGTATATCGAAAATACTCTGGGGGAAAAACTTAAATATTAAAATTAGTATTTATGGCATCAGTTAAAAAAAGAAATGGCTTTATAGAAGATTTTGATCTTAAAAAGGTTCGAAAAGGTATTAGAGATGCAATGAAGACTGGTAGTGGTGAGTATTTTCCACGCCTAGTAGACGCAATTACTAATGAACTTAAAGATCTACTAAAAGATAAAGAAAATGATGTAATCACTGGTTCTGATATTGATAAATTTGTCATAAAACGCCTTCGGGACTACGGTCAAGCATCAACAGCAACAAATTATGAGAGATATAAAACTCTTAAGTATTATCAAAAATCGAGAGGCATAGTTGATAATGAAATTGATGGATTAATTTCTGGAACAAATGAGGCAGTTATTGATGAAAACTCAAACAAAAATTCACATCTAATCTCTACACAAAGAGATCTAATTGCCGGAATTGAATCTAGAAATTATGTAGAAAGAAAAATAATGCCGTTGAATCTACTCCAGGCACATCAAGAGGGATTAATTCATATTCATGATACAGATTATATGATTCACCCTGGAATCTTTAATTGCCAGTTAATTAATCTTAAAGATATGCTTCAAAATGGAACTGCAATTAATGGCAAGAAAATAGAAAAACCAAAGTCAATTCAAACCGCTGCAACTATTGCAACACAAATTAGTCTTCAAGTAGCTAATGGTCAATATGGAGGACAGACATTTAGTCTATCACATCTTGCTCCTTTCGTACGAATATCTTATAATAAATATGTTGATAAGCTTACTGAGGAATATACTAAACTGGGAAAAGAACCTGACTTAGATATTATCAAAGCTCAAGCTGAAAAACTTACTAGAGATGAAGTAAAGAGTGCTATACAGACTATCCAATTTCAAGAGAATACATTTTCTTCTAGTAATGGCCAAACTCCATTTGTATCAATCTTTATGTATATAAGTGAAGAACCAGAATATGAGGAAGAAACTGCTATGCTCATAGAAGAAACTATTCGTCTAAGATATCTTGGAATGAAAAACAAGGATGGTGTATATGTTACCCCTGCTTTCCCAAAATTACTTTATGTTCTCGATGAAAACAATGTCCCAAAAGATTCAAAATATAGATATCTTACGGACTTGGCTGTTAAAACTGCTGCAAAGAGAATGAACCCTGACTTTATTTCCGCTAAGATAATGAAGAAAAACTATGAAGGAAATGTATTTCCATGTATGGGATGTAGATCCTTCTTAGCACCTTGGAAAGATGAAGAAGGGAATTATAAATTCTATGGAAGATTTAATCGTGGCGTTGTAACTATAAATCTCGTAGATGTAGGTTTGTCAGCAAGAAAAGATGAAAGTAAGTTTTGGGAAATCTTAGATGAACGTCTTAACTTGTGTAAAGAAGCACTAATCCTCAGAACTAAACTTATCAAAGGAGCAACATCTGACGTATCACCTATTCATTGGCAAGATGGATCTGTTGCTCGACTAAAATCAGGCGAAAAGATTGATAAGTATCTTGAAAATGGATATAGTAGCATTTCTCTTGGCTTTATAGGACTCCATGAAATGTGTATGGCAATGTTTGATGAAAGTCTTACATCGGAAAAGGGAAGCGCATTTGCATTAAAAGTCCTGCAATACCTAGCAGATACTTGTAATAAGTGGAAGACTGAGGAATATCTTAATGGAGCTTCTTTATATGCAACACCATCAGAATCATTATGTTATAAGTTCGCATGTAAAACAGCTAAGAGATTTGGTATTATAAAAGGTATAACCGATAAAGATTGGTTCACGAATAGTTATCATGTAACCCCAACAGAAAAAATTGATGCATTCTCAAAACTAAAATTTGAAGCTCAATATCAAAATATCTCTAAGGGCGGTGCTGTTAGCTATGTTGAAGTTCCTAATATGGAAGATAACTTAGAAGCACTTGCACAGGTAATTGATTTTATGTATGATAACATTCAATATGCTGAGATAAATACTAGATGTGGTGATGTTTGCTCTACTTGTGGATATCAGGGCGAAATTACTGCAGATAAAGATGGCGTATGGACCTGTCCTAATTGTGGCGAAACAGATAGAGATAAACTAACAGTTGTTCGTCGTACTTGTGGATATATAGGTTCAACGTTTTGGAATAAAGGAAAAACAGAAGAAATTAATGAACGAGTATATCATCTATAATGAACTATTTTAAAATAAAAAAATATGACATCGCTAATGGAAAGGGAATTAGAACCTCCCTTTTTGTTAGTGGATGTACGTTTCATTGTAAGGGCTGTTTTAATTCCGAAGCATGGGATTTTAAATCTGGAAAACCATTTGACGATAATGCCAAAAAAGAATTATTTGAACTATTATCAGACCCTCACTGTGTAGGCTTAAGCGTATTGGGCGGAGAACCATTAATGCAAGGACAAGACCTATTAGATCTCCTAAGAGAGGTTAAAGAAGTATTTCCAGATAAAAATATATGGTTATGGACTGGATTCTATATCAATGAATTAAATGACTTACAAACACAAATTATATCTTTAGTAGATTATGTAGTGGATGGAAGATTCGAAGAAAATAATGCACTAAAGAAGTATCTATTCCGAGGTTCATCTAATCAAACTATTTGGGAAAAAGATGAAAAAGGAAATTTTGTAAGAAGTAAATATAATGATATATAACATCCAAACAAAAGTCGAAGAAATATGAAATATGATCGATAAAGATAAAATAGCAGATGAACTTTTGGATATGAGAGATGATTGTACTGGAAAAGGTATTATGTATATCATGATCCCAGACGAAGACCCAAATGATATTAGAATTGCAACACCAAAAAATATATTTTCTCCTAGCGAATTAGATGACTTTATTAGATTCATGCTAGAACACTCTAATTTCTCAGGAAAAATAGAACAAGGATCACAAAATTCTGTATGGGATTTTCTCATTAAAAAAGTTGATAAAAAACAATTCTTTTCTTTTGACTTAGTAGATGCTAAAATAGAATTAGTTGGAGTTTCTTTAAAAGATATTATTCAACGAAAACCTTAAATATGTATTATGAAAAAGTCAAAAAGAACAAAAAGTAATGACCCGGCTAAAATCTTAAGAATGATTAGTCGGGATGAAGAACTTGAGAGAAATGACGGTAAATGGGTAGCTATGAACCGTGTATTCAAAGACAAGAAAAAGTACGATAGAAAAAAGATGAAAAAGGACTTAAGGGATGACCTTGGGTCCTTACCTTTTTTACGAAAATTAAAGGGAGAAATTAATCTCCCTTCTTTTTTATTATCTCAAATCCATGCTCTCTTTTTCCTGTCGCTTTATTAGAGATTTGACAAGACTTTACTTTAAACCACTCTTCTATATCACTTGCTTTTGGAGTTTTTGTATAACCTAGGGAATTATAAATATTGCCTAATCTTTCTTTTATATTAGCCTTTGTATCCCTTTCTCCTATTTTAAACGAAGATAATATAGACTTTATAACATCATTTTCTAATCCTTGTTGATTACTAAGTTTTTTAAACTCTTTATCTAGATCTGACCTTTGATATCTCCAAGTTTTTATTTTGTCAACCCCAAGAGTTATAATATAATTACTATATTCCATCGGTACTAGAGATAAAACTGTATTATATTCCTCGTTACTAAGGTTCTCTTTCTGACTACATAGATATTTCATTTTATCTATGAAAGTAGTAAATTCATGATTAAATCTATTAAGAGTAGAATCTATCTTATCTTTTCTTTCTGAGATATTATATTCTTGATTTATTCGAGATAATATTGTAAACCTATCAGCATAGTCATATTCCTGTATCTCAAATGTCCTAAGTTCTGCTACTTGCATTAACTTATTAAACACAGGAACAGTCTTAGAACCTGAATGATGGTTAACAGCCACATAATCATCCTTATAATTAAAAGTTCTAGCTACTTTCTCATAATTTATAACTAATGAATCTTTTTCATTATTTGTTCCTTTATTATAAAGATTTAATAAATCATTTGTAGCTTTATCTTTCCTATTCATATAATCAATAAATTCCTGTTTAGAATTTTTATCACGTTTTAAAGTTACATATAAATCAGCACTATTCTTCCATGGGTTCTCTATTAATCTCTGTCTACCTAAAATCTGTGGTAAGTCTAGGGAAATATCAACACTAAGACAATCGATGTTAGCATTACTGAATATAAAACTTCTTGCATTAGTGGAGTAAAAATCAGCACCTAAGTATACTGTTCTTGTACAGAAGGTAAACATCTTATGTTTCTCACCTTGTTTAGGTATTGTTCCAATATACACTATTCCATCTTTCTTTTTACCTCCAAATGCTCTTCTAATCTTATCTTCATTAGTAGTAGTTTTACTAACTAGAATATTACACTGATCAATAGTAAGATGATTATATTTAATAGCTTTTGTAATATCTAAAACACTATTAACGTATATTACTGCTTCTTTTGATTGTATCTCTTGAAGTAATCCATTTTCATCTTTATAACGATATACTTCATAAACCCCTGATCTATATTTCTCTACTACCTTCTTAATTTCGGCCTGTATCGTATTTCTTTTTCCGCAATACTTTACATTTATCTGAGGCTTTATTATTCTTCCAGGTTCTTCTTTAACCCAGTCTAGTTCAAAATAAGGAAGAGTTTTAAAATATTCTAACATCTCAAGGTATTTTTCCATCATTGGAGTAGCTGAAACAAAACATACTCTCTGCAAATCTTTAACCTGCTCTACAAATTCTAATTCAGTATTAGACTTGAATTTAGCGTCCGTAAATATGCTCTGAAACTCATCAATAATAATGTAGAAATCACTAATTTTTTCTCCTAATGCTTCTTTAATATGTCTAAAGCTATCATAAGTAACCAATATTTTACACGGTCTTCCTGGATTAAATGGAGAGGGTTGACAAGAAGAATAATAATCCCTAATACCATCTTTCAACTTCAAAATCTTAGTTTTAACTGATTCTTCTGTCATATTGCTAAAACCAAGGTTAGTCGTTAATACTGGTTTTGGATTTTTGCCATTATTTCCAGAAAAATCTTTTTCAAAATTAGTCTGATTCTCCACTTCATTCCTAACATAATAAACTTCTCCTGGATGTTGATCTTCTTTGTTCTCTAGTAGGATTTTACGAGGACTGCATAAGATTACATTTTGAGGGTTTCTAATACAATATTCAGTATAACCACATCCAGTAATAGTTTTATTTAGAATATGAGGGAACTGGTAATTTTCTAAGGAGTAATCACTCCATTCACTGATATACCTAATTCCATTAGGTACAATAATAACTTGTTTATTCATATTTATATTAATTTTAGTTAAAAATAAGAATAGATGAGTATATTTTCTATTGTTCTCTTCTATTCTTTCCATACATAAGGAATTGAGAGGGTCTGAAATGCACTTTTTTAATGTTATTTTAATGTATTACCTAATAATCCCCACAAAAATGAAAAAATAGTGCATTTTTATATTTTACATTTATTATTAATCGGCGATAGTTATTATTTTCGCCGAAAAACTATAAATGTATTTTTAAAATGCAAAATGTTAATAAAATTCAACTCAAAATTTGTATATCCTTAATAAGTACTTTTGTTTTAAAAAATATTAACATCTTTTTATCCCCATCATTTTTACCTCTTATCATTATAGATTAGTTTCATTTCGGCCTATTCGTCATTCCATTCCTCATTATCGGCCTTCATTGCACGTAATATAATCTATTGGACCAGAGAAGTATACACATCAGATATCTCTTATTCAATAGCGTAGCTGCCAAAGCGTTAAGCGAAGAGGGTTAAACGAGGGACGGACTTTGTCCCGAGTACCGATGAGTAGCTTTGGAATGCTTCTATACACAGACCCGGGGTGGGAGCGTTAAGTGAAATGAGGAATGAAGTGACGAATGGAGCAAGCGAGTGGCGGATGGAATCCGGGCAGGCTGGGATTTTAAATGAAATGTCAGATCCTCTCAAGTCGAAAAAAAGAAAGAGGATTATTATGTTTTCCCCTTTCCCTTTTCTTTATTCTTTTTAAGTTGTTCTTTAAACCATGGAAGATATGCCTGTTTAAACACTACCTTACCTGCTACTACGCAGACTTGTCTAATAAACTCTTTCATGCTGTCCCTCCTTCTTTTTCAAGTTCATTTATTAGATTACGAGCAAAGTCATCATTAATCTTAGCCTCTTCCATTTTTTCGAGGGTCAGGATTAACTTCTTTTTTCCTTCTTTACTCATCATACTAAACTCTTTAAGGATATCTTGCTTAATAGAGTAATATTTTGCTGATTCCAGTTCTGCATCTCTAAATTCAGGGAACAGGATTAGTTTAAAATTATAAGCAATTGTTTCTCCCAATGTTTCACCTAATGCTCCGGCCGCAAATGCTAAGCCCAAGCCAAATGCTTTTACTATAAATTTTCCCATATCTTTTGTTATTTTATTTTCGTGTCCACCTGGGTATTTATCTAAGTATCTGTTTCAACCTTTTGGTATCTTCAGTCTAAGACACACATCTTAGAGACAGATCTTAGAGGGAGAGGAACTAAGCTTTGACTCTTAATTCACTCTCCCAATAGTTTATGCTAGTCCTCATCAAGATTATGTATATCTATATAAAGAGGACTTTCTTTTCTACAGAACATGTACCATGCTCCCTGGATGACTAAAGCTGTATCAGTTGCCATCCAAAATCCTTTCCAAAATTCACTTGTTATGAATCCAAGATACGATCCATATGCCGATCCTAGAATCGTTAAGATTCCTACGACATAGCATAAAAATTCTTTTCTACCCATATTTTTTGTTATTTTAATTATTGTCTCTTATTAAAAATTGCCAAAGGTTTCTCTCCTTAGGACTTTTGATACTATAATTATATAAGTCAATTCATTTTTTCAACTCCTATATTCTATATATAATAAGAGGCTGTATTCCAACTCACTATAGTATCCACATCCCATTACTAGAAATATGTGACGATACAGTCATCACGATATCTTGTTCATGGTTCACTTCCGTACGAAAGTTACATGCTTTAATATAACAGACTTAAACTATGTCTAAATCTTTATATTGTGTCGATTATACTCTTCATATAATCATCTTTTAATAAATTTCTGTTAATTAGGCTATCCCATTTAATATTATTCGTTAAGGGATGCCTTTTTTATGTCAACCTTTAATACGCTGCCGGCCTATAAGTTTACAATAGGCATAACAACTCCTACTTTTCTCTTTCGATAGTAAACCCGACTAGCATTTTTAGATCGCCGGCACGATCCTAAGCTCATCATTCTTAGATTTCCTTATAAAACTTCCCCTAGCCCACCTTCAGTATTGTTTTTATAAGTAAGTATCATACGTTTCAGATACATGATAAAATAAACTAGAAATCACTCTAATTAGTAATCTCTAGGAATAATCTCGAAACCAACATTCAGGCTTTTACACCTTAGAACTCTACCTACAGAATTCTTGTTAATTTCTATTCACATATAAGGATTTGGCACCCTTTTTAGACGGTGTTAAGAAAACTCCATGCAACAGCTAAATCTAAGCCCATCAGAGTAAAATTCAAGACTATCATTATGAAATCCAAGAGAATTCCAATAGGCTTCTTCATCTGATCTAAAAAATTTACGTTCTTCTGGATGATTTTTATAATAAGACTGATAATCATATCCTCCAGGACACCAATTTACAGCCATATTAAAGAATTCTAATGGTGGTTCTATTTCTCCATATTCATCATGAATCACTACTGATGGACTAGTTAAAAACTCTAGGATAGATTCTTTCGTGAGATCATAATATTTAATAATAGGCTCATCTCCAAATTCAATAAATCTATTAATATTTTTATTTTCCCACCAATTAGGGTTCCATAAAAATTTCCAACCTGCACTTCTTTTCCCCAAGTGAATTCTTTTTTTAGTTGGTATTATTGTTGCATAATAATTAGTTCCCATGACATATGTAAGGAACACAACCTTATAAAATAGTTAATTTCATCCGTCTGAGGGGGGGGGGAGATTCCTTATTTTTGTTATGGAGAAAGATAACATTTTTTGTGAAGAGTATAACAGTTTATATAGTTTCTTCACTACCATTGAATCAAGACCACCTACTCCAGGAATGATGGGACAAAATTCTAGTCATACCAATGGAGAGATGGAATTTTATGGAACTAATTCTTATGAAGAGTCTATTAATCTTATGAAGAATGGGTATAAAGAGATTCTTCCGAGGTTAATAAGTGGTATAGCTGATAGTAATAAAATATTATCTAAAAAATTTACAATACTTAACAAAGCTATAACAAAAAATGAAGTTGTTGGTTTTATACCAAACGTTCCAAATGCACTAAGGAGCTTACCTGACTCTATGATAAATGTAGTTAAAGCTCCGATCAAAAGAAAGACAATAAGTATAACTTATATTATGTCTGCAAATTGTTGTCAGGACAAGGAAATATGGATTAAAGCTGGAATACCACTATTAACAGCTATTAAGTTTATCGAGAGATCGGGCGTACAAATTAGACTTTTTGCATCTAATTTTTGTGCTGAATCTGGTAACCAAAAAGCACTATGTCGAATAAAACTTAAGGATTATGGTATAAAGCTTGATATACAGAAATTATGTTTTCCTTTAGCTCATCCATCTTTCTTTAGGAGATTCGGATTTAAGTGGATTGAAACACTTCCTGGAATTAATGAGTCGTGGAGTTCAGGATATGGTCATTCAATTGATGGCTTAGACCAAAGACGAGATTCTTTTAAGTGTTTACATGAATCTGAAGAATTTGTTTTAGATGCACAATGGATAGAAAGCGAGAATTTTGAAGTAGAATCAATATTAAAATATTTAAATTTTCAATAAATGTCTGAGAATAATCAACAAACTAGAGCTATTCGAGTTCTTAATGAAGTAGACGATCTTCTTCTTAGTGCATTATGTAATATAACTGCCAAAGATATATTAGATCAATGTTTACCATCAATTGAAGAAGCACTTAAACAACGATATGGTAAGCTTCCTGATGTAATAGAAATTCATGATAGGAAGACTGAAACCAAAAGAAAAGTTAAGGGCGTAGTACATGAAAAATTCAAAGAGATTTTACAGATCGTAGATCTTGGAATTCCTGTATTCTTAGTTAGTGGGGCTGGTATGGGTAAAAACGTAATTGCTAAACAAATTGCGGATGCCCTAGGAATACCATTCTACTTTTCAAATGCAATACAGCAAGAGTATAAATTGACTGGATTTGTTACGGCAGATGGTAAATTTGTAGAAACTCAATTTTATAAAGCATTTACTGAAGGAGGATTGTTTTTCTTTGATGAAATAGATGCCAGTATTCCAGAGGCTCTTATTTGTACGAATGCGGCTATAGCAAATAGATATTTTGATTTTCCAGGAAAAGGACGAATAGAGGCTCATCCAAATTTTAGAATTATCGCAGCAGGTAATACTTATGGTACTGGAGCGGATAATGAATATACTGGAAGATATAGATTAGATGCTGCCAGTCTTGATCGATTTGCTATTATAGAAATTGGTTGGTCTAGAGCTATAGAAGAGGAAATTTGTGAAGGAAATAAAGAATTAATTGATTTTGCTCATGTATTTCGGGAGATTGTAGAAAAGGCTGGAATTAGTTGTATATTTTCTTATAGAAGTTTAGATAGAATTAATAAGCTTCAGTATATCCTTCCGCTTGGTGAAGTCTTGAAGATATCGCTTCTTAAAGGTTTAGATGTTGATGATATACAAGTTATTAAGGGAGAGATTAGAAGTAGAGGATTAGAGAATAATAACAAATATGCTAGATGTATTATTAAACCTGATTTAGTAGAATTCTCTCAACCTATGAAGAAAAAAGAAGAGATTCAAATGGAACGTAGTGAAGAAATAGAAAAATACTTAAAGGGGATGTATGGAAATGATTGGAAGGAAAAAGACCGTATCATGAGAGAAGGCCCCTACAAAGAAAAATAAATTAAAGGATTGGATTTTATATCCTCTCCTTTTCTTTTTTTTTACAGTTGCTGTAACCAACTAAGAATTTGCTGAACCTCAGGTTTATTAGAGTTATCTTCTCTAATTTCATTAGTTAAATCATCTAAGAGTTGATCAAGAACTGTAAAGCCGAATTGATTTCCAAATAACTTGTGTAGAGTTTTATACTCGGTCTCTGTTATTTCACAGGACTTTTTAATAATCATATAATCCTCAATATTATGTCCATCTTCATCATATTCGTTGGTTCCAAATCCCAGTCCTAGGTCTGATCCATAACCAAGATCTGAGGCTGCCTTAATAATTTTATTTATAAGGTCTACTTGATCTTCGTTGAATATTTCAAATCCATAAAAATCAGCTTCATCAGCCCAATTTTCCTCTACTTTTATTAAATAATATTTCATACTCCGTCTGGATTTTGTTTAATAAGTTCTTCTAATTGTTCTTTATCTGAATTTTCCCAAGCAGTACCTAATTTAATACCACCTACAAAAGCTCTAGCAACTGCTTCAAATATTTGTGGATAATCTTTATCAATTCCACCAATTTCAAAATTAGATGATGCTCCAATTTTAAAAGCTTGTTTTACTAGAGAAATAACATCTTCATTTGTTGTTCCAAGATTCTTTACATAAGACTTAGTCAACCAATCTACGTACTCTTCTTTTGTGATTCCCATAAAACTGTTACTTCTGGACTTTCAATAAATCCGCCTCCTTCTAGAACAGTATATCCTTTTAGTTCTAAAATAGCTTTAGCAGCTTTGGAAATACTTCCCATCCAATTTACTTTAAATTTACCAAGGAGAGCTTCTTCATTAATCCAATTTTTTATTTGTTGTAATTCTTTCTCTAACTCTTCTTTATTTGCTTGACTGACTTGTCGAGCCTCTTCTGCGCTTAATAATTCTACCATGGCTTTCCTTTTATTTTCCATCTTACAGTAAATATTACTATGTATAGAAATATTAATAGAAGTATTGCAATTCCCATCTCAAAGAGGAAAGGTGAAAATACCCACCACCATGACCAGGGAAATATACCAAATAATTTTAGAATTATAAATAGTATAGTAAGTCCTGTTGCAAATAATGAAAATCTAATTGTTATTCTCATTTTTAATATAAATTTTAACTTTATTATTTTCTATCATAAAATAATCTATATAGCCTAGACCCTCTATGAGGTCACCTTTCATTAGTAATGGACCGCCAGAAGGATCTATTCCAGCTATTGTATTATCATTTTCATAAAGAATTCTTATATACTCCTCTTCCAGAGTATAATGATCTTCATCATAGATAAGGGTATGATCTATCCCTCTCCCATGTAGAAAAAATTCTGACTCTTGTTTTGAGCCAGAGTAATATTTATTTGTTTCCATAACAATCATTTATGTGTTTTACTGCATTGTATGCTTCAGTGAATTCTTCTTCAGAAATTTCAATAGGAGTTCCTCGTCGATGACAAAGAGTATAAGTTTTCCCATTCTTTATAGAGTAAAAATTATCGCTGATGTAAGATTCTGTTACATAAACAACTGTACTATTTTCTGGAATAGGAATTACCTGTCTCTTTCTTTGTTCAAGAGTTACAGTAGTTATAAGTAAGGAATCTTCGCGTTTTACTTCTATAACTTTAGTAAACATCTCTGTTTTCCAATTATCATTATTCAAGACAGTTTTAAAACATTTTCCAGTAATACCATCATATTCTTCTTCCTCGTTTCTCTCCTTAATAGTTCTATCTATAAGTTCCATAAGCTCAGAAGTTTCTTTTGTTTTACCAATATAATTTAGTATTAATTTAAGTTCAAGAAGATCCTTTGTTCTTTTACTTCTTAAGTCTTCACCTGTCATTTCAATTTCTCTTGCCATCTTTTATACAAGCTTCTAGGTCTTTCTTACATTCTTCATAGTTTGGAATTGGAAATAAAGATATATCCATTTTAATTCCATTTCTTTGCCAAACCCATTTAAGGGTTGAATAGATTTCATCCGGCTCTGAATCTTTTGTAAGTTTATAGTCTTCTTTCAGCCTGAGTCCTTGTTTATCAAGATACTCTACATCTTTTGTTAGATCTTGGTAAATTTCAGAACCTTCATCTATGTTTATATAATTTCCTACATAAGGTAAGTAAGCCCTAAATGAAGTTCCGTCCCAATAGAAATAGATAATTGTTCCAGGACCATAATTATAGCAGATAGTGTATTCAATTATCGGAATACCCTTTACTACAATAGTATTAAATATTTCATAGTCCTTAGGGCTAAAGCAGAAATCACATAAATCTGTTTTTATTTTTTCATTAAAACTGTGCTCTTCCTCTTCATATAACAAGTTAATAAGAGTGCCACAGATAAGACTAGAATTAACCTTGGTTTTATCCCAGATCTCTGCAGGTAATTTAGTCTTTTCGTCTTCTGTAAGCTCAACTGCATAATCTAGGAGTTTTTCATGAACCAAGTTGTTAAATTCAGTCATAGTTAGTTTAGGAGCTGTTATTTCTCTTCTTCCTAACTTTTGATTTTTGTTTATAACAAACTTTTTCATAATATATTAAATTATTCACATAAGTAAGGAAAAAGAGGGAATTACCCTAAATTAGGCATTCCCTTTGTTAGTTCTTTTAGATTTTTTGCAGTTTTATATAATTTCTCAAAAGTAGAATTATCTACCTCATCTAAAATCATATTAGTTGCAGTACTATAGATGTTTGAGTTAAAGATATATAATCTTCTATCCCAACCACTATGAAGATTAAACACCAAAGAACCATCATTTTTCTGTTTTTCGAGTGAAACAAGATCACAGAATACTTTTTGCTTACTCTTAATCTTTTTCACTTTTAAAAAACAGGTTTTGTCTTTTACTTTAAACTTAAAACTTTTACCTTCAATACTTGTCATCTTTTTCGTATCCATCACATTTTTCAATAATACATACGTTGCTACCTTGTTGGTGAGTAGTATAAGATTTACTATCTATATCTTTTTGTTTAATTGCTCTTCCCTCTTTAATATAGACCCTTGCTCCTTTTGGTGAAAAATCTATAACTCTTCCTATTTTTAGAGAAGTTTTTCCATTTGGATAAACCACAAGGTCTCCAATATCAAGTTTTTTATTAAGAAGGTCTAAAACTTCATTTTTATGATTAGTATTTTTAAGCTGATGTGCAATCGGTTCTGGAAATTCTATAAAATCCATGCCTTATATTTTTCAAATTCATCTTCTTCAATAGGTTGGCATTCAAATTCTTTGCCATTATATCCAGAATATGACATTAATTTTCCATCATCATTAAAATGAACTAGCCCACTATGTTCTTCGTCAAAACGTATACTTCGCCCTTTATGAACGATTATGTTTTCACAACTAACATTGTCAGGAGTTTCTATTTTAGTAATTTTGATAAATACTGTAACATCTCCATTAACAGTATCAGCTTTAAAGTACTTTCCAATATAATCTTTTGTCTTTTCTAAGAATGGTTTTATTAATTCTTGAAAAGCTAAGTTTACTTGATCTTGAAGTGCTTTAAGTTCAGCTATATTATCTTTCTCATAGTAAGAGAGATAATGTTTGATATTACTTAACTTATCTATTCCTAAGTCTTTAAGTGTCATCATATCTAAGGAAAATAAGGGGACTTTTAATCCCCAATATTTACCCAAGTTACGTAGTGAGGGAAGTATTTCTCATTACGTTCCTTTAAGTCTTTTTTATAATCTTCTTCATTCAAGTAACAAATAAGTTTCATCTCATCTCTCTTCCAAAATTGCCACCACTTTCTCCTGCAAATTACAGTAAGAACTAATAATTTCTTTTGATTTTCTGGAATATCTTCATCTTTACTAATTCCATAAATCCCAAGTTTTTGACTTAAGATAACATCTCGTTCTTCTGCCCATTTAGCATATTTATGTCGATTGATGAAGATTATAGGTTTTTCATTACTTGGAACTGTACGATTATAACAAAGCTGTTGTGCTAGAATACAATAATGCTCTTCCTCTTCTTTTATTCTAGCATCATCTTCCCAACCATCAAGATGCCCTTCTCTCTTAAATCGATCTTTAATGTCCTGTACTAATGATTCTGCTTCCTGTTTTTCAGTAAATCCTGTACCATCTACCCATTCTCCATTAAAGAGAACTTCTATATTATAAAATTTTCTAATCATAACATTTATAAGGAATTCTCGATAAATCTAGATCTTATTAAGTAATCGGGGATTTGTGGTCTTGTTTTATATTCCCACCATTCGGATCCATCATACTCCCCTCGTTCAGCCCAATCTCCATTTTTAAACCAGATTAGACCGTATAACTCTTGACCTCCATAACCGTTGTCATATTCAATTTCTCTTAATGTTTCTAAGATTTTATCTAATTCTTCTTTTGAATAATTTTGTTGAAGTCTTATTTCTTTTCCTGAAACATTAATTTCCAGACATTCAATACGACTAAAATCGTTCTTTAAAAACTCTGATAATTCATTATATGCATTTATCATATTATAAAAAATAACCCAGAGCCTTTACCCTGGGATTTTAATATTTTAATCAAAGTAAGCATTATATGCATTGTAATTTGTATACAATGAAGGTTTGGATGCAGGATTAAGTACCTGATAAAACCAAATTTCCTCATCGTACTTGGTTACAACGATATTCTTTCGAGTATCAATCTGGATGATCTCTTCCTCATTAAATTCATCACCAACTTTAAGAGATTTAATCTTAGAGTCTGACTTAATGTAGGAATAAGACATGCTATTGAAATCTCTATGACGAATATTTTGCCATTCCTCAAGCTTTTTCTGCTCCTCTTCAGTAGGATTCTCATAATCCTTTACAGTAGGACGAGGCGTAGGATTGTCATATTCTTTCGACTGCTTAGCAAATAGAGAGATAAGATTCCCTTTATTCTTTTTCATACTCTCCATATCACTTTCCTCCAGATAGCCACGTATACAACGATAGTCATAGGAGTTAGTAGATACATTGAAGAAATTCTTTGCTTTTTTAAACTGGTCAATACCATGAATATTAACTTCACTAACGATAGCCTTTAGAATATCAATTGTTGAAATCTTAAGAGTATCAATGTACTCTACTAAGTCGTTAGTACAAGACTTATCATTCAGGTTATCTTCCAAATACTCTTTTACAGTAGAAAGCTCGAGATTTCCAAATTCTTTGATGTATCGAATACGACTTGGACGATCAAGAAGATTTTCATTAACAGATAGGCTGTTCGTAGTGAGAAGGAATACCTTACGATATCCAATATTGTAAACACCGTCCATAATCTGAAGGACAGTAGAATCCTTTTCACTAAAATTCTTCTCAAATTCATCAAAGAAGAGCGTACAATCAAAGTTAAAGCCAGATAAATACTCAATCATGCTCTGATTCATGTCACCCATATCTTTTACAATGATAATAGGCAATCCTAGGAGATTTGCTAGAACTTTACTTGATACAGTTTTACCTGCACCTCTAACTCCGTTCATCATAACGCCAAGATTTCCAGTAGTTTCCTGGAAGGTCTTATACACATACTGCACAAATGAAGTTTGCAAACCATAAATCTTATAGTCAAATACAAACTTATCTGCATAGCGCTGTAAATACCACCCTCTACCCATTGCTTCAAAGCAAATATTGTAGATACCTACAGGAAGTTTATCAACGTTACTGAAATCTCCCTCTACTCTCTGAAAATCGTTACCACGCTTCAGCCAAGATACTTTTGTCATAATTTTTCTGCTTATTTTAATTTAAAAATTGTTATCATGTTTAAGGAATTACCCCCCCCC
>AUXO016729865.1_pt1 | contig 39627 bp, 20 predicted proteins | sample 768731 | NCBI WGS metagenome assembly AUXO01 (sample SAMN02715735, study PRJNA202380) | gut metagenome | biome: sheep rumen | host: Ovis aries | place: New Zealand: Palmerston North | reverse complement strand
CCTCTAACATTATCTCTAGCTATAGTGTTTTGAAGTCTTCTAACTTCTCTCATTGTTCTACGAGTATTAATAGGAGGTGCAGGTTCTTCCATTAATCTATTTGCTTCTTTAATACCTCTAACATTATCTCTAGCTATACGATTATCTCTAACTCTGTTTATAACATGATTTGCAGTTCCTCTTGTCATATTAGCAGCTTCTACAACATATGGCAATGCTGCTTCTCCTGCTAATAGAAAACCAGGAGCTGCTGCTGCTACATTAGCAAAAGTTTCTAATCCTTTATAATTAGGTCTAGCAGCAATTCTTTGCTCAGCTCTTCTACCTTGAGCCATTCTTTGATTTCTATAATATTCGTCTCTAGCTCTTTGATTGTTTATCTGTCTTTGATATCTAGCTTTAATCATATCATCATTACTCATTCTATTGCTAGTAACATTTACTTCTGGCAAATCTCTAGTAGCTTTATAGATGTTATTATTAGTATCATTTACATTAAATTCTGGCAATGTTTTACCTGTAGCAGGAACGTAATTGTCATTATTATTACTTCTTGTAGTTGCTGGTCTAGCTGTTTGTCTTTGAGTAGAAGAACTTGTACTTTGAGTATTGTTACTACCAGGAATAGTAAGATTGTCACCTACATAAATTTTATTTACATCTTGAATACCATTGGCTTCTGCAATAGCTTGTACAGTAGTACCATAACGTCTAGCAATTGCTGAGAGAGTATCTCCTTTTTGAATAGTATACCCTCCGTTAGTGTTTCTACGTTTACGAGTAGCAGGAGCTGTAGCACTTTGACTTCTAGATTGCATTTCTGCAATATAGTCAGTAGGTTGTTGATAATAACGATTTGCTTGTTGCCAAGCTGGGACTTGACGTCCACGAGTTGTTTCTAAACTTGCCATAATTTTATTTGTTTTTTAACGTTAAAAAATGAATTAATTAATCACTTATCCATTCTGCTATACTTTGTGTAGGAATAACTGTTAAAGCTGTTTCTCCAAGTTTATAATATTTATTATTTTTATCAAGTCTACTTAACATATTAATAGAATGATATAGAGGAATGTTTCGCATTAATTTAACTTTAACTTTATTTTCTCCAGCATACAAACCTGAAGTATAAGTTGCATCAAATTCATCACCTTGAATGATATATTGTGATATAAGACCCATAGTATTCAATAAATCACCAGCCCCAGACATAGCAGCAACAGGAGATGACCAAAGTTTTCTAGCTTCACTAGCAGCACCAAAAGGATTGTACATAAAACTTTCAGCAGCAAGTCTATCTGATTCATAAATCATAAAGTTATACAAGAAACCTTTATCATCGTTATCATCAGCAATACATTGAATTGCAACACTAAGACAGATAGCAGCGAGAACACCATAAATATCTCCCATAGCTCTACGAATATTTGCTTTATCATATTCACTCATACTATCTTTATAAAGTCTATAATGAGTAAAGAAATCAATATAAGTTTTGAATATATTTTGAATCCCTTTAACATTTTGCAATTCACTATCAGTCATTCCAGTATCTTTCTGAAGTTTTTTAACATAATTTCTATTTCGTAATGGCATTGCTAAAAAGTCTATTAATGATTGATAAGCACCTTTTTCTACAGTACCTCTTTCCTCATTATAATAACCTATTCTTCTATAGCGTTTCATAATACCAGGATAGATATGTTTATGATATTGCATAAGCAAACTTCCATACCAAAATTTTTCAAGTTGTGCAGCATCTAATTTACCATAGTTACCATGAATCTTTTTATTAATACTTATAACACGTTGTTTAAATTGTCCTAAAAGCTTATAAGCATCAGCTCCCATAGATTCTAGTTTACCGCCTTGTTTAAATTCCATAATTCCATTTTCACCAAGAACTAATTCGCTACGAAGAGTTGGATGCAATTCATCATTTTCAAAATCTATTTTAGCTTGCTTAATATATTCCTCACGTTTTTGATTATACTCTTTAAGCCTATCTTTAAGATATATTTGACTAAATTTAGCAGCTAAATCTTCTCTAAAATCAGTATAGTTAACTTTACTATTATCGTTTCTTAATTCATATGTTTTAAATTCTTCCCACAACTTCTTTTCTTTTTCATCAAGCATACTTTCAAGCACAATATAAGAAGAATCTCTAACAACTTCAGCTAAATTTTTATATTCATATTTAGGTTTTCCGTTTATTTTCCAATCAGCATTGAAATAAAGTCTATGAGAAGCTAAAGCACCAAACAATCCAGCACCTATTTGCATAAGATGTTCACCCATGTGAAGAGGACTATATTCGAAATCTCTAATCTTTTGCAAAGTATCTTCCAAATCAGGAGTTCTAACAACACCTTCTAGTTCACCATAATCAAGTACATTAAAGAATTTAGCGATAGCAGATTGAACTGTAGTTGCTTTATCTTTATAAGAATCAGCAGCATAACTTGCCATTCCAAGAGCATAATCTTGTAAACCTTTATGTATTGCCTTATATGGAAGAACGTCTCTAGCAGCACCTTCTGCAATAATTTGATATTTACCAACTAAAACGTTAGCAACACCGCCTGTTATATTAAATGTCATAAACTTAGCAGAAGTAAGAGATTGAACAATATTAGCAGCTTTTATAAGACCTGGATTAGTTTCTTCTTTATATTGGTCATATAGATAACGTCTAAACCAGTTTTGAAATTGATTTATTAATTGTGTATCTTCAGTTTCTATAACTCCATGCTTATCTCTTTTAAGTTTTTTAGACATTAATACTCTTTTTTTAGATTGCATAGATTTCAACATCTCTATTGCAAAGAAACCTAAATACTTTTCTTCTTGCTTAGCATTAAAATGACACATATTAAGAATGAAATTATCCATAACATCTTTCCAATTATCATCTATTTGCCCAGCATGAATTTCTTTTCTTTTAGCTTCTTGTTCTCTACGTTTACGTCTATTTTCTAAAAGTAAATTGTAGTAGTCTTTATCACTCATCCCATTTTCTTTTACGGGGGTGGTATAATCAATCTCAGGAGTTTCATTAGTGACAAGCCATTCTAGTAAAGGAAGTCCTGTTACATCATCATGAGCATAATCAATATTTTCTCTAAATTCTTTAGAACTTGTTGACATATCAACCCAACCAACAAGTTTACCTAATTCTTTAGCAACTTTTTTACCAGTTAATTCTTCTTTCTTTCTCTGAGCAGGAAGATGATTATTGTTCATCCATTTAATTCCACTATCCAAATGAATAAGTTCTTGCATAGTTTTTAAAATAAGATTTTTAAGTCTTATTTCATATTCATTAGGATTGTAATCAGGATTTGAATAATCTTTAGTATCAGTATATCTAGAATTAGGTGTTTCTAGTTTTTTACCCCCTTTTTTAAAGTTATTGATAGTATATCCATATTTATGGTCATGATTAGTCATGTCTTTAGAACCATCTGGATTGCCATAGACATCTTTACCGTCTTTAGGTCTTCTACTTTTTTGAGCATAAGCTGGTTCATATTGATATGTAGAAACCCAATCACCATTATTAGTAGTATATCCAAGAGCAAGATAAGTCCAACAATCAACAGGTACCGTAGTATGAGTATGAGGATTGTAAATATGATTAGCATCATACCAATCTTGATAATTCTTATCAGCATTAGGATTACCTGCAGCTCTTTCCTCTTCTCTTAAAGCTATACGTCTACGAAGTTCAGCAGTATAATAAGGAGTTTCTAAAGTTCTAGTATGTTCTTTTATGGTTTTGAGGGCTTCAGTTCTTTGCTTATCTACAAATTTATGATAATTTTTAGCACTAGGAACACAATAACCGAAAATATAATGATTTATAGTGTTAATGCCATTTCTATTTTCAATCATTAATTCCATCCATTTTTTATAATAGCCAGGCTCTCTCTTATTTCTTTCTCTAGCAAGTTCAGCTTGTTGATTATAAAGTTTAGTGTTAACTTTAAATTCAACATTATCTTCTATGAATTTTTTAACTTCTTCTTTCTTTTCTTCAGAAGCATCACCTGTTTTTAACTCATCTAATTGAGAATATAATAGTATAAGACTGTCAATATCTTCTTCAGACAATAAAGCAGTTTCTATTATATTTTCTTGACTATTCCAATATTTAGAGAGGATTTTATTAATTTCAGTAACTGTTTCATAATATTCACCAGACTTATTTTGGTTAGTACGCATACCATTGTAAAAGTCATCGTTGAACACATCATCACTTTTTATGCCATTACTAATTAAACTTCTATCTGAAAATTGGCTATCTTCAAATATTCCATAACGAAGAGCTTGATAATTCTTTACTTTAGCAATTTGTTCAGCTGTAAGTTTAGTAGCATCTATAAAACCTTTATCATCTCTAGCTTTTGCAGTTCTAGCTATATTAAATAATACACTACGACCTTTTTTCTGCTGATTGAAAACACTAAAAGCATCACTAACTTTTTGTTGTATTTCAGGTTTAGCTCTGTAAGAAGCATTATATGCTAGCCATTCTTTAGACTCAGCATAATCTGGATGGTTCTCTAATAAAGTTTCTATAGGAGTTATAAGATTTCCATTTCTATCATATTTTTCATAAGTTCTGATAACTTTTAGATGTTTATCTAATTCTGCGTCAAAAGTTTCATTAGTATCATAAGTATAGTATTTGTCATTCAAAGCACGCATACCATTTATATAGGTTAGTAATGCGTTAGTAGCTTCTAAAGAGAATAATACTGCTTTTTCTCCTGTAAGACCATTTTCTTCTCTTAAGAAATCTGCAACATCATCTTGATTTAAAGCAACTTTCTTTACAATAGTATGATTCTCTATATCAGTATAATATTCAGTTGTAAGATTATCTATTTCTTGATTAATTCTATCCAATTTAGCTTTGTTAGCATCATCAAGTTTTCCATTTCTTTGAAATTCTAATATATCCCTACGTTGTTTTTCTAGTTGTTTGTACATTGAAAACACTTTTTTGTAAGGAGAATAAAGAATTTCTGCTATAAGTTCTACTTCTTTTTGATAATAATCATCTTTTAAAACTTGATTAATATGATTTAATTTCCACTTTTTAAGGTTCAGTTGGGCTTCTAAATGTTGAATACTATTTTCACCATAAGTAGCAGCAGCTAAATCTTGAGCATCTACTAAATCATTGTAATCTTTTACAAATTGTTCAGAATGCTCTGTAATCCAATCACCGTTTTTAATTAAATGATTTATATCTACTGTATTGCCATTTCTATTAGCTTCAGCAACTATATCATCCCATTCTTTATCAAACTCTCTTCTTCTCTTAGAAGCAAGCATATCAACTGTATTTAAATTAGCTGTAAGTTCTTTTGCTACAAGTTGAACTAAAGAATTATTAGACTCTTGTAAATCATTAATCCAAGCCTCAATTCCAGATGTAGTTTGGAAACTATCTACAATAGTCATTATATTTTGCTTAAAACGTGGGTCATCTGATAAACTAGCAAGATAATCAGTTGCAAATCTTCTAAAAGCATTATTAATTCTAGTATAAGTATCTAATCTATTAATATCATTTTGAATAGAATCAAGTTGCCTTTTAGTAGCTGGATTGTCACTAGTATGTTCAAACATAGCAATAGTTCTATATTCGTCAACTAGTCGTTTAGCGTCAAGTATAGTTTTAAGAAATCTAACTCTTTGAGCCTTATCTGTTTTTATAATAGCTAAACACTCATCAGAATCAATAGGAACCCAATTGCCATTAGCATCTTCGATAAAATTATCTATTTCTGATATAAGACTACCAACTTTTTTATGAACATAGTTAGAAGTAATATTTATAACTTTGTCATAATTTATAGTAACAGAATCTACAGTTGCTTTAATGTCATCTTTCTTAAATTGGTCAGTAGCAGTTTTAGCTAATGGGTCATTTTCTGAAAAAGCCATGTTCTTAATAGTTTTAACACTACTAATACCAAAGTCTTTATCAGTTACTGTAGAGTGACGAACATTACTTGTAGTTTCTGATTCACTAGAAGGCTTTACAGTATATACAAAATTTAAGTTATCTACAATACGTTTTTTACCTATTGTCTTATCATATTTGTTTAATGAATTAAGAACATTCATAAGATGTTCGTTAGGCTGAGTAGGAATAGTTCCTTTGTTTAAAGCATCTTTAAATCCTTTATCAAAATAGGCAAGTCTAACTTCATATTTTTCGTTATTAACATGAAATACACCAACTTGACCACGACTAATATAATGAGTCAATAGAGGTTGAAAAACATAATAAACACTATTAGGATTATTCTTAAAAGCAGCAGCTGTATCTCTTTTTAATTTAGCTATAGTTTCAATATCACTAGCTCTGGGATTATCTAAAGTAGTAACAACGGTTGTTGTTTTAGTTGATATTCTTTCTTTTGCTTCTTTAGCTTCTTCTTCATATTGAGATAATATATCTTGAATGTCAGGTGTTTCTTCAGTAATAATTTCTGCAACTACATCTTCATAGAAAGAAGAAGGATAAAACCTATTATTTACAGGATTTATAGACAATTCAGAGTTTTCATTATTCTCAAGTTTATTAAGAGGATAAAGAACTAAACTTCCATCATCAACAGATTGTCTAATTCTATATAATGTATAATTATTTTCACCTGGAAATTTAAGAATAATATAGTCATTCGCAACATATCCTTTAGCTTTTTTATTAAAGTATGCAAGAGAATATTTTTCTACTAAATTCTTAAAATTAGGATTAGAAGCACTTAAGTAAATAATATTGTATCTTGTTTTTACAAGGTCTGTAATAGTTATAGGCTCGCCATATTCATTAGATACAGTTTTATTACTAACTGTGTGTCTTCTTATAGCAATAAGTTTTTCATAGTTGGCTCTTATAAAGTTTTCTCTAAAAGTTCTATAATCAATATATCGTTCACCTATTTTAGAGTTTATAACAAGTTCTTTTACATTATCAATAACACTCAAGCCATTATATATGGCTTCATTCTTTATTACTTTTCCAACTCCATTAGCAACAGTCTTGCCTCCATTTACAAGATAATGATATTTTATAATATCTATAGCAGCATCATGAATTAAAGGATTGTTATTGTTAAATGCTTTAGCAAATAATGAGTATATTTCCTCACTACTATTAGCATTTTCTTTATAAGTTAAACTATGTCTAAAATTATTATATTTATTGCCAATCAAATCAACATCAATGTATTCAAAAACACCTCTATGTTTAGCTCTTTGTTGTATAAAATATATCTTTTGAGCAGGAGAAAGATGCGACCATGTTTCTAGCTCATTTTTAGTAGGATGATTAATATCTTTACAAACAAAGTCTATATCTAGTGTGTCAAAACCATATACTCTTCTTTTTTCCTGTTCTAATATTTCATTAAACTCATCTATTTCTAATACTCTATTTTCTGCAATATCAAATCTAACCAAATTACCTTCGCTATCAACAACAAAAGGTAAAGCTACATCAGATGCTCTTCTATAAAAATCTCCTAAAATATATTGAGTATAATCACTATAATTAGAAGGAGTAAGTTTAGGACTTTCATCCTCTGTCATAGTAAAGCTATCATTCAAACTTCTAACTTCATTATCGAAATTAGTAGTTTTAGTAAGAAATAGTTCTTTATTAATTTTAATAGAAACAGCCGAAGCATATTTCATAAAATTATACATAGTAGGATAAGTAGAAATACCATCTGTAGAAAGAAATTCTTCGATAACTTCATCTGTTGTCATGTGATTACTATTCAAACCAGGATATACAGCACGAAGAAGATTAACAAAATTACCTTTAGTATCTTGAGCTTTCAATAAACTTTCTTTTCTCTTAAGTATTTCTGTAATTTTATCAAATACTTGAGCAGTATCAAAAATGCTTTGTTTAGCACCAAACTTATCAGGATTTAAACAAGTAGCATATTCAGTTAAACCACTAGCTAAAGCATTAAGTTTGTTAAATTGTAATATAGTTATTAAATCTACAATATCATTGTCATCAACATTATTAAGTTTATTATGGTATCTATCTTGAAGTAAATGAGATATTATAGGAATAACACTCATCTTACTTGGGTCAGTTGATAAAGTAGTATTAGCAACATCAACACCAAAAAGTCTTTCTATATTTTCTCTATAGGCGGATAGTATATTTGACAATAATGTATTTGTATCAGCTTTTTTAATATTTATATTTTTTCTTTTAGCTAATTCAATACATTTTTCTTTAATAAATGCTTCAGTAGGATTGCCATAACTTACTTGATACGCAGAATTTCTACTATTATTTCTATTAACAAGTTCTGTAATAGCAGGTTGTACCATAAATGCTACAGAAGTCATATAATCAGAACCGATAGAAGGAAATAGTTTATATACAGGAAATGTAAAAGTATTAACATTAGGAATAATACCTTCTTTAATAGCATCAAGAATATGTGCAGTTGTTTGAGAACTATAAGAAGTTATAAGTTTTCCAACAACATTTTTGTTATTTTTAGACCAACCATATCTTTGATGATGTACAACAAAGCATTTATCTCCATTTATTGTTTTAACTTCATATTCTGTTTTATCATACATCGATTCTATATCTTCTTGCTTATATCCATCTTTTTCGCGATATACAACAGTTATGATGTTATTTGGATTAACAATAGGTCTTGTAGTGTTACATACAGAACAGAAGCCATCCATAAAAACACTCATACCTTTAAGTTTAAGACCAGACATAGCATCAAAATGATATTCAAATTGGTCAAAAGGATTATATGTACAAGTGCTATTAGGCTTGACATTACCTGTAATCATTTCTCTTGCACTATAGTCTTCACCAGCGATATCTCTAAAATTAGAAGTACCAAATAATTCTTCAATAACTTCATCTGATTGAAGAATATCTATACAAGAATTGATAATAGCATTTTCCAATACTTTTTCATCTAATGCTAACAATTCTTTTTCAGACATCGCTTCTAGTTCTTCCATAGTAGGAAATGGAATTCTAGTTATAACACCATTCTCTACTTTAGAGTTAAAATTGATACCATAAATAGAGTCAATATCAAAGTCAGAACCAGTTTGAGCAACCCAACCATCAGGAACAACAATTGTAGAACCATAGGCGTCGTCTATAAATCCTTTAATTTTCATTATAGAAATAGACTGTTTACCTTCAGTAGGAATACGATAACCTATAATTTTGTCAAGACCTGCAATTTCTAATTCAGTACGAAGTTGCTCATCAGATTTCAAACTACCATCAATATTATATCTATTGAAATTAAAATTATTCTTAGGAAGAAGAATTTCTGTATAACTAACTCTAGTAAATTTATTTCTATTTTCTTTTGACAATGCTTTATATTCTTCTTCGCTAATAACATTTCCTAAACTATCGGCATAAGCATTAGGATGATATTCCAAATTAGAACTAACACCAATTTGACCATGATACTCATCATAGTATTTCTTTTCTTTAGCAGTAAGAGCTTTATATTCTTCTTTAGTTACAATAGTTTTAGCATTGTTTTGCTCGCCTAATTTGTTTCGTTTGTAAGTTGTAGTTTTATTCGCTTTAAAACCAATACTTGTCATCTGAGCAGCATGGAAACCAGGAAGCTTTTGTCTAGTTATTTTATTTTGAATAATACTTTGAGCAAGACTTTCAACTTTTATAGCTACTGTTACATCAAATAATGGCATATTAGTATCACCAGTATCAGGATTTATTTCAGTAAATGCTAACATATTACTGTCAAGTCCTGTTCTTTTCATTTCATTTCTTAATTCATCAAGAAATGCTTTTTTATCAAAACCTACAATTCTTCCCTCATCAGTAAATTTAAGATTATTATTTTCATCTAATTCTACTCCAAATTTAGTAGCAGTAGTTATAAAAGCTTGCTTAATTTTAGCGCCATAAACTTTAAATATAATACCTTTTCTACGAAGATTTTCTGGGTCAGATAAATTGTCCAATACTTTCTTCATAAATTGAATACCAGCTTTATTTTTAGCATTCAAATGTTGAGGAGTATCCAACTGAGTATAAAGATAAGTATAATCAAACAATTCTATAGCATCAGAACCAGTATCAGCTATAGTTGCTTTAAACTTATTAAGATTAGCTTCTGTTAAAACACCATCATTATTCCAAAATGTAAGTACATTAGTTTTACCAGCTTTTGTAGTTTCCACAGTGTTGCATTGAGCAATATCAGCAGAATCCATAACTTCTGCTAAAATTTCTAATTCAGTACCACGAAGAAGTCTAGGTATTAAAACAAATTCTGCATTCTTAACTTGTCTAGGTGCAGTAATATGGCTTTCTGTATTAGTATTGTGGTCGTAATAAAAGTTCTTTTGAAGTTGAATAAATTCACGTACAATATCAGGAGTTAATTCTTGAGTTTCATCATTTATTGCATCAATGAGAGGTTTATATTTATTTAATTCTCCTCTAAGAGCCACACGTCTTATAAATTCTTTGAATGTTATGAAAGATATAGCGTCATTAGCTTTAACTCTATCAAATGCTTCTGCTATATTATTAGCAACATTTTCACCATATTGTTTTTTAATCTTAGCATAAACATTGCCACCTTTCTGCATTGAAGCAACAGCATGAACAGAATTACTAATAGTAATACCTGTAAATGTTTTTCTTTGTTTTAACGTAAAACTAGAAACATTACCTGCACTATCTTTTACATTAAATATAGTACTATTCAAAGGACTTTTTACATCGACATTATAGTCATCATCCAAATTAGCTTTATCAACTTTAGTTATATCAAAAGTTGGGTCAAAAATACCATAACTGACACCACCTGCTTGTCCTTCTTTAGCTCTTTTAAAGAAATCTTGAGCATTTTTATAAAACTTACTATCACCCTCAACTAATTGGTCATAATTGACATACATTAAATATGTATTAAGAGCCCATTCTGTAATATGTTCTTCATTAAATAACGAATTAGGAATAAATTCTTTATATTCCTGCATTTTATTTACAGAATAGTCAATAAATCTTTCTATAAACTTTTCAACATAAAAATCAATACATTCTTCTTGAGTCATTCTTGTTACAGTGCCGTCATCATTTCTATGTTCTACTACTTTATCATCAGTAAATATCACATCAACACCTTTATCGGTAACTCTAGTATGAATGTACTTTCCTGTAGCACCCCCCGTAAGGAAATCAAATGCTTCTTTAAATAATTGCTCACCGAAGTTTTCTATCTCTATACCTTTTTCAGCAATACATAATTTATTACTTTTAAAACAATTACCAGTGAGAACCCAATTATCATTTACTTTTTTAAGAATAGTTTTATCTTTATCGTTATAATGATAATTTGCATAAGCATTAGGACAGTCTTTACTATCAAACCAACCTTCTTTAAAAATAGGTTTATAGTCTTGACTAGAGTCACCTAATCTAACAATACCTGGAATTTCTTGTTCAAACATTACATACAAAGAATTAGCAATATCTGTTAATTCTTGCATTATATTGTTCTTGTATTGTCTGAATATAGCGTGATTTTTATTTATTACTTTAGTTATAGCACCTTTTTTATACCCTTCCTCTATAATAAGATTATTTATGGTTCTATTCAAACTTTCTGGAATAGTTCTATCAGAAAGAATATAAACTTTATAATCTTTTAAATTTAAACTACTAGAATTACTATTGACAGGACCGTTATTAGAATTTCCAGCATAAAGAGTACCTTCAAGTACATATTCTAGTACATTACCATCAGGGTCAATATATTTTCTTCTAGTTCTTACAACATCGCCTAAATTAAAATATGGAGTATCAGAATATAATTCATTAAAAGCTACATTTCTTTGCTTTTTTATCATCGCTAAATCATCAACAACAATATCTCTTTGGTCAGAACCCCAAGTATTCACTCTAAGATTTTGAGGAATTGCAGCTCTATCTATAATCCCTCTATTTCTCAAAGTTTTTTCTATATAAGCTCTAGAAGACTCTTCATCAGCAATAAACAAGCCAGCAGTTCTATATTTAGGTGCAGTAAAAACATAATTATTGGGTTTATCTGCAGGTATTCTCATAAAATAATGAGCAAAATCAGCATCAATATCTTCACTACGATAATCTGAACTTTTAGTATTAAAAAATACCATATATTGAGTAGTCGCAAAATCTTGTTTGCTAAGGTCTGCCCATGTAGCAACTTTTCCTAAATTAGGATTATCAACAGCTTCGAATTGTTCAACTTTAAATAGACTATCAGCATATTCTGTTGGCTGATATGTACCGTCAGGCATTTGTCTAAATAAACCATGTATTACATTACCATTTTCATCAATATGTTCTATAAGAATATTACTATAATCAAATTGTTTAAACATAAAATGTTTAGCAGCAAAAGCTTCTAAAGCTTTAGGATTATTTAATATTCTATTTAAAGTACTAATGTAACTAGGTCTAAGAAAATTAGAAGTTTGTTTCTTTTTACTATTATACGAATTCTGAGATATACTCATAGAAACATAATCTGATAATAATTCACCTAAACTATAACTAGCTTCAGTAGAACTATCAGAATATATATTACTACGTTTAACAGATTCTAATAATGTAGTATCAGCAACCTCGTTAGACTCTCTTTCATAAGCAGCGTTTGCAGCTGCGATACTTCTTATTCTATTTCTACGTTTAACCCAATTATCAAATGTTTCAGCAGCACCTGCAATACAAGCTTGCAATCTATCTATAAGAGCTATTTCATTTAATACTATCTGATTAGCTTGAGTTGTATCACCATTATTGTCTATAAAATTATCAATACTATATTCTTCAATAGTAGGGAATAACTTAAGTAGTGTTCTTTTTATAACATCTCTACCTTCTTTTTTTGCATAACGTACAGCACCTCTAGCATTTGTTTTATCTGTTAAAGTTTTTCTAGCATTGGCTAATTCAGAACTTAAAGTACCTAATTCAGCAGAATATAATAAACTAGAATGATTTAAATCTTTACGAAGCCTACGTTTAAGTAACGTTTCTTTATCACATTCAATATTTGCATAATTTACATTTATTTCCTTATCTTGAACATTAACTTTTAATTTTAATGTTTTATGAAGATTGAACATTCTGAAACATCTATAAGCAAATTCTCTATCTGCTCTAAGTCTATCTGAAAATTGAATAAGACCTTTTAAGTTTGTTGAATTTTTAGCAATATGTTCTACAGTTTCTATAAAAGAATCTACATTATCATAATTATTATTATCTGCTAAAATAGTACTAACAACTTCTTTAGGAGACATATAAGTAACAACTCCCATTTCATTATTAGTATCATATTGATAGTTTCTAATTTTCTTTCCATTTTCTTCAGTTGTAGTAACTTCTGTACTAATAAGATTCGGAAGACTAGCTATATAAGACCTAAAATCAAAATCAAAGTTAGCTTCTGCTTTAATTTTATCTCCAGATTTATTGTCCAATTGTTGCAAATAGCCATCAGTAGTGTCATCATCATTATTATCCTCGACTACACCAGAATCATCTTCACCTGGTTCGTCTTGATTTTCTAATATATCAAATTGACTATCTTCTATATCTGTAATAGTTCTTTCTCTTAATATTTCACCTAACTCACTATTTTTATATAAATCTTCAAAGAAAGTTTCATTATACTTTGCATAAGTTCCATCTTCTCTTTTAGTTTTAGTGCTAACTTCTTTATATAATGCAAACATATTTTTAACTTCAATAGGAGCGTTTTGAAGTTTTTCCTCTAAGTCAGCTATATTTGCTTTATTCAATTCTTTTACAGTAGTTATTCCAATATCTTTAGGAAGTCTTGAAACTAACAAACTAGCAATACCATATACAGCACTTCTATTAAATTGGTCTTTTCGTTCTTCTTGAGTTTTATCAAGTAATTTATTAGTATTACGAACTCTGTTTATATAATGTTGTATATATTGCTTACCAATATCTCTAGCATTTACACTACTATAGCCGTAATGTTGAATATTAATATCAGTGGATGTTGTAGCATAATTAACATCCCAACGCTTGTTATTATATTCATCCATTACAAATTTAGCTATTTCATCTAAATGTTCTTCACTAAAAGGAAGAGATGTTGTTTTAGTAAATCTGTCTTGAAATGCTTTAGTTATCTCACCGTTTCTTGTATAAACATTTCTATAAGCAGCTATATTACTTACAGAACCTATTTTATTAGCAATTGCATTAGCAATTTGGTCTTGAAATGAAATGTTGCAACTCATTTTTGTTATTATTTACAAGTTATATTAATATTTCCGTTTTCTAATTCTTCTCTAATTTGAGCTCTATCCTCAAAAGGAATTGTTGATAAGAATGTATTTATATTTGAAAAATTACCTAAATTAATATCGTTCCTATTTTTAGTAAATTTATCTTCTATTGTAGAAAATCTATCGGCATCAATAGGCTTTATAATATCATCTTCATCTTCATCTTCTTCATTTTCAGGTCCTTTTTCTTTTTCACCATCTGTTTTTTCTCCTTCTACATTTTCAACAGGAGTATTATCGAATATATCACTTAAAGCATAAAACTCTTTTTCATATAGACTATTTTCATTTATTCCCCAACCAAACAAGTCGCTAAGAAATTCAAATATTCTTTGCAATAAATTTTTCTTATTATTTGATTTATCTATATTTTCACTTTCTATATTATTAAGAATAAACGATAAACTGTTAGAAGTTAAACTTTCTACAAGAAATTCTTCAAATCTTTCATTTTCATTCGTATTATCTTCAAATAAATAACTTCTTAAATAATCTTCTAAAGATATATCTGAATCACTTGGATAATTAGGAGCTAATAAATCAATAAGAGATTTATATTTATCCGAACTAGTATTATCTAAAATACTTTTATATTCATTATATATAGACTTTATTCTGCTTATATATTCTTCATTTCCATTATTAAGTATAGCATGAAGTCTTTCATGAATAAGTTTTTTAATAGCAGTTTCTGGATTGTTTTCAAAAAGTTCAATCCATTTAGGAGAAACATAAGTTATACCAGTTCCTATAACATATTCTGCATAATATTTATTTCCTAACTCTTCTTTATATTTTATATTATCAGGAAGTAAAGATTTATTTCCATAAGCACCAATAGCTGTATCTAAGAAATTTTTTACCTTTAAAAGTTGTTTTTTAGTATTAGATGTATCAGGAAGTAAATCTAAAATAGCATAACCTTTATTATGTTTTCTAGAATTAAGTATGTTGAAAATACTATTTCTAGTTGTATTTACATTAATAGCAGAAGTATTAGTAGTAGAAACATTGTTTTCATTCATTTCTTCTACGGGGGGTGTTGAAATAGCAACAGTCCATCTTACACTTAAACCATTTTCAGCAGCTTCTTTAGATGTCATTCTATTAGATTTTCCATCTTCACTTCTTTGGAGTGTTACCTTTAGTAAGTTATTACTAATTATAAATTGATTATAAGAATCATAAACAAATTTTTCATCACCAACTTCTATTACAAGTTTTCCATTTTCTCTATAAAAACCTGCATCTTGAGTTTTGGTATTTACTTGCTTAGAATCATCTGAAATACCTCCAAATGAAATATTAAAAATAGCATTGTCGAATATAGTATTAACTAAAGTAGCTATACTTACAGATTCATTATTTATTTTAGCTTCACCTTTTTCTATTCTGCCTAATTCAGTATTTCCTTTTTTGAACGTTATTATACCATTTTCGGATTTAAGTTTTACTCCACCAAATAGTTTTTTATTAGAAGTTGTTGTTGTAAAATATTTATAAAAAGCATTTTTTATAGGTGTTCTATTACTTATAGCATTTTGTAATTCTTTTACTAAATCGGCTTTAGCTGCATTTACAATATGTTTAGCATCTTCTGAAATACTTTTATCTTTAACAGAAACTACATGTGCTAAAGCCACTTTAGGAGTTCCTTTTTCATATATAACAAGATAAGGTAAAGACTGTCTATCATTTTGAACAAAACTAAGACTACCTTTTCCTGAAACATCCAAAAATCCAGGTTTTTTAGCAACAGCTATTTTATAAATATCTAAATTAGGATTTACAGGCAAAGCTTCGCTCATAACACGAAAATCTTCTTTGTCTGTAAATCTAACATAAACGTTAGGAGCTTTTGCAACTGTAACTTTTACAGTTTTTCCTCCTTGTAAAGATTTATCTATTTCATCAGCTAAGCCATAATGATTATTAATATATTCAAACCAAATATCTATATTTTGAGAAAGTTCATCTTTAATTTCGTCAGGAGCATTAAATATATCAGAATAATCAGCTTGAATATATTTAAACAGTTTACTAAGATGTTCTAAAGCTTCATCATATCTATAATCATTTCTCTTTTTGTCAAAGTAAATAAAATCGTTTATACCTAAAGTTTTTATAGCATTTACGAAATCATCGTATAATTGACTTACGTTAGCTTTATCATTATATGTGTATTCCCAAATAATGTCAAATAGTTTTTTATATTTACTATCTAACATTATTGATTTAAATAAATCTCTTACTTTTGATTCTATTATATTATCATTTCCATCTGTTAATATATCTATATTCCATCCTTCATTTATGATATGATAAACACCAGTTTTATTAGTTTCATCTGCTACACGTCTAGCTATAGGTGTAGTACCTACAACTTTACCATTTTTCATAAATTGAAGTCTAGCTTCATCTTCTTCTCCATCAACCTCAAGATACCCAAACTCTAATTCATCACCATCGTTAAGTTCATCAAGACCTTCAAAAAATGCTTGAATTTTCGCATCTCTATTATCATCATCTTGAACATATCTAGAATAACTAGTAACATCTATATCAAAAGTAGAATCTCTTAATTTATCTTGTAAAGAATTTATTCTATCATCATAAATATGACTGAGAAAAGCATCATTTATTACAGCTTCCATATCACAAATTACAAAATCTCCAATTTGCTTAGCTTTTCCATTTTTAGATAAAACAAGCATATCATTATATAGAGCTTTTATAATTATATCGTCTTTAGCAGAATCTTTATTTATATCAAATAAATTCTTAATATATCTAAGTAAATTATCTACATGTATATAATATTTACCATCAAGTTTTTGTTTATTGGTAGTATCAACATAAGCTTGTAATAAACTTATGTAAGCATCTAACTTTTTAACTTCAGGATTAAATATATCTACAACTTTAGAGTATACTTTATTAGATTTATTAGCTTTAAACATTCTTCTTAAAGCACCCTCTATTTGTTTTCTAGCAAAAGCTTGAATTTCAAGTGTAGTATTAGAATAATCAGTATCTCCTTCAATAAGATCGTTTATAAACTTATCTATTTGTTCATCTGTAGCATCAGGATAATTTACAAGTAAGTTACGACCTTTTCTTACAATACTAGTAGAAATAGTTGTTGCTGAAAAGAAATCTTCATCTGTCAAAGTATCATCAATTTCAGCTGCATTAGGAGCTTGTGGTGGAATTTCATCATAAGTTTGTTCCTCTCCCCCCATAGAAGAAAATGATGGAATAGGATTACCATACTCATCATATTGTTCTTCACTTTGAGGAGCAGCTGCTTTTGGAGAAATAATTCCTTTTTCTCTTACTACACTGTTTTCAAGCTTTCCATTCTTTGTAAATACAATAGGTTTAGTTGTTATTTCCCAATTATCACTTATAATGTCAGTTTGTTTTTGATAAAACTTTACATTATTAAGTAATTCTATAGTTTTAGTATGATTTCTATCTACAATTTCTAATTCATATAAATTATCACTATCAGTGGGTTTAAGTTTCGCATAAGTTTTTCCATTTTCCGACAACAAAATTTCTTTTGGCTGGGTCAAATTTGGGTCTGAAACACCGCCATTTTTCCCATTTTCGGACGATTTGGGAGGCTTTTGCCCTGCTTGTGGAGAGTTGTCCCGCCCATCATTTTTAGGCTCTGTATCGGTCTGTTTTTGGCTCGCTTTCAGTGCATCCTCTTTATCAAATAGTCTAAAAATATTATCAATACTACTATTATCTGTTTGATTAGTAATATCTAAAACTTTCAATGCTTGGATAAGAGTATTCTTATCTTTTTCTTCTAATGTAGTATTATTGTTTGTAAAATCTTTAGCATTATCATAGAAATCATTTATGGCTTTCTTTAAAACATTACCATATTTTTTATATAATTCGACAATATTGACTCTTGAAAGATTAATAGCATCTCTTTTAGCTATATTCATACTTTCATCCAAGTTTTCAACCTCTCTTTTCAAATCATCTGTATTATCTACTATATCACTTTTTATTGCATTAATAGCTTTTGTATATTCAGACTCATTTATTAGAAGAGTGTAAAGTTCAGGATTTGCTTCTCTAAATTTTTGAAGAGTTCCGTCATTACTTACAGCTTTTTGTATTTTTCTAAAATCATCAACTTCAGCATCAGTTAAAGCTTTTCTATATTTATCATTTAAAAAGTCCAAACCCTCGATAGTTTGAACATTACCTGCAACTTGACCTTGTCTATTTACTAAAAGCCTATCAATATAATTTACTTTTTCTTTTAATTCTTTTTCATCTACATTAACTATCTCACCTTTATCATTTACTTTCATGCCTAGCGATAAGGCAATGGCATAAACAACATTAGGATATTCTATTGAATTTTCAATAGTTTCTATTTGTTTATTTATTTTTTGAAGAGATATTCTAGCACTAAGGTTTAAGCCATCTTTGTTTATATCTTGATAATATCTTCTTTGAACATATAGCCTACTAAGTTCTACAAGTTGTTCATTAGTTTTTAACATATCCTCAGTAAAACCTAATTGCTCAAATAATTTTATATTACTTTCTTGGGCTTTGAGTTCAGCAATTCTATCTTTAACATCTTTTACGGTTTCTTCAAGATTTTTAATTTTTGCTCTAGATTGTATATTTTTAGAGGCTATAATACATAAATATTCAGCAGGAACAGATTGTTTTAAATAAGCAGAAGCATGACTTAATTTGATAAGTTCATTGTCCATTTGATGGTCAATATCTTCCATTTGAGTTAAAGTGCTATTTACAAATGATTGAGCATCTTCTTTTGACATAACACCAGCATCAGCAAATGCATTCATAACATTCTCATCAGCCAAAAATTCTTTAGCAAGACTTAATGTTCCATTTACTTTAGCACTTATTGTAACATCAGTAATATAATCAGTCCATAATCTTTGTTTAGCTTTTTCTTTCTCTACATTAGAAGTAAATTTACTTCTATCAGAAGTGTAAATATCGATACCAGCTTCTATATCTGCTAAATTCTTTAAGAAATTCTTAGTGTTAATAGCTGTATTTTGTATTGCTGTTTTTTGAGCTTCAACATCGGGTAAATCAGCAAGTCCGATAAAACTATCAATATCTTTGTTAGCTTTAAAATCTATACCTAAAGCTTTATATCTTGCTTTAAGTTCATTTGTACGTTGTAATTGATTAAATTTACTGCCAAGACCTTGAAACACTATACCACCCAATACTCCCCAAAAAGCAGCATCATGAAGTTGAGGATTTTTAATATAACTTTCAAGTCTAGTATCTAGAGGAGATGCTTGTTCTTGTTCTAACAATATCTTTCCATAAGTCATACCTTCTTGTTGAGCAACATAGTTTACTGCCTCTTCAACACCTTCACTAAGTTGTGCTTTAACAACCCAAGGACTATCATAAAGCTTATTTTTAGTCCATTTACCTGCTTTCTTTAACCAATCTATTTTAGTAGCTTCTGTTGTAGTTGCAGCAGTTTGTCCAAATTCTTTAGCTGCTTGTTTATTCAAATCTCTTACACTAGCTTTAATATGTTCAGGTCTTGCTAATCCTTTCCAACTATTTCTTAAAAGATACATTTGGAAAATATCAAAACCAGCATTTAACATATCTATTCTAAATGTTTTATCTGCTGCATTACTAGCAATTCTTTTAGCAATTTCAGTAATGTTTGTAGTATCAACACCATCCAATTCATCGGCGTGATTTGCAATCCAATTGTCTAATTTGCCATTATCACGCATTTTTGTAAGAACGTCTATATTATATGGAAGCGTATCATCATAGGTTTGTCTACTTTCTTGATAATTTTCCATAATACGTTGAAGAGAACCACTTATAAATGCTTCTCCCATAGTAGTCATAGTGTTAATACCTCTAGCAGAATTTAAATATCTTTGTGCAGCATTTAAAGTTCTTCCCTCATTTATAGCTCTATCAGCACCTGTTATAGTTCTAAGAGCTTTATGACCAAACTCACTAAATAGTTCTTCACCTTTAGCAAGTTTAGCAGCTTTAGATGCAGTTTGGTCTAATTTAGCAGCACCTGCAATAGTTTTAAATAATTTAGGAATACCTCTAGTTATAGCCATAGACGGAATAAGAAGAGTTAAAGAACTAGCTAAACTAGGAATATTGCTAGCAATCCAACCACTTCCCCATTTATATAAACCTCCTTCATCTATACTCATTCCAGGTGTAACATATATAGGAGCTACATCATTTCTTATAGCTTCTTGCCAATCAACTAGAGTTCTAGTAATAGGATTTTGATAGTCATTATCATTTTTAGTAAATGCGTTTCCTATCATATCCATTAAATCAAAACCAGCGGTTACAGTCCCTAATGTTAATTCACTTACTGTTTGAACTAAAGAATTAAACATTTTAGCACCTGTACTTTGAGCTTCTGAAAGAGCTAAATCCATATCATCGTTAGGATTCCAATTAAGACCATAACGTCTATACTTTTTAAGTTCTTCAGTAGGTGCAGATATTTGATTAGTTAAATCTTTCCTAACAATGTCTAAAACCTGATTTTGATTAGCACCAAAATCAGGCATAATAAGTGTTTGAGGCTCTGTATTTTTCTTTGATTTAGGATTATAATTGGGATTTTTAACCTCAACTTGTCCTCTATTATTTATAAAGTCTAGTACGTCCATATTATTTATTCAGCTTTATAAACACCATAAAGATTTAAAACATCTATTATAGAGTTGTATATATAATACATGTGATTTAATTTATTAGCAGTACCTTGAGTAAATTGTTTTCTATATTTATCTGCTAATGTTCCGCCAGCTCCCATATAATCGAATAAACTTTCATTTACAGTTCCATCAGCATTTGTTAATTTCATAGGAGTTAAATCAGAATTAAGAAGAACATCATCTTTAAATATATCATTAACAGCTTTTATAGACATTTGTCTAGCCATTTTTCTAAAATCTTTAACAGCATCTTCGTTAATAAAGTTTCCATCTTCATTAAGATATTGTTCTGGAAGATTTTCAATTGCTTTTCTTATAATTAAATCTTCATTTATAAGATTAAGCATATCTTGTTCTGAATAGGTCTGACCTGTATTTTCATCAATTCCATCTTTACCATTCACACATTTAAGCTTCTTACCGTCATAAGTTCTATAAGACATTCCATAATCAAGCATATCATTTCTTTGTAATATAGCTTGAACTTCACTATCATTATCAATTCTTTGTTGTATTTGTTCTGTAAACAAACCTGGAATAAATACTTGAACCCTTCTAGACTTAAGCATCTCATCAGGAGTATCATCCCTACTAAGATTTTTATTAGGAACTTGTTGAGCATCGATGCTTATAAACGTACCAACTTGCCCATTATATACAGCTCCCATTAAATGCATATCTTTTGTATCAGCAGTAGAAATATAAGTAACTAAATCACTCCTTTTCTTATTATCCATGTCAACCATAGTTTCATCAGTAACCTCTTTATTAAATCCATTACTAAGCATTTTATAATTTCCACTTCCGATACTTTTAATCAAAGAAAGTTCAGTATTGCAATTTTCTTTTATTAAAGCATTATATGTAGTTAAATCTATTTCACCAGCATTAAAAGCATTAGTTAATCTTTCCCAATCATCACTGAGATTTCCTATAAGAGTACCAGAATAAGTTTTATTTTGTATTCCTGCATTTTTAATAACAGATTCTTTAATATTATTTGCGTTATATAAATTTCTGTTATAATCCGCTACTGTAAGCATATTAACATCAACTGGTCTATCACCTTTATTAAAACTTCCCCAACCACCAGCTATGTCATTTACTACAATGGTATAATTTCCTTTATTATCTATAGCTCTAACATTTATGCCAGCAATTCTTTCTGGTTCATACCATTTTCTTTTATGAGAAGTATAACTCATAAGAGCATCAAAATATTGGTCTCCTGGTTTAGCTTTAACAACAGCTCTACCATCTTTATAACTAAGATTATCACCAATACGTTGCTTAAACTGATTTATATCTATGTTATTAGCTTCAAGAAATGATTCTAAACTATCTACACCATCTTTAGCTAGAAAATCTAGTCCAAGTAATTTTCTTCCAACATTAGGCTGAAATGTAAATTCTAATGCAGTAGTGGCAGTAGCATTTGGGTCATCAATGTCTTTATAAAACCCAAATTGCTTTCTAGCTTCATATTCAACTCCAGCATAAGGATTTTTATCTCTATTATTTCTTATCCAGCCATCTTCATTTCTATGTTCTAGAAATTGCATTGCATTCCATTGCTCACTTCCCTCGCTTATTGTTCCATAAATAGCATTTCTTCTTGCACCCTCACGTCTAATTGTTTCTTTATAATGATTCCATTCAGCTCTTTTTTGAGGGTCATCAAATATATAATTAGACATATAAGCTACAGCATCATCATAATTATGGTCATTTATATATTGTTGAAACTTCCCTTTATCAAAAGGAGAAGCTTCTTTACTCATAGGATTTGAGTATACATATCCATCATATCTTTTTCTCATAATTTATCAATTTAAATGATTAAAACATATTTAATGCACCATTAACAGCACCATTTAAATTTCCGCCATTATATCCACTGGCTTCTGCTAAAGGAGCATTAGCTGTTTGCGTCTTTACATAAGGGTTTAAATACTGATAACCACCACTACCAGAACCACTTCCTCTAGAACCACTAGATACATCATTATAAGTGTTAGCAGATTCTACATTTTTTACATCAAAATCTTCAGCACTTGGAGAGTTATAAACCCATTTAATAGTATAATCTTCATAATTACTACATCCGTCTAACATTTTATTTCTAAAGTCAATCTCTTGTTTCAAACGAATAGCATCAGCAGTAGTTTTATCCTCCATTGCGTCATATTCTTTTTCTTTTTGACCAAGAGTGTATTTATCTACTGCCCATCTTTGTTCAAGACCAGATATAGCATCAGGAGCTCCAGCTAAATAATGTTGTAATGCAGTACGTATTTCGCTAGCATCTAACCATTGTACAGAAGAACTTGAATTGTCATATCCAGTTTTACCTGAAGTTCCAAGTTGCTTATTAGCCCAATTTCTAGTGTTAGGATTACTTGTACTACCACTTCTAGAATGAATAGGAAGCGATTTAGCTATAGCCTCAACAACTGCATGAAGATTTATATCAGCAACAGGATTCACAGGATTAAACTCTCTATACCCTATAACATTACCATTTTCATTATGTATATCTTCATAATTATACTTGACTTTTTCTCTAAACATCTTTTTGGTATTTTCACCAATAGTTTTGTTATTGTTTAAATTATCAAGCCATTCAGTATATTTTTTATTATTTTCAGCTCTGTAAAGAAAACCTTTGTCATTTGCTAATTCTCCACCAGCTTGTTTATATAATCTAGCTGCTTCACCAAAATCACCTCTATTTAAAGCATCTTTAGCATTAGCTGTAAGTTCTTCAGCTCTTTTATCAAACCAATTTCTGTCATCAGCATGTAAAGACATTCTAGCTTCTCCTAAAGCAACATTTATGGCTGCATTTTGTTCTGCTGCTTGATTTTGTCTTTGCTCTCTATCTTTAATAGATTGAGCTAGAAGATTAACATCTCCTAGCTTTGGTGTGATTGTAGTCCCTTGAAATACATAAGGATTATAATCTTGTATATCTAAAACTTGTCCGTATTGTCTTGGCATAATATTTGTATTTTAAGCGAAGTTAAACTGTGATTTAAGACCTGCAACCATATTTGGATTACTATTTTTATATCTATTATATAACCATTCTGCAAGACTCCTATTATTTGTACTTGATGCAACGTTTATTTGAACACTTGGGTCTTGACCATATATCAAATAATCAAGATTCATTTGATTTGCATTAAGCTCATTAATAGTATTACTCCAACTATCAGCAGATTTATTAACAGCATTTCCTAATCCTCCAAGAGCACCAGAAACCCCACTAGCCCAAGCTCTAGAACGTCCAAGTGCAGCATCAGCATTAGCACCAAGCATAGTACCAAGAGCATTGTTATAAGTTTCAGCATTAAATTGCATACCTCTAAGTTTAAGGTCAGCAATATTTTGATTAGCACGCATTTGATTCTCAGCATTAAACTGACTTGTCTTAGTTAGAGTATCAGCATTTGCAATAGCAATTCTATTTCTAAGTTCAGCATCAGTATCTGCTAATTTACTTCTAGCATCAGTATAATTTGTAAGAGCTGTTGCTAATTTATCTTGACCAGCTGCTGCACTTCTAGTGTCTCTTCTCAAACTTCTTCTTAATGTTTGATAATTTCTTTCTAAAGCTCCTTGCTGACCTGTAGTTTGGTCTGTAATTGCAGCCAAACTTGCAACAGCCTTAGGAGCTTTAAAATCATTTGCTAAATCATCGACACTAACATATCTCATTCTATCAGGAAGTCCTGCATATTGAGCAGCTGCGTTTCTATATCCTCTTGCTTGAATACCTGCACCAATAAGTCCGCCTACGCCACTAAGAAGAGCTCCACCTACATTACCAATGGTATTTATAGTTGCAGCACGTCTAGCAGTATCGTAATATTTATTAGTATCAAAACCAGAATAAATATTAGAATAAGAAGAATTTGACGGTATATACGAAGGACTGTAATTAGGAATAAATGTATTACCTATAGTACGTCCAAAAGTATTATTATAAGGATAATCAAAACCTCCTCTTCTTCTACCAAAATTCCAATCTTGAGTATAATTTACAGGAAGACCCCAAGCAGCTTTACTTCTTTTTAAACTTCTTCTATACATTTTCTTATTTATTTCTTGATTAGCAAAAGCTTCATCAAAAGTCATATTTCCACTTTCAACTTCTGCCGTAGGATTAAAACCGTTTTTAGTATGTTTACTAAGTATTTTTGCTTGAACATTTTCATATTCAGGAAGTTTCATTGGTTCGCCTCCTTCAGCCTCAATTTCTTGACCATCGTTAAATCTTAAAATAATGCCACCCTTTTCATGGCTTCTACCATTTAAAACTCCTACAAGACCTGTGCCATCATTACCAATTGGAATAAATTCACCACCTCTCAAAACTCTAAAAGGAATAGCATCATTGCCATTCCTAAGTTTTCTTCTAGCTACTTTCCCACCTTTTCTCAATACTATTCTATTCATATTATAGATTGATTTAGCATTTTCTCCTCCCATTTGCATTGCTTCATTTAAAGAAGATGTTGCCATAAGCTGTCTATTCTTTTCATTCTCACTTTTCATAACATCTATCATTTGATTTTGAAGCTTAACTGCATTTTCATTTTGTTGTCTAATTCCATCAGCATACATTTTTGCTTGTTCTTCTTGAGCTTTTGATTGCTGATAACTTCCAATAACATTTCCTAAAGCTCCAATACCTGCACTAATCAACGCTCCCCAAATAGCTTTAGGTCGAGTATCTCGTTTTAAACTACACCTTTTCATAGTTTTTAAAATTAATATTTAGATTTTCAAATTTAAAATTCTTTTTATTAGCACCAAAAATAAATCTAACAACAATATATTTGCCATGAATTAAAGCCATATTATCAGAGATATAATCACTATTTGTATTTTTAATATCTCTGAAATAATTCATTGTCCATATACCATTGTTATATCTAGGATATTGATAACTATTTGCACTATTTATTTGTTGACTATTTTGTTCTGTACCTATAGGAAGTAAATCACTCCAAGTTTGGTCACTATAAACTCTGATACTATCTCCACCATATTCACTTATTAATTCTTCAGCGACATTATAAGGATTTTCTCCAACATAATCGTTTATGTTATTACAAATCCAATGAATGTGACTAAGATATTTAATTACTTCAAATCCATCATTTACAATAACATCAATACAGGAACCTACAGAATCTTCATTGAAAGATGCTTCGTCGCTAATAGTTAAAACAGAAGGATAATTATTAACATAAGAACCAAAATCTTTATAGTTAACTTTAAGAAAGTTACTACCTTTAATAAAGTATGTATTCAATCTACTATTAAAAGCATGAGTATAATCAATATCGTGAATAGAAACAAATGACTTTGATATAAAACTATATGACAAACAAATCACTTGTTTTGTATCATCAACAACTTTACTTAGAGTGATAAAAAATCTATTATTAGCATCATCAGAAACAAAAGTAACATCAGTTGGTTCAAACCAATCAATTATCTTTCTTACGGGGGGTGTGATATTTTGTATACCAGACTGATTATCGTAACTATAAATATTCCTTACTAAACTATCATAAAAGATATATCCATTAAAAGTAATAAGAGCATGTTCTTTATTTTGTAGTCCACCATGTCCATATTGACTATCAACTATTTCTGTAATACCTATTTCAAAAGGAGAACTTTCACCAACTCCAACTTCTTTATTAGAACTATATAAATTGTCACCTACCTTTAAAAGAGAACTATCAGTAAACTTAAATAATCCGTGTTCTGTATGAACAAATATTTCATTATTTATACTAAAAAGATTTACAATAATTCCTCTATTAGTAGGAACATTATAATAATCTTCTGCATCAAATTTATAAATACTTCTAAAAACTTCATCAACATCTATATTACTAGAACGTACAGTATTATCAAAAACTGTAAAGGTTTTATCATCTATTGTATTGTAATATTTGCGAATATACTCTTTATACATTAAAGGTAAATCGTAAATAAGACTACAATTTTGACTATTTACAGAAACAATCCATTGTTGCTCTTGTGTTTCTTTTGTCACACTTCCATCATCAATAGTTTCTGTTTGTTTATTCCAAGTTCTAAAACCTTTATTTAAATTTTCTCTTAAAGTAAGAACATTTAAATTAAAATTCGACCAAATATAAAAATAATCAGTAACTTTTAATTCTATAGAATCATTTATTTCATCTAATACAGAATTATTTTCGGTTATATTTTTTTCAAATACATCAAATCCACTTACATATATTTTATCAGCATAAGTTCTGTTTAGTTTAGTAACTTCACAAACAAATCCAGGTAAATTAAAATTATCATCATAAATTGTTGTTACAGGAGAAGTAGTATCTAATAAAATGAAAGGAGTAATTTTTATTAAATTACTAACATCATTAGTATCAATTGTCATTGGAAATTTGACAAAATAAGGAGTATCCGAAACTGTTCCTGCATTTATAAAACCTGCTGTTCCAAAATAATTTGTTAGTTCTGTATTACTACCATGATATTTTGCTTTATCAGTAAGTTTTAGATATTGACCAGAAGCATTATGTCTACCTAATTCCAACAATTCATTAGAAGAATACAATAAAGCATCTAATTCAATACAGTCATATAAATTATTTTCTGTATCAGTATCAATCAGAGTAGCAATATTATTTTCAGTTTTTACACAACTTATAAAACAAGCAGTATATCCTGTTGGCTTTTGTATATTAGAAAACGTAGGATATATAACAAAAGGTTCTATTCCTGGAAGAAATGGGTATCTACTAGGAACAGTCCATTCTGCTTCTCCTATTTCAAAACCATTTGTTACTATACCATTATCTTTTACATAATGAATATAAAATTTATATTTTGTAAATGGCATTAATGTTCTAATATTTTCATGAACATCATATGTCTCAATTGGTGCTATTGCGTTAGGGGTTAAAAATATTTTCCCATCATCACACTTTTTACAATTCGAAGAATCTATTTTAACTAAAGATATATGAGTATCTATCCCATTTGGATAATATGCTTTTCTATCCCATGCAATATTTCCAGTATCATTATACGATACAGCAACTTCGTTATAATTTGATATATAGAAATATGAAAATTCTATTTGGTTTAACTTTAAATAAACATCATTATTGTTAACTTGTGTTTTTACATATATTAGTCCGTCATGCCCTATATGTGTTATTTTAGATTGTACTTCAGGTAGCCCTAATATATAGTTTTTAACATCTCCAAAATCACAATATTTAAGATCATCATTAAATAATTTATTAGTATTTGCAACAATTACAGGATAATCAGAACCGTCTGATGCTAAACTGTTTAAAGCTGCATTAACTTCAGTACTTTTATTAAAAACATCTATAGCATATTCATCAGTACCAAGCTCACAATTTAAAAAAATACTATAAATACAACATTTTTTAATTTTGTTTATTGTCTGTGTTCGTACAGCATTAGGAAAAGCTATATGTAAACTGTTATTAACATTATTTTCATTAATTGTAGAATTTATAACTTCTTCATTATTTAAAACTTTTCCTATTTGTGAAAAATTACCATCTACAGTTATTTTATCGTAATATCCGTCAGTATTTTCTGATAATGCATTTTTATTTATACCATTGCCATTTATGATTTTATCCATTGGCTGTATTGCTAAATAAACATTTACTTTATCAGCATACTCTTGTAAATCAGGATTCAAATCACTTTCAACATAATTACTAACATATAGTTTGTTTTTATAACTAACTACATTTTTAGCATTATATATATCATAACTAACATTAAAGAAATCATCAACTAATACTTCTTCTATAAAATTTTTATTATAATCAAAATATATCCTAGAAGTATTAAGTTTAAACGATTTCCAGCTTCTACCAACAGTAGCATTATTTGATGAAACTATAAATCCTATTTGAAATTCTTTATAGTTTCTAATATATTCTGGTTTTAAATGAACAACATCAAATATAAAACTTTTTCCACAATCCTCATTTAAATCAACATATTTTAAAGATCCTTGAATAGTATTTATTTTCTTAGGATTTCCAGCATATAATTCTTTAGTAGCAGGAAACCAATTAGTATAAAACCCATTACGGACTTTATATCTAATAAAAAATTGATAAACACCATTTGGTATTGTAGCATTATAATATCCTACAAAATTAAGATTTGTTAATGGTATATTAGGATTTTGTGTATATGTACTTTCATCATCAGAAGTTTTACATTCTGATAAATTAATATGTTTAAGAGGAACTAATTTCTCACAATCATATTCAGAAATAGTAAGTATTCTTTGATTAGTATTATTGGTAGTAACACAACCTGTTATTTTTCCACCATGATATGTCCAATTACATGGGACAACATTTAATATTTTAGATACTTCATTGTATTCATATATACGATAATCTGTATCAACTTGCATAAATAAATATATGCAAGAATTTACTCCAACTATATGTCCCAAATATGTACTAGGAGTTCCAAATCCTGTGATATCAGATAAATCTATAGCTCTATTATTTGCTATAATTTCATTTATAGAATTATCTCGACCTATACTTCCATCAAGATTTACCTTAACATTTTTAGCAAATACTAAGCTATTACTCTCAACATCTTGAGGAGTTTTATTTAAACTTAATTTAGGAATAATGTGTCCCATATTAAAAGTTATTTCTAGGATCAAAAGTACTATTATAAAAGAAACTTCTCCAACCAGTATAATCTCCAGCTATATCTCTTTTAGTAGAAAGAGCAGCTTTTGGTTTAAGAGTAGTCCATTGAATATAAGGATTTGTAATAGGACTTTTACTATCTAAAGCATATACAGGATGTTTACTTCCTCTACTTAAATATTTATATAAACAATACCAAGCAAGAGCTTCAAGAAGTAAACCATTATCATAAATATACGGAACTTCACAATCATAATAATCATCGTAATAAGTTGCAACTTCGTAACTTTCTACAATGATTTTATCTGTATCAAAATTAAGTTCAATATTATTATTTTGAATAACAAAATTTCTACCAACACCAACAGTTTGAATTTTAGGATGATTAACTGTAGTTTGACTTACAATCTCACCAGTTTCTTCATTATATCCTTCATAATGTTTATTATTGTTTTGGTCAAATCTTGCTATTTGAATTGCTCCAGCTCCACAACCACAACCAGCTTTACCAATAGGCTCAACTTCACAACCATTCTCTGTAAAAACTTTAATTTCCTTTGCGTTAAGTTTGCAAGGGAAATTAGCAATTCTATTAGAAACTTCAAGAGTTCTTTTCTTTTTCTCCATAGGTAGACAATTCATCTGCGAAAGAGCATCAATTGTCCATGCAGCAACTCTAGGTATCCAATCACTTTCGCTAAGGTTAAAGTCATTGTCAATTTTTCCTATTAATCTTCCTATGTTTACTTGATTCTTGATTTTCATTTCTTATATATTTATTGTATAATCCTTTATCTATCATCATACATAGCTTAAGTTTATGTCTAATACCTATTCCTAAACTACATATTTTATTTTTATCTCTACCACACATTTCAATTAATTCTTCATCACTTTTTCCTCTTAACTCTCTTGCAGTTCTGTCAGTTGTAGTAAATTTTAATTTAGTACCATCTGTAAGTTTTGAATTAAGAAGAGGAATTTCATAACAAAACTCCTCATTTAAATAAACTCTATAATCTTCACCTTTGTACTCAATTCCATTCTCTTTGCACCATTTAGCATCCCCATCATTATATGGAATTCCACCTCTATTTATTATTTCTTCTTTTTTACGTTTAGTTGCTGCAAAGTCAAGTTTAGGTCTAGCATTGTCAACTTTACATCTATTTATACACAACCAACCAATATTATTTTTAAACGCATAACCTTTACCTTCAACAATCATTTGTCTGCTAACTTCATTGTAATATATCTCTAATATATGAGTATATTCTGCAAGAGTTAATTCAGACATTTTCTTATATAATGCTATGATATGTCTAAGTCTATGAATATCTTTTTGTTTTTCTGCTAATTGATGAAGTTCAAGATGAGTGGCTTCAATTTTATAATCACCATCTCTATTAAGAAATAGCAATTTAGCTATTCTACAAAAATCTCCATCAATATATTTATTTTGAACAAATTCTGGAAGTTTACTTAAATCATATCCATAATTCTTAGGATTCTTCTCAAAATTCTTTTTTACAATCTCGTAAAATTCTTTTTCTGTTTCAATTAAATCAGACAATACAATTTCAGCTTCTTCTTTTTTCTGAGTGTATTCATTTTTCATGTTTGAATAATACACTCTAAAGTTTGTAGCTATTTCTTTAGTTGCACTCATTGTTTAAACTATTTCAGTATTTATTGAATGTTCGTTTGTTTCTCTGAGAGTTTCCATTAAATCTCTTTTATATATAATTTCTTTTATTTGTCCAATCATATCTTCACTAAACAACCACTCGTTTGTGCCAAGTTCTTCTTCCCACTCAGTAGCAAGTCCATTCATAATCTCAATTTGAGTAGGATTTTCAAATGCACTTTCAACTACAATTTTATCCAAAGCAAAAGGCTTGCAATAACTATCAAAAACATAAATGTAACCATTTATATAATCATAGCAAGCCATACCTTTAAGACCAGGAACATGACATCTAAATCTAGCAGTTGTTTCCTTAATAAAAGGAATTTCTACATTGGTCTTATAACCAGCTGTAGAAACTCTATCAAAAGGAAGATTATTAACTAGTCTAACAGGTCTAGGAACTCTTTGACTTGTTTTCTTAATTGTATCTATATCAACATTTGGAAGCATATTAGTAATAGACTCAATATCTCCATCTGATACTTTATCAAGAGTTACAGTAAAACGTTGAGTAAGAACTTTATCAACATAGTTATGATTCTCATAACTTCTCCTAATAACTTCATTCCTAGTTTGCATTAGAAGAAGTTTAATATTTTCTCTAAGAGCAGCATTATTAGGTTGCCCAAGAGCATGAGCCATTTCACTTATAAGTTGATTAAGACTAGCCATTATAATTCCAATTGTTAAGTTTATTTGTGAACCCCCCGTAAGAAGAATTGCATGATGTTAATGTTAAACTCCACTTTCACTAATAGTTGTTTATCAATCAATTTCTTCTACGGGGGATTAATAATATACTCACTGTTGTTATTACTAACTTAATATTTACCTACTCAATATTTAGTAATAGTTGCATCATTATTTATAAAATAACCAATAGGGTTTGAAATTGTCAATCAGTAATAACTTTATTGTTATATTAACAAATATATTTGTTAAATATAACTGCAAAGTTATTACTTTTTCTTGACATATTCAACACCCATTTTGGATTTTTTTATAATAATCTTTGTAACTACTTACAAAATCAGCGAGTTAGGCAAATGTTAAATGTTAAGTTATTAATAAGAATAGTGAATATTATTAATCTCACCTATAAATTGACTTGCTAAATAGCCTATTGTGTACGCTGGGGCTTCACCTTTATCAGGAATTTTATAATATTCTAACATTGATTGTTTAACGTGTTCAGCTTCATGTATTATACTATTGACATAATCATAATAATTACTATGATTATTAAATAAAACAACACTAGTTTTATGTTTAAAACTACTTATAGTACAAGCTTTAGCATATTTACTATACATATTATAATATATACGGTCGATTGTTTTATCACTTGCATTTATTTTTATTAAATCATCTTCTATATAATTAAAAAAGTTATAGTTTACATTATAATAAACTATAACTTTCCAATAATTATTAACGTTATAAACTTTTCTAATCATAGAAATTCATCCCAAGGAATAGCTATTCCCATCCATTTCATATCAGCAATCCAACGATTAAATATAAGTCCTTCAACACCATCAGGGTCATCAATTGCATCTTTAATATATTTAGCTAGATGTTCTTCTGTAGGAACACTAGATTCATAATAATCAGCTTTACACATATTAGCGACATAAACACAATCGTGAAGTTGGGAATATTTAGGCTTAACATTATAAGCTGATAAGATGTTTTCTACCTCCCCTTTAGAAAGAGGTTTGATAGCCTCTTCATTACCTTGTTTATCTTCTTTATACATTAAACTTACTGCAAACTCACAACAAGCTTTATTAAAATGAGGACCATTTTGAGAAAGATAAATAGCTAAATCTTCAGGCATTGTTTCATAAGCCGTAAAATTTTCTCTTCTTTTCATAGCTATAGATATTTAAAGAGGAGTAAACTTGTGGTCTACTCCTCCTTGTTTAACAATTACATTCTACGATAACGACCACCGGAACTTCTCATGCGAGTTCTACGCATTTCTCTACGCATATCTCTATCGTCCATTTCATCTTCACGATAGTCCTCATCATCGTATTCCTCCTCCTCTTCGATGCAATCCTCAAGAATACCTTCAACATCCTCGATTTCTTTACGCATCTTCTTGACTTTCTTCATCAAGTCTTTCTTATCTTCGCTATGTCTGAATTTCATTATAAGCATTGTAATTTCCTTTCTTTAATTATTTCCGTTTACAAGTTTAGTTTGAAGTTCAACTAGTTTTTGAATTTGACTTCTCAAATCATTTACTTCACTCCTGAGTTCTTTTACTTCTTTGCTGTCTAAGTTACTATGATTTGGATTCAATTCATTATAAGCTTTCTCATATTGTTCAATAAGAGCTTTATGTTTATCCACACTAGCAACAATAGTTCTGCTATTTTGCAGCATAGACTCTATATAATTATTTAAAGATTCTTTACTATCTGCAAGTATAAAAGCATCAGAACCGAAATTAGCAATTGTAGTGTTACCTGGAAGTTGTTTAAACTCTCTCTTTTCACCATTGACTGTAGCTGTAATATCTATAGTCATTTGTGGTAATTGACCAAAAGTTGTATTTAACATTGGTCTAGGTAAACTAACATTTGTAATAGGAGCAGTAAATACCTTTATTTCATCTTTTGTTTCTAAGCCATATAGAATACTTCCTTGAGCTAAATTTGAAAACATGGTTATTCGATTTTAATTGTTATTAATTTAAGCAATAGTACGAGACATTAATACAAGAACTCCTCTAACTCTATCATTAAACACCATAATAGTATTCACATTCAAGAGTTGTGCAGCAGTAACAGCAGTACCATTAGGAAGAGTCAAAGCTCTAGTAGTTCCATTCATGGTAAGAGTTATAGGAAAAGTAGCAGTAGCATCAGTAGGAATAACATCGCTGATAGCTATTGTAAGATAACCTACAGGCTGTATTCTACGAAATCCAAGAGCTATATCAATAGTCTCAGTACCGATAGTAGTATTGGTAGAAACAATATACGGAATACCACCTGCGTTAGTTGCTATAATTTGATTACAACAAGCCATACGTTTACCTCCTAATTCCGTTTATTAAAGAATAATACTACCACCGAAACCGTTACCACCGTTGAAGCCATAACCAAAACCTCCAACATAAGGAGTAGCGTTAGCAGCTATAAGATTAGGCCACTGAACAGGAACAGTATTAGGTTGTTTAGCAGCAATAGCGTCAATCTTATCATCAAGAGCATGGAAAGCAGCATTAAACTGCAAAGTTTGATGGTCATTACTAATCTGATTTCTCAGTTGAGTAATAATGTCACCCTGAGTGTTAATTTTGTTCTGAAGTTCTCTCTTCTCCAAATCACAGAACTTATCAACAATCATAGCATTCTGGTCTTTAATAGCACCAAGAATAGCATTAGTATTGTTAGAAGCTTGAGTAGTCAGAGTATTAGTTTGCTGACAAACACTCAACTGGTCGGATGCTTCATTCTGAGCAAGCTGCAAACGAACATCAGCATTATGAGCTGCTAACTGACTTTGAAGAGCATTAGTCTGCTGACAAATAGCAAGACGATTCTCGCAACAGCACTCACACAGTTGACGACCAAGAACAGCATTACCATTATCAATAGAATTACGAACCTCAAGACCGGTCATGCCAATCTGACCACCAAGAGTCTGCATAGAAGCATTCAAAGAATAAATACCGCTTTTAACACTTTCAACAGAAGTATTCAGAATATTAGCCAACTGACCGAGAGAATCAGCACGACCATTAATAGCTTGAAGCAGTAAATCACGTCCAGCATCATTGTTCATCTGATTAGCAAGGAAACCTGTTCCATTATTACCACCAAAACCGTTATTACCCCAACCATTCTGATACATCGACATCCACCACAAGAACATAATCCACATCCAGTTACCATTACCACCAAAACCACCGCCATTGTTAAGAGCTAAAAGCAGTGCAGGGTCAATACTAGAATTACTACCATTTCCAATACCAGGAAATACAAAAACTCCATCTTTTTCCATTACATTAAAATTTTTAAGTTGTAAGTACTTTTAATTAATATCTTTAATAACGCGTTCTAAAGATATTACAAAAGTACTGCCATTATCAATTTTAATATAATGATTGTAAATATAAATAAAAAAGGCTAACTATCAACTAGTTAGCCTTATATTTCTTTTAATATTTATCTTTATTTGTTCTTCTCTCTCATCTTCATCTTCGCAAAAAATAATTCGTCTATATACCACACTAATTCTTTAAATCCAAATCGTTTACGTCCTTTAGGAACTTTCTTCATTGCAACATAATCGTTAAATTTATTTGGATTCATATTCATATAATTACACGCAGCCTCTCTGCTTATTCCTTCATGTGCTATTGCTGAAAAGATATGTATAGCTTCATCTTGAGTAAGAACACAATTACCACTTTCAATATCATCTGCACGTTTACGAAGTTCTTTAACTACTTCTTTAATTAATACGCTCGATTGTTCCATGATTTTTGACTGAGTTTTGATTATAAAACCGCTGGCTATAGGGCTAGTTTGCCCGCTATTCAATTTTAATATGTGTTGTGATTATTTAATCATGATTTAAAATTTAACGCCTAAAACACGATTTTAAAATATATAAAAATTTTTAATCTACATCTTCATTTGCTTCTTCATTAATATTTCTATTATAATCAAGTTTTAGTTTTTTAATTATAGGTTTAATTATCCAATCCCATGAAACTGGAGCTATAATAGCACTATTAAGAAGAAGTCTTGTATCATAACCGTTGAGATAATACACTCCCCCCGTAAGAAGAATTGATGCAAGTAATATTAGCTTCTTTACTATTGTCTTTACTTCTTTCTTTCTTATTTCTGTAATAGTTTTAACTATAACATAAGTAAGAACATTAACAACAACGCAATATGCAAAGTCAAAACTATTTAAAGTATTATCTATTATTGTTTGCAAATATTCCATTTTAATTTAAATTTAAAGTACAACATTAATAAAATTGTTATTCCTGCTATAATCAAATGTAGTAACATAAAGTTCTTATCGTTTATTGGTATTCTATAATATTCATCTATTATATTTATAATCCAAACAACACTAAGGTAATGAATAGGAAGTCTATGATAAATACAAAATCTAAACACAATAGAAGAACTATACATAAATAATATTTCTAATAAAGAAATACCACCTATATAAGATAGAAAAGGAATATCAATATTATAATAAGAAAGAGTTGTACCTAATAAAGAGATACAACACATTACTATTGGCATTGTCTTTATTAAGTACAACTCTATTTTATAGAACGTTTTATTTAACTTTTCCTCCATTATCGTAACGTCTTTGAGTTTTACTAGCTCCAGCTTTAGCAATAGGGGCTCTATTCTTTCTAGGAGGATTACTTGTTTGTTTATTTGTTTTATTTGCCATATCTAAAGTTTTTAAATATTGTTTCACTTAAAGCATTAGCTATAACATTTCGTCCAAAATCTTCTTCATTTTCTTTATTATAATTTCTAAGACGAGCATATTCAATAGCTAATAGTTTCTTTAACATTAAATTATTTTCATGAGTTTCTCTGCATAATTGTTTATAATTAGGACTTCTAATAAAATCTCTTAACTCTTTAAGAGTATTAAGAACAAAAGTTTCTTCTTTATAAGTCATAATTAAATATTTAGTTTAAACACCTCCACGATGCCCGCGACAACTCCACCACCAAAGACCATCTGTATTATGTTAATCCATTCCATATTTTAGATTTTTACAATCATTATCATCGCCACTACCACTATAGTAACCATTCCGCCTATTTGTTCAATCGTTATCATGTTTTTAGCAATTAATTATCAAATGCCACCGCATCTTATCAACAATTCCCTTCCTCATTAATGCGTAGTTTTAATAATAACTCTTATATCCCCATCAACATTACTAATATTGATAGCAGCGTTGGCAGAATCGTAAGCAGTACTGGTTATATCCACTCCATTCATCTCAACATACACAGAACTCAATGTAGCATTTGACCAAACAGCGAAAGTAATACTATAACTTCCACCCGTAGCAACACATTTAGTATTTGCATCTGTACCTCCCACTGTGGCAAAATTAGCAAACACCTCTACCTGATTTTGATATTGGTATTTACCTGCCAAACCAGTATTAAGTTCTGCATCATCATCAAAAGCTGCCAAAACACATGATTTAGCAATCTCCATAGTCTTTTGAGTAGGTTCAGTGTAGGTACTTTCGCCATACCCCATTCCCGCATTAGTAGCAAAAACCTGCATTTCAGCATAAGTCCCATAACCATCAACTGCTGCCACACTTTCTCCCAAAGGTCTCATAACGGCTTCATACAAACACGCAGATGCAATCCAACAACCGATACCCCAATCTAAATGATTAGCATCCTTACGCAAGTTTCCTTGACTGCCCAATGCAACCATCCATGTATTTCTTGCATTTGCCAAAGCCATAGCAGTAGGATAGTAATCAATACCAAACTCATTTTTTATCTGTTTGGCAGTACTGATTATCGAACTATAAGTAGGAGTACTTGTATTGTTATCAGCAAACCCACTGTTTAATATAATTCTAGGTGCTTTAAGTTCATTTACTTTGCAGTAGTTGCTAATGTACTTAATTATAAATTCTAAAGAGGTGGCTTGTGATGTAGTCCATGTATTATCATCAGAATGACTTCTCTGCAAACTAACCACATCCCAACCTCTGTTAAGTATGGTATCTAATGTTTTTGAGCCTATATTTTTTCCCCATCCTACAGTGTCTACACTATTAAATTCTTGATAACCCATTGTTTGATTAGCTACAATTCTTTGTGCTAACTCCTGCAACATGAAAGACCCTACATACACATTCCCAACAATAATATCCTTATGCCCACTTTTATACAACAAAAATGGAAGCTGTGATACTGTATTAGCTCCGTGTGAAGAGCCGATTAATAATACCTTAAGCTCATTTTTAACATCTAATTCCGGCAATGCCTCTGGTTTTATTACAGTATGCGGTTCAAAATAGGGTTCATAGTCAGAGGGAGTAAAATCAGGATTATAGGTATCACCAACTAACTCCAACATGATTGTATTAGTAGAATCTATTGTATTAGTTGCTATATTAAATTGAACAAACGCAGCTGTTGGAGGAGTTAAAAATTGACCATTAATAGACAAACCACTAGTGCCAGGCATTATATAATTACTACCCGCACTTTCTGTTGAAGGATTAAGCACTTGCATCTTTGTGGTTCCATCAGATGCAAGACATCTAATATTTCCTCCTCCATTAATGGTTCCGCCAGATATACAATAATACTTGTTTGGTTCTATAGGAATTGGTTTTGTACACTTATTATAAGTCCAGCCTGATTGAGTTGTTATAATTCCACTCGTATTAACAATCCTATTATCTATAATTTCAGACTTGTTGAAAAGATTTTTTGATGTTTGTACCTCCGTAACATCACTGATTTTATCATTAACCTCATTAACGGCACCTACTATGGTATCTTTATTGGTGGTTTCTAAAGCATTAACATCACCTATCTTATCCAAGTTTTCTTGATTATTCTTACTCGAAATTACCTCATAGGTTTCACATTTAGGTCTATAAGTGGCTTCATTAGTCGCAGTACCCCCCATAATTCTAATATAGGCTGCATTACTAGGAGAAACGTGTTTTTCTCTTGATATTCTTTTATTAGCTTCTCCAGCATATAAAATAGACGAAGAAATTACTGCACTTGTACTATCCAAAAATACAGCCAAACAGTTAGTAGTTCCAGTTCCTGTTCTTCCTGTTATATAATATTCCTTGTTGCCAACAACCTCGCATTCAATATATTCATATGAAGTACTACTTGTCGGATAATCAACTCCAGAGGTAAGCAACCATCCTTCTTTCGGATAACCTGATGATAGTTCATTAACAACAAAACCGTAAGTATTTTCTATTTTATCAATCTTACCGTTTACTTTATTGGCAATACCATTAATTTCATTAACGGCA
>AUXO014726464.1_pt1 | contig 39646 bp, 41 predicted proteins | sample 768731 | NCBI WGS metagenome assembly AUXO01 (sample SAMN02715735, study PRJNA202380) | gut metagenome | biome: sheep rumen | host: Ovis aries | place: New Zealand: Palmerston North | reverse complement strand
TGGCAGGGTAATTGCCACTCTCAAGTGGAAGAGTGGAGCCTGGGTGAGGACCAGTGTCCCCACAAGGTAATTCACTCACTGAGCCGCGGAAGAAATTTCGCGGCTCTTTTTTTTATAGAAAAACAAAATACTAATAGCTACTTTATAAGGAGGTAATTTTTTTGTATAGATATCTTCAAAATCGTAAAGATAAAGAAATAGAAGATAAGTTTGCAAAACTTATATCTAGAGATGCATCTATTAATCATAATAACACTATACAAGATAAACGTTTTGTTACAATGATGACAAGTATTTCTCACACATATGGAAATGTTCTAGCATGGTTTCAGCAATATATTTTAGATATTATGCCTGAAGGACTGTTTAAAACTATTCATGTTAATAGTAAAATAGCTCATAGGCAGATCAGAAGTACTAATCATGAATTTCTTAGAAAACCTAAACCTATAATAATATTTCGTCCAAGAATAGCTGATATGGATGAAGATAAATTTTTAAAAGGAACATTACTTATTCAAAAACAATATGATTTATATAATACACGAGGTGCTACAAATCTTCAGCCATTTTTTAATGATCCTAAAAATGATATAATGATAAAATTTCAACAAAATCGTGCAGTAATGTATATTGATGTAGTCATGTTTTTTTCAACACTAATGAATCAGATAGATTATGTTCATTATCTTGAAAATGTTGTTACATGGAATTCATCTAGATTTTGTCCAACATTTTTAGAGAGTTATATTCCTCAAGAGATGTTAAAAATAATCTCTGATATATCAGGTATACCACTGTTCGATGAAGAGAACTCTACTAAAAGTTTTTTAAGGTATCTTGAACAGAATTGTGAAATGCCTGTGACTTATAAATTACAAGGAAGTAGTGGAACAAGAGAATTTTATAGATATTATCCTACTAATATTGATTTATCATTTACAAATCTTAGTTGGGATGAAGGCGAAAAATCAGGGCATGTAATGAATCAATATCAAGTTTCATTTACATGTAGACTTGAATTTTATACAACAGGATTTTATTATTTATTTGCAGATAATATATTTGATTTGCATCTTCCTGTATTTAATCCTGAAACAGATAACGTCATTCCTATATTTACCGATGTTCTTGAAAGAGAAGATCTTAATCTTAGACCTGGTTGGCATCTATATAATAAAGCTTCTTGTGTTCTTGAAAAAGAATATGATTCAGTTTGTATAGATGAGCTTCTCAATAATTCTATAAGAACTGCTATTAAATATCATCAAGATAATGGTATTCCTTTAATAGAGTTTTTAGATATTAAAGTTAGAAGACAAGGTAAACTTCAACATGAAAACAGAGATTACACAATAGATTATGATACAATGACTATCAATTTCAGAAATACATCACCATACTATACATACAGAATTTTAGTATGTATCAATATTGAATACATAAATGATCTGGTTAAAACTATTTTTAATCTTAAATAAAAAAAGAAAACTCTATATCTTTTAAAAGATATAGAGTTTTCTTCTCCCTTGCGGAGTTGTATAGATAACAAGCTGCAATTAGGACGTGCTTTTATAGTATAAAAATCTTAATCCTAACGCACTGCTTGGAATTGTATACAACACGACATTAAATATATGTTTATATTCTCTTATAAACTTAAAAATAACGAAAATAAAATGAAAGGATACTTTTTAAAATGAAAATTGAAAAAATAATACTAAGAAATTTTGCATCAATAGAAAATGCTATGAACACGAATGAAATATCTATTGATTTTTCTAAAGCAATGAATAAAATTTGTTTAATAGTTGGACGTAATGGTTCTGGTAAAACATCGTTATTAAGTTTATTACACCCATTTGCAGGAATAGGTAATCTTGATGTGAGAGATAGTTTAAATTTAATACTTGAAGATAAAGAGGGATATAAAGAGATTCATATATCTAATGGTGATGATTATTATGTGATTAAGCATTTTTATAGCCCTCATAAGGATAAAAGTCATAGTGTTAAATCGTATATTATGAAGAATGATAACGAGCTTAACATTAATGGAAATGTGAGTTCATTTAAAGAATATGTAAAAGCAGAACTAGGTGTTGAAACTGATCATTTAAAACTCATAAGAATAGGGAGTAATGTAACTTCAATGATAGATTTATCAGAAACTGAACGAAAAAATTATATGAGTAAACTTCTTGATGAGATAGGTATATTTTTGATGTATTATAAGAAAGTAAATACTGATTTACATCAATTAAAAGAAATGATATCTCATACAGTTGATAAACTTAATAAATTAAATATAGAAGATATCAATGATGCTAAATCATCATTAAAAAAATTACACTCATCTCTAGATATGGAGCAACTTAAATATGATGACATAACAAAAAACTTATCTATATATGAACATGAGATTGCATCAATTGAAGATACCACAACATTAAAAGATAGACTTAATGATACAGGAAAAAAAATTAATAAGATGGAAAAAATTTTATTAAATAAAGATTCATTTGAATCTGAAGACCCTGAGTTTTATAATAAAAAAATTATAGAAATGGAAAAAGATCTAGTTGCCTATCAAACACAAATAGATTCTGAAGATATTACTATAAAGAGAACACTAGATTTTTTGGAGCAATTTTATGAGCAACTGAGACTCTTAAAAGTTCAATATGACAAACAAAAAAAGAGTGATGATATTCTTCAAAATCTATCTGAGGAACGTAGAAAAATCGCAAAACAAATAGCTCAAATTAGTGATGATATCATTGATTTTAAATGTTACTATACAAAATCTGAATTTGAAAATTTTTTTGTATTTGTAAAAAATAAGCAAGTAGTTCTTAATAAAACTTATGAATTTGGTAAAGAAATAATACAAAAGATTATTTCTTTACTACGAGAAGATAAAAATGTAATGCAATTTATAAATAGTAAACTGATGAATATGGAAGAAAATAGTGATAGTGATAGTTTATTTCTGTCTACTATATCAAAAAGATTTAATTTCCACGATAAAGATATTTCTATATTTGATAATTGTAATAACGATAAATGTGAAGCTAAACAATTATGGATTCAAATAAAAAATATCTTTGATGGTAAAATATATTCAAAAGAAAAGAAAAGAGATATTTCATATTATAAAGATATGGAATATGCATATCAAAATATTAAAGATGTGATTTTATCATTTGGTGAATATAAATCCATAATAGATATTCTCCCTGATAATATAAAGAATAAATTTACGTTAGGTTCTATATATGATTCAATTTATTCATTAGATAAAATCTACAATGAGAAAGATATGAATGAATTATATTCATTTTTATCAGAGTATGATGATTATATCAATCTTTTAAAAAAGAAAAAAGAGATAGAAGATACTATTGATAAATTTGGATTAGATTCTGATACCACATCAGATTTTATAATGGAACAAATAGAATCTATAGAAAACCAAATTAATACTGCAACTGAAGTAGTTAACTCAGGAAAAAATACTATTATAAAATTAAAAGAAAAAGTAGATGATACTATAAGAACTCTTGAATCATATAGAGATTTAAAAGAAACATTTGAAAAGTATGATTTACTTAAAGATGAATATAATAAACTTAACGTTGAATATGATTCATATATATTCTATAAAAAATTAATACAAGAAGCTGAATCAGAACTCTTATCAAGTAGACATATGATAGATAGTATAAATTCTGAAATACAAAAATTAGTATCTCGAATTGATCAATACAAATCTTTAAAGAAAGAGCTAGATTTATATAATAAAAAGTATGATGAAATGACTCTTGTTAAAGAAGCACTATCATCTAAAAAAGGAATGTCACTTTATTATATAAAGAACTATTTAGGTAATACTGAAGATATTACTAATGAATTACTTGATATAGCTTATAATGGTCAAATTTATATAGATAACTTTAAAATTACTCCTACTGAATTTACAATTCCTTTTTATAATAGAGGAAAGCTAATAAAAGATGTTAAATATGCATCACAAGGAGAAATAAGCTTCTTATCAATTGCATTATCATTTGGACTTGCTTCTCAAACATTATCAAAATATAATATAATGCTGTTAGATGAAATAGATGGTCCTCTTGATACTACAAACAGAGAAAAGTTTATTAAAATAATGGAGAATCAGATTGAACGTATAGGTTCAGAGCAAAGCTTTTTAATAACTCACAATGATATGTTTTCATCATATCCTGTAGATGTATTAGATTTAAATTTCGACAACCAAGAGAAAAAATATGAGCTTGCTAATTATATTGAAATAAAAAGAATATAATAAATGGGTAGTGTTTAGAAAATCTAAACACTACCCATTTATTATAGCTTAATAAGTTCTATTTATATTACCCAATACCAATTGCCCTTTAAAACATTATATTAAAAATATATCCTGTTAAAGGGGAGGTAATGAAAAAGATGGAAGAAACATTTCTCTCATTTTTAGAAAAATTAGTTCCTGGGTTAGGAACTGTTTTATCTATTATTATCGTTTGTGGTGGTGGGCTTTTAGTTTGTTATAAAAAACTAAAAAAGAAAATTGAAGAACATGACAGTCGAATTGTTCGTAATGCCGAAGAAACAAATGATGAAAAAGAATTTAAAACTGATATGAAAGAGTTAGCTAAAACAGTTAACGATATGAATGAAAAGCTAGAATCTCTTTCTAATCAAGTTGATGAGATTAAAAATAAGAGTGATGAAATGGATAAATCTATATTAAGTAAAATGGCATTATATGAGAAATCTTCTGAAAGAGTTAATGCTAAAATAGATACACTCCATGATAATATGAACATGCTGATTGATTCTGATAAAGAATCAATCAAAAGTTTTATTACTATGCAATATTACGAAGCTGTGTCTAAAAAGTATATAGAAGTTTATACCCTTGAAGCGTTGGAATGTCGATATGAAAAATATCTTAAAGAAAATGGAGATTCGTTTATAGCTAAGCTTATGGAAGAATTAAGAAATCTTCCTCATAAAGCACCTACCAATAATTCAGAAGATTAATAAATAATAGAAGGATTTGATATGAGATTAATAAAAATAAAGAAGTAAGATGAAATGTTTTACCACATTTCATCTTATTTTTTTTTAATATTATTATAAAGCAAAGGGAAAACAAAGAATTAATAACCAAGATAATAAACAGAAAGGTTGTGATTAAGTGAAAATAGATTTATTTAATATGGAAGAGTTTATTGAGCTCAATCATTTACAAGAGGTCACTTCCAGTATTTTATTCCAAAGAGGTGGAATTCCTCACCCTAATGGATTAATATCAAATGAAATTTTTGGAATTACTACTAAATCAAGAAAAGAGACATTTGCATATATTGATTTACATGGATATTTTTTCCATCCTCACATATATAAAGCTTTAAAGAGATTGTATAGAAATGTAGAAAGAATCATTAATGGTACTGAATATTATTCAATTAACGAACAAGGTCATCTTGTAAGAGATGATAAAAATGGAGAAACTGGTATAGAGTTTCTTTATGATAATTGGCAAAAAATAAAATGGGAATATTCAGCAGATACTGGAATGAGAAATGAACGTATAGATTTAGTTACTAAAAGTAAAAAGAATGAAATTTTCATAAAATATTGCATTGTTATTCCAGCATACTATAGAGACATAACTTATTCAAAATCTGGTGGTGGAGAAACTGGAAATATTAATCAGTTATATTCTAAATTAATTCGTTATTGCGGATTATTAAAAGAAAAAGACATGTTCGATTTCCAATTCTCTGCAACAAACTATAATATTCAATCAACGCTTGTTGAAATATACGATTACTTTAAAGTAAAGCTTGAAAAGAAAAATGGTCTTTTACGTAAATATCTTTTAGGTAAAAATGTAGATTACTGTACAAGAACTGTAATAACTGCACCAACATTCCATGCTGAAAGACCTGAAGAAATGATTACTGATTTTAAACATGCCGCATTACCTATATCACAAATTTGTAGCTTAGCATATCCCTTTATAATGTATTGGGTAAAAAATTTCTTTGAAAGAACAGTTATTGATGCTCAGTTAAATAAGGTTCTTTATGATATATCTTCGAATGAAGGAAAAGCATTATTGGAAATAGATAATCCACAAGATATATTTAATGAAAAATACTTTAAACAAAAAATAGATTTATTCTGGAAAGACCCAGAATCAAGATTTGATAAAATAGAAATTCCTATTAAAGGAAGTAATAGAAAACATTATTTAGCTTTTAGAGGTAAAATAATAAACCCTGAGAGCAAACTAGAACTAGCCACTCAATCATCACGTCCATTAACTTGGTGTGATATTTTATATATGGCGTCAGTCGATGTTACTAAAGATAAACACTGTTTAGTAACTAGATATCCGCTACTTGATGAATTTGGTATATTTATTGCTGAGATAAGAGTAGCATCAACAACTGAGACTGAGGTTGTATCTTATAATGGTCAAGTGTATAATAATTATCCCAAAATAGACTTTTCTGTTCCTGCTGAAAAAATGGCTAGTAAATTTATTGATTCCGTTCAATTCTCAAATTCATATCTTCCTGGTCTTGATGGTGACTATGATGGTGACCAAACGACTGTTAAAATAGTATTTACACAGGAAGCAAATGAAGAATGTAGACGTGCAATGCTTAGTAAATCATATTTTATTAATGCATCAGGTCAAAATATTCGTAAAGTAGAAAACGAAGCAATTCAAACTTTCTATACAATGACAAAAGATCCAAAAGATTCTGATAAGACTCTTTCTAAAGAAGATATAGAAATGTTTACTTCACTCAAACCTGGAGACATAACTTTTTCTAAATTAGTTGAATGGTTTGGAAATACAGTTGATATCTCTGATGATAAAAAAGAAAATAAATCTGCTAAAAAGTCTAAATATAACTGCACTGACAAAATGACTATAGATAGTTCTACATATGCTGGAATTAGTAATACTATACAAACAACATTAGGTAAATTTATTTTTAATAAATTACTTATTGAAGAACCCAGATTAACAGACGTTTTAGGATATCAAAATGGTGTAATGGAAGAAAAAGCATTCGGTAAAATGGAGAAAAAAATTACTGCCGAATTAAAAGATGACCATGTTACAGTTGACCAAATGTATAAATATATTGATATGCGTGATTGGGTCGGATTACAATTCCATTCAGTTATTACAACATCATTTACTCCTAAAGTATTAAGAGTTCCACCCGAAGTAAAAAAACTAAAGAAAGAATTACTTGAAAAATATAAAAATGAACTTGCCAATAATGATCCGAAAGCTTCTGAAGCAATAGAAAAAGCTCTTGTTGCTAAAGTAACAGAAACTCTTAAGGATGATGTTGGTATGGATTTATATATATCAGGTGCAAGAGGTTCTATAGGTAATAACTATAAGAATATGTATCTGATGCGTGGTGCAATTAAAAATGAAATGTATGGCGGATATAATATATTAACATCTGGTTTATTAGATGGACTTGAAAAGAAAGATATTGCTCCTCACTCTAATGAAATTATTGGTGGTGCTTATCCTAAAGCAAAAGGTACTGCAGTATCAGGTTATTTATCGAAAGAACTAATATCAGCAATGCAAGCTGAAACATTAGCTGAGAAAGGTTCTGATTGTGGTACTCTCGCATATCTTAATATTACAATACCACCTGATAGAGCTGATGATTTTTCATATAGATATATTATTGATAATAATAAATTAGTTTGTTTAACTCCTGATATTCTTCCGAAATATATTGGGAAGACTGTTAAATTAAGAAGTCCTATGTTCTGTATAGGATATGGCAAAGAAAAGTGTTTATGTAATATATGCGCAGGCGATTTCTATTACAGACTTGGAAAAATTCATATAGGTTTACTATGTTCCCGCCCTGCTGAAACTACTAAAAGACTTTCAATGAAAAAATTCCATGAGAATAATATTAAGACTCAACAAATTAACGTTGATGACATGTTATTATAAAAAAAAGAAACCGTGAGATTAAAGTATTTTTAATCTCACGGTTTCTTTTATTGAATTATTGAATAATCTTTTATTATAAGAGACTCATTAAAAGAATTTATCTCTCGTGTCATATCTTTCCCCATTTTTTCAGATAAGGAACGAGCTCTATCCGATATATTTTTTATATCTTTTAGAAGCCTATCTACTTGTCGTCCAGATATATCACCATAGCCCTCACTTCTATTCATTAATTGAATTATATTATCAAGAGCATTTAATATATACGTAGCATCCCATGGAATATCATCTTTATTAGTAGATGATGATAATCCACAATGATAACGTATAACCGCTTTCAATTCTTTACTCGCGTATTCAATAACTTTCTTTGTGGTGTTTGATAAAACATACATTGCCATAAAAATTTCACCTCATATATTATTTTTTAAATTTAACATCTTCCATTTCGCCACCGAAGGAATTTCTTAACTTTTCATGAATTGTGATATATAGTTTAGGGTAATTACCAGCATAACATAAATCAAATAAATTACTATTATCTACATGAAATTTATAATATTCCTCATTATTTAGTTGAAATGATAGTAAGTTAAAATATTTATTAACAAGAAAATTGAAATACTGTTTATCATTGTGCACGATTTCTTTGAAAAACCATTCAACAACATATTTTTTTAATGCTATTTTTAACGGTGTTCCAATGTGTACATTGTTGATAAAAAGATTACCTAATACTATTTCTGTATAGTATTCGAGTATATCAGGTATTTCAAAACTTGATATTTGTTGTTTTTCATTACTAACAGTATCAATTTTAGGAAATGATATTATTGTCGGATTATTAACTTTAGAATGCCATAGAATAAAATCTGTCTGTGTATATGTTACTGACATATACACGTCCTTATTAGGTGAGAGATAAAATACACGTTTTGTCCCTTCATCAAAATCATCATATTCTAAGTCATTAGTGTATGATTTTAATATAAATTCAAACCAATTAATTTGATCATTTACTGTTTTTATACAATTTGAAGATGTTTTAATTGCAGATGAAAACGCATCTGTAGAAAAACTATCCTCATTTTTAATACTCTCCAACACAACAGCATTCATATACATTACCTCATCTATTAAACTTGGAATTTCTTTTAACATTTTTGAAACATAAGCGTAGTCTGTTAACTCTAAAGGCATCTTCATTTCAAAAATATTTTGACCAAGGGTTTCCAATTTTTCCCCTTCATATTTCAATTTATTATTTAAACCTGATAAATAATTAAACTGAGATTTATTTACATTTTCAAATTTATATATTTCATTATCCATAATTTTATAATCAGTCCTTTCATCTCTAGTAAAATATTACATAACTTCACTATTATTTTTTCTTTTAAATATCATACTGATAGATAATTCATAACATCTATCCAATTATAAGCATACTTAGTATTTGGGTATCCGTATAAGTACTTATTATATGATTCTCCCATTATAATAACAGGAATTCCACTCTTACTTACTTTAATAATATTTTCAGGATCATCGTCTATCATTACATCTATTTTATTTTCTTTACATATTCTATCTTTAATTCCATGACATTTAAATATTATATCATGATATGGAATTTTATTATTACTAAACCATTGATATGTATCTGTAATAACATCCTCACAATTATACAATGGATTTCCAATATAATCAGGATCTCTAGCAGTTATAATAAATATTTTGTTTTCTTTATTACATAAACCCCTTATTACTTCTGGAGCAAATTGTTTAGTTGGACATTGTTTAACTACCGATTTAAATAATCTATTATTTACTTCATTAGCTAAATCCGGGGGTAATCCAAATGCATCTGTTATTTTTATTTTAGTCTCATCATAATTAAAATCAATATGATTTTTATTGCATAATTTTAACACTTGTTCGTATTCATATTTTCGTGCATCATTAATTGTAGCATCTATGTCTATTCCTATATTAATATTCATATCACTAAATACTCCCCTTTACAAATATTTTCAATTAACAAAATGTCGAATGATTATTAATAAAAAAATCCATGATTTCACTAAAAAAAACAAATGTATAATCATAATATTTGATTAAAGAAAGGATTGAATAAAATATGGATTATTATACAAGACTACTTGAATCTAATTCATTCGACGATATATCTGAATTAGAAATAGTTAACGAAGCAACTACTGAAAGCCATATTATGATTGAAAAGTTATACCCTATCATTGCTAACGTAATTTCTACTCCAGTTGGTGATAGAAAATTTAAACAACTCGTTGGACAATATATGGATAGAAATAGTCAAAAATTACGAACTCCGGGACCTACATATTTAGTACCATTTACATCAAATGACAAAGCACAATATTGTGAATTATTTGGTTTAGAATATAAATTATATGGTTCATCAAGAGAACAGAAAATAAAAATCCCAGTACTTGATGATTTAATAGACCAAGTAATTCAACAATTAGGAAGTACATCTGATTTTAAACTTCTTAAAGGAAACCAAATATTTTGGATTTTTTATTGTTGTATTAGGTACTATCATCTTAAAAAAGATGAAAAAGGATTAAATACTGCATTAGCTATTTATGCATTAGCTGATTATCCTGCCGTATTTAGTACATTCTTTAAGTATGGTGCTGACCCAGCTGTAATGCAATATACTATTGATAACTTAACGGAAAAATATATAATAAAACAACAAGGAAATATATTTGGAGCATTATTTGTATCAATACAAAATTCATATTCATTCTTAAAGAATTGGATGGGTGATGCATCTGATAAAGAAATAATAAGATGGATACAAAGAATAAGAAATGACCAAAAAAGTATGATTAAAAAGATATGTGATCAATATATGAAAAATCACGCTGCTGGTCTCAGAGTAGTCTTAACTAAAGATACATATGATGAAATACCTTTAGATGTTGAAGCTCAAAACAAAACTTCTTCTGTTGAGATAGTAGGAAGAAAAATTGCACTTAAAATTTTTACACAAGATATAAATTTAAAATTCATTACTATTGTTGCAAGAATAAGCGGAGTTTCCATTTCTGAATGTAGATATTATATAAGTAAAATTATTACGGAAAAATATACAGATGATATGCAAAAATTTATTGAAGCTATTTTATTTTTATATCTTTATGATGAAAATAAAAAAGCGGAAGATATAAATTCAAGATATTTTTTACACTGGTCTGAAGACTTATTTAGAAAAACTAATTCTAATAATGATAATATAAGAAGAATAAAAACAACCCTTGATAAATGGGCAGAAGAAATCGGTGTTCATGAGAAATATAAACGAGAAGCGTCTCGTGTAAATTATAAAAAAGCAATATTCTTCTATTTTATATTTTCAATACAAGCATACAATAATTAAAAAAAAATAATGACGTGATCCTCCATGTCACGTCATTATTTTTATAATTGAATAATAGTTTTTTATTTCTTGTGTTTAAAGAACATGAAAATGTAAAAACCATTATCGATCATATTCCCAACAATTGCTGCCCATAGCAATACAGCTATGTTAAGGTCAAAAATTCTACCAATCACAATTGATACCCCTGACCCAAATACAGTTGCAATTGATGTTACAATTTGACCTTTAATGTCATATTTCTCTCTTTCTTCAGGTGTATATCTTAATTTCTTTAATCTAGAACCTCCACATAAGATGTTTTCCGTAATTAATCCGAAGATTATTGTATCCGCTATATAATAAACGGACAAGTTATTAGTTATTGTAAAATAAATACCAAGTGTAATACCGAAAATTGTTTCGAGTATACAGAATAGTGGGTAACGCTGATATAACCTGTCAGGATATTTAACCCATAGTATACCTATTAATATTGATGATGTACAGTTTACTATCTGATTTATAGATATCAGTGTATCTGATACATCCATCATCATTGCCTTATGAATATGCGGATACGAACATGCATATATTAACGTGCTCAGAAAAGCCGCTAATAACATTAAATCAATCTTTTCGTTACCATGTTTCATTATTATCTTCCTTTACTGTGTTAAAAACTACTACGTTAAAATAAATTTAACGTAGTAGTTTATTTTTTTAAAAAACCTTTGTATCTGAGCCATACGTGCTTTCAGTACAGAGCACTATAACTTTATTATTATCAATCTCTACATATTTTTTATAGAGTTGATATACAATACCGTCATGGACAACAAATACAACACCTGTCTGTCCGTCAGCTACGACATCATTCATAACCTCGTTACCACTCTTACTTACCCATTCATTTTGATGGGCTTTCGCGAAAGAATAGCCAAGTTTTGTACCATCCTTGGCATCCTCTTTACTAATAAAGAAAAATTCATAGGTCATATATTATCACCATCTTTCTTATGATTATTTCTTTATATTAACGTTAATAAGTTAATAAAAAGAAAAAAATCTCAGCGCATCTTAATTGATGCGCTGAGATTTTTATTGAGGCTTGTCGGGAACAAGAATCATCAGATTCTGTTCTCGACATCCTGCTCGCTGACGAAATCATCATCAACGAACTCGGCCTCAAATGTCTCCCCATTACCAACGTTGTTGTTGTTGTAAATGTTGTTGTTGACCTCCTTAATCTCACGGCTGAGACGGTCAACTTTGAATAACTTTGTTACCATGTTTGTACCGACTACCGTGCCGATACCAACGGACGCTCCTAATACGGCCTTGAAGAGTTTTTCATAGTTGTTCATATCAACACCTCCCTTCTTATAACCACTCGACTACGTTTCCGTAGCCGTCGACGATCGCCCGTTTCTTAAATAAAGAGCCGGGCTTTTTGACTCTAGTTTCTACACGCATATCCTTGAGGCGCTTGTCCTCAAGGATATCAGTGCCGACATCAAAAGTATCGAGGCCTACAACGGCTCCGATACCCACTGCGGTAAGGACGTTTGCCGCCCCAATTATTACCTTCGTCATCTTTTTCATGGTTATTATACCTTTCTGGTTTTTAAGACTTACCTTGTCTTATTTTTGTATGTAATAATAATTTTATAACGATGCCTTACGACTTACTTTCCTCTATTAGGAATGCGTAAGTTGTATAAAATCTTTATTCATACACATAGATATTATATAATTGATATTTTTAAAAATACGAATATTATAAAAAATTGTGAGTGCGTTTTGCACTCACAATTTAATTTAAGAGGAAACGAAATCTGACAGATTAGTTATTTCGCCAGTGTAGCTATAATCTTCTTCACTGACCAGCCGGCAACCATCATCTATCAAATCAATAGGTTGTTTACATATAATTGTACCCCAGTGATTTACCAGAATATATGGTTTAATCTCGCATAACTCACCAGTACTGTCATCGTCATGTCGACAGTCGTATGCGAATAAACCACTAGGTATAGTTTTCCTGTCGACTCTCAGACATGTGTATAAAACTTTCATTCCGAAAAGTTCCATTATTTCAAACGTTTCTTCACGTGCATCTACACCAGTCATAAATGATTACCTCCTTAATAACACGCTGAGAACATTGTTCCCATTAAACTCAGAATAGACATCATATCATCGTATGAAATTCGATGAATATCTTCTATCCACCCATCTTTAACTTCATGTCCGTTTATGATTACATTCTCTATCTTTTCATCATAGAGCATAAATGCCGACTCAAAGTTAGAAATTATTATATCAGAACTTCCATCAACTGTATTGATATACGTAACAGTAGTTTCAGTTTTGATATTTTTTACTTCACTCATAACCGTGGACGATACATTTTCCATATCCGCGATATCTAACGGTTCTCGATATTTTACAGTTATCTGTATTATACCTTCGTTAGATACGTTGTATACAGTATCTAATACCTCATAACCGATAATAGTTCCATCGGTAGCTGTAATATTAACTGCGGACGGATACGAACATAAACTCAGACTTTTGCATTCTGTACAGAGTTTATGTTTTAAGATGTTTGTATACGCACTTATTATATTCAATAATGCGGTATACATGGTCGGTTCAATCTTTGTAGATGTTACCTTACTTGCATTGGTTGCCTCAACAGAAAACTTTTCACTCATTTTTTTTTCTTCTCCTTTACATTTAACAGGTTTTAGGTTTGTAACTTCTATTAAAAAATCACTAATTTTTTAAATTAGTGAATTTTTTCCTTATTAGTTTCAACTTCATAATCAAATACATCCATTAATATAGTATATAAATTAGTCTTTCTAAAACTATTGAAATCCTGATAAGGTTCGTTAGACATATTATCTACTATAGTAATATTTTTTGCAGGGATGTTTTTACTATATGAAACACTATTTATTTCATTGGAATATTCACAGCGATTATTCCAATCATAATTAAAGCTATTTTCATCTAGTTCATTTAATTTGATTTTCAGTATAACTATATCCTTTGGACAATAATCTGAACTTTCAATATAATTTTTAGCTACCGCGATATTAAAAGCTAAAAATATTTGATTATCTAAATTCATTTTGTACCAATTATGATTAGGAGGATTAATCAGTAATCCATTCTTAAGAATAGATTTCAGATTCTCTCTACTTGTAGCATGATACAAATATAGATCATTCATTATTATAAGTCCTTTCATTTAATAAAATAGTATATAATTGAGTATAAAAAATGTAAAGTTGTATAAAAGATTATACAACTTTACATTTCCTTTTTTACATTTTATTTTATATACCAGCCATATTTCCACACATCTTGAGGATATCGTATCATGATTCCATTATATGAAGTCGAATGTTCACTCCAATCTTCAAATACACTACCATTCTCGTCTTTTATGACAGAGTCCTGATCATCATAATATATATACTCATCTTCGTCAAACAAATTATGGGTAATATGAATAAGTGGATGTTCATACATATATACCAAAATAGATAATAATGAACTATTTTTAGTTATAGTTGATGAGAATCCAGTATCATTTAATTTCTTACTGATTTCTGTTTTCTCGCTAATAACTTCATCATACATTTTACTTTCTTTGGGTAAAGTATGTGATAATAGACGAAGATCTTTTAACCTTTCTCTCAAGTACAACACTTCTGACAACTGTTCTCTTATTTCATTATTCAATATATCGGGCATTTTATATGCCCTCCTCTCATTATATATTTATGATTTTGTTCGCCTCCTTATATTTATTGATTAAATATAATCTATCATCTTTTTTATCTTTTTACTTTTATATCTCTTGATATAATTATTAATGGATAATTCGTGTATCTCTTCACTATTTTTATTAGATAAAGGATAGAGTATCCCAGCAATTACTTTATTTATCTCTGCCTGCTTGTTGAATCCTTCTTCATTCTTATTCTCAATAATGCCGTAATCTCTATCTATTATATTAAAATTCATATCAGTTACTCGATAATAGTAATAAATATTATTATTATCGTCACTTTCAAATTCATAGAAACCAAATACAACATATTTTTCATACGAATTAGGATGTTTTACAAAAGCATCTATCATCTCAACATAAGTTTCACCGTCATCACCTACTTTAGAAATTTCATAACCTTCATAGAAATCTTCAGGAGTGAAATCAATATAGCATACTCTTGGTGATACAAGATAACAATACGTGGTAATACTTCTATCCATAAAACTCGTGTTAATACTTTTCTCCATAAATTATCATCTCTCCTTAATAAAATATAATTATAGTGGTAAAGAAATATATTTCTTTACCACTATAATTTGTTTTTCACACAACATCTTCTACAGATTTAGTTTCTTCTCTATCATTAGGACTAGCACCCATGGTAGAAAACATAACTAAATTAATCAACTGATCTTTATTGATAACGAAGTAGTCATTTAGCAATCCAGAATCTCTGTCTGTTAGCATTCTTGTAACAGGATCATATTTTCTATACATTTTCTGTAAAGTTCTATCCATTAATCCGATAATGTTAAGAATATCACCATCAAAATCTGCATTTAGACCTGGAAGAATTGAAAGTGGTACACTAAGACAATAGTCATCACTATCATGTTTTACTTTTCTAATTCTCATTAATAGAATCGAATAGTAGTTAAGTGTAGGATTTCTGTTTATTATTAGTGCAACTTCTCGCTGTTCAACTAAATATGTCATTATAGCATAAACCTTCTCATCAAAATTATATGCTCTTCTCCATATTTGTTGTGCTTTATCTTCTGATACATCGTCTAGACGAGATATATAGTTTATAATGAGAAACTTAAATACCTCTAAGAAAGTATGATAAGATAAGTCTACTTCATTATCTTTTAAATCAGGTGCAGGAATAATAACATTACGTGCACTATAATTTATTCGACCGCCTAGCATTTGTTGACGAGGGAAACCATTCTTTCCATGTATCATCTGAAAATTAGTATCCCAGAATGAAAGACACTTGGTTTGAATTCTAGAAAGTATATACTCTCTTTCAACATCAGAACAATTTTTCAATTTTTCTGATAAATTAAAAAGAGTATTTATTATTTTATCGACTGTTCCAAAATAGAATGAATCAGATGTAATCGACTGTGGTCTCAATAATGTTGAATAAATAGGGATATGAGATGTAAAAACGTCTCTTTTTGCAAGAAGAAGAACATCTATCTGATCTATTTTATTCTTAAATTTATTAAGACCTTTAAAGTAATTCAATATCTGTTCATACTTACTATAGAATTCGTCAATTCCTATACCAAAGTATGGGCTTGTTGGAGTTTCATCCAGATCTTCAGGTTTTGCTTTAATTTTCTTACCGTCAGTATCAATCTTAAATTTAGCTGTAATAATATCAGGAAATATTTTTCCAAGAGCTTTATGGAGAAGGTGATAAAAATACGGATTAATAATTTTATTTTCTTCTCCAATTGAAATCCACCCTGTTGTTTTTATATCAGCATCTCGATACTCAACAGTACTACCACAAATCGGACAAACTTCGCCCTCGAATTGTTTAGACATAAGTTTACCACACTTACATCTATATCGTTCAATAAATGCTTGTTCATCTGAGAATGATGAACCGTATAATGGAGACTGAGGTCCATATAACGATTTTTCCTTAGTCTCATCCATTGAAATTTCAGGAGGTTCGGTTATTGTAAACCCTACCCCTGAAATTAAATCATTGTAATATTCATCATCCCAATTAAGACGTTCAAATATTACAAATGATTTGTCTTTACGTTTTCGATCAATTTTCTTCAGTTTGTGTTTAACCACTGCTGTTTTTTTCTTTTTTGTTCGATCATTCATTATAAAAAGCCTTCTTTCATTGTATTTTGTGAATCTTTTTTTTGTTTAAATTATTGATTCCATTATTATAATATATAATGGAATCAATAATTTAGTATTTCTATAGCAAATATAAGATACTGTCTATAAATTCATATAACGATGTGTTATAATTTTTATATTTTTCATATACTGGATAAAAATATTCAATATATAATAAAATTATAGGCATATCTTTTTCTATTGCTTCAAATATTTGAATTTCCTTTGTTCGTTTATATTGCTCTTTTAATACTTCTATTGTTGTAGTATCACCACCATTTAACTCAATAAAATCTAAAAGTATATTTAAGCATTTAGATATTTCTTCAATATAAGTTATATTTACTACATTTATTTCTTCATGAACTTTATATTCATTTTCGATTATACTAGAATATCTATCAGATATCTCTAGGAGTTGTTTTCTTATACTGAATAATGATATGTTTTTTATAGAACCTAACCCATTCATATACTGACTAAATAAAATTTTCTTATAGATTTCAATAAGCTCATCAGCATAACATGATTTATCATCACCATACTCACTTTGTATATACTTGATAAATCCTACATGATCAAGATATCTAGCTCTCGTTCTAATATTTCGTACAGATGACGTTGTCTTATTAAAATCAGTTCTACTGTATGAAACGAAATTATCAATACAATGTATAAGATCAGTAATTTTTTCTTGTCTACTGATATTGATAGATTGAAGCGGTTTCTTAGGTTTTCTGTCAGTTCTATTATATATATCAAATTTGATACCGCTTATGACAGATTTTAAAATAGTTTCAATTTTTTGTTTATCTGTTGATGTCTGTTGTTTGCAACATTCATCAGTTTCGAAATCATTTATAAAATTGATAATTTGTGAAATATTCTTTGTTTTATCTGAGGGCGTGTAAAATAACATAATCTTTTTCATTCCCTCAACTAAAGAATCTAATAAATCACTGTCAATTTTTTTGCTATTGTTTTTTGCTTCAAATTCATTTTTCATATACGGCATTGTAAATTACCATCCTTTCTAAAATTATATGAATTTAATATTACGTTTAAGGTAATATAAAAAAATAACTAAAAGATGTTTATATTATAAAAAAATAAAAAAAAGAACGCCTGGATAAAAATCCAGGCGTTCGAGAGAAGGCTTTATTATCCAATTAACCGTGAAATGAACGAAAAGGATTTATCCTTCTCTTTCTTCCACTTTCTTCTTTCCCTCTTGTGGATAATCAACTTTCTAGTTGTGATTTTGCCTCCTTTCCCTTTAGCTTTCAGTCCCATTGTATTGATTCTACTGATAAACTCATCATCAAAACAAAATATCTGTTGTTCTTCAATGACTTTACCATTACTATCAACAAGGGCGACTGTCAGAGTTCCATGGAATATCTCACCACAAAACTCTATGTCTATTCCTTTCGGAACGACTATTCTCTTAATGCGCTCGACGTCTAATGATTCGAGCGCATTCTTTTCGACTTTTATCTCAACCAAATTTTTGGCTGGGATAAATTGGATCTCGCGGGGGGCATTAACGTGTTGTCCTCCCATCGCCATTGATCTTTCAATCGTGGCGTTCGACACAATTGAGGTGTACACTGTTATCTTTAACATTGTACTCCTTCCTTCCTTTATAAAATTTGCATAAGTATTATAATGACACCATACGTCTTACTTTCCTCTATTAGGAATGCATATGTTATATAATTCTTAATACTAATATATATTGTATATATTAAATTCGGGAACATACTAAATTTTAAATAGAAGCTGATATCTACTATTCATAGATATCAGCTTCTATTTAATTAATAATTATATGCCTTTTCAAAATCAAAAGGTTCAAAATCTTCAATATTATTACTTACATAAGTTTTTTTCTTTTTCTTTTCATCATCTTTATTTTCACGTTTTATTGCGTTCTCTTTTCCACGTTTATCATCAACTGGTTCAAATTGAGTACTTAATGATTCTAACGATAATGGTTTCGGCAAATCAATATCATCAATAAGTCTTATTTCATTCCCAGGTTCAAAAGGATGATTAAAATAATCAAGTCTTCTTAATTTATCATTTTCTTCAGATGACCTATATCTACGTTTTAACATTTTAAACGTAAGATATAATTCACCTGTATCACTCTTGACTTCCGGGTTAACTATAATTACAACATCAGAGTTTTCTATTATTTCCCATGAACCAGCTATACCATCTCTACCAACAAGACGTGTAACATCTTCTTTTTTTGCTTGTAGAGCGGCATCTACTATTGATGCACTGGAACGATTCAACTGCTGAGCAGTTATTACAGGAATATCAAAAAATTTAGCTAATTCTTTTAATTCATTTGTAATATTTTTAAGCTCAGTTTTTTCGTCATTAGCTTTTTCAGCAGGACGAATTCTTTTCATATAATCCAATACTAATGCTATTACTTCAACACCTTCATCGGATAAATCATTGATTATAGTATATAGATCATTAGTATCGAGTTCTCTATTTTTGAATTCTTTGATAATGATGTCTATATTATCGTCATTAGTTAATTTTAAATTTCCTTTTTCTCTCATTTTCTTTTTTATTTGTTTTGCAGAATAATTGCGTATATCATCATTATCAACGCACATATTATAAATTCTTTCTACGGTTTCAGGAACATCATTTTCTAGAGTTAAAAAAAGAACCGCAGGTCTTTTATCAGGATCTTTTGTTTTTATATCTTTATTATATTTACGAATATCCATAGCAGATTTGAGTAGTATTGTAGACTTACCCTTACCCGGAAATGCTAAGTATGTATACAATCTTTTACTTAAATAACCAGGGGCTAATATAGTATTAAGCCTTTGTATTCCTGTAATGAATATTCGGTTTCTATCTTTTAATTTTTGAACAGCGTCATCTATAACTGATTCAAATTGCTCATCAACAAGTGAAAAAGTCTGATCAGAACCTAAACTAGATGCACTTCTTTTTATATTGATAATTGCTGTTGCGATGTTATATAAATCTTCACTTACAGCTTTGTAAGTTTTAAAATCACCATCGTCTATATGGTTTAATATTTGAGTCATTACATCTTTAACAGTAACAGTATATCCAAATTCTAAAGTATCATCTATTTTTTTTACAAGATATTTAGATTCTTCATGTGAAATTTTTTTAGTTTCTAATATATTTAATAATATAGAAGATTTTAATTCGTCACATTCTATATCATCTAAACAATATTGTTTTAAATTTTCATCATTTTCAAACCCATCAATTAATTTACCATACAAGGTTTTTTGTACTATCCATATTCTAGAAGATAGTTGTGGGTCATTTTCATACACAGATAAATCTAAGTTATTGAATAACTTATAGATATTTGATAATGTCTTTCGAGTTCTTAAAACACTATCTTTATATATAAACGATATTACCATATTAAGGGTTGTAATATCAAATTTTATTTTTAATGGTTTAAGCTTTATGTCTTTCATTGTCATATAAGACTTTAAAGCTGTTTTTTCATTCGGATTCAATATTTATACACTCTCCTTATTTTTATTTTTGAAATTAATCTTTTGTTAGGAGAATGATAAAAAAGCAATAGTAACAAGATTTATTTCTTGTTACTATTGCATATAAAATATTACTCAGATTCAGAACTTACTGCTTCCTTTTTAACCCATGCCCCAGTATACCAAACTTGAGTACTATCATAAGCTTTAAGGTCTTCAATATTTATCATAAGTAGTGAATCAAATTCTCTCTCATTTTCAGCTAATCCTGTAACGCTGACAACTTCTTTATATCCAGCATCAACTTTCTCTTCATCAGTTAAATCAGCAATTTCAATAGGATCTATTGTTGTGTATATATAATCTACACTTCCCTTAGCTGCTCTATTTTGACCACGGTGCTTAGTATCTATTGAAGTTTCAGTACAATTTATAATTTCAGCAAATAAAATATTTGCTGATGTCCCTAATTCAGAACCAGTAGTAGCTAAATAAATACCACCAGCTTTTGCTAAAGCATGTTTGTTAGAATTAACGACACCCTGAATTCTATCTAGATATTCTTTAAGTGTGGTTTGATCGTCATATACTACGGCATCAACGTCAGTTATCAGATGTATATCATCACGATGACCAGCATCGTCAACAGGCGTTTGAAGTCGTGCTTTCATTATATCAGCCATATAAACACCTCTTTTATACTATTCTTCCACATAATCGTCTTATTTCACCCTCAGATAAACTAACAGTATCGTACTCCAATAAATGGAATGGAGCACCATACGTATTAATATCTTCTCCAGTTACAGTGGGTGCATTTAATACATTGTGGTATCTTGTAATAGGAAATATAATTCTTTCAGTTTTATCAGAATCGTGTCCATGCATCATAATATCTGTAACACTATCTGGTATATATCGTATTTTATTTACTGCCATTACTAATCAACTCCTTATTATAATTATGTATTGTTTTGAGATGCATTAGTAATTGTACCGTATGCAGGAATATCTGTATTAAGTTTAGTATCAGATGTTCCCATTACAGAATTGTAAAGAACACCATCATCATTCATAAAGATATTAGTATTATCAATACCAAGAATAGATTTATAGAGAATTCCTTCAGGATCCATGTAGATAGTAGCATCATTGATAAGACTGAGTTGTTTGATTTCACCATCGCCAGGTTTGTAAGCAATACCATTAAAGTAAAGCTTAACAATTTCTCCATTCTCACGTATTCTATACAATGTATTTCTGTCATACTCAATAAGAGCATCGTATTCTTCTTGTGTAAGATCAATAAACGGAATTAAGTTCATAGGAGTATATATTTCTTTGAATTTAACAACCCATACTAAATCAAGTCTTCCCATTGATAACGGAAATTTATGATTTCTTAAAATAGGTTTAGTATCATCCAATACTATTAAATAGTCATTAAGACGATCAGGATCTAGAGTTAAATTATTAACTTCAATACAATTCATTTATCAAGCACCTCCTGATGGATTAGTACCGATTTTATAATAATATACGTTATTATAGAAATAACCGATTATATCACTAGATTCATCTGCTTTGATATAGTATATTTTATATAATTCATATGTTTCCATATCATCATATTCCTGTCGAGTATATTTTTCAGTAGGAATAGTTTGTGTATCGTTTACTGATTCATATACAATATTACCAGTTTCAATATTATATAAAATATATTTTCTACCTGAATCAATACTATCAGCATCAAGGGCATAATAATCATCTTCAGATATAAATTTAGGGATATAAATTTTAGTAGCACCTTTTATAGGTAATCTAGGATTGGTAATCCATATATCACCACCATGGTTACTATTTTCATCGGGGTCAATATTAACATACATAAAGTTATTTACAGCAATAAGCATCTCAAGTTCCTTTAAATCAGATTCACTATGCTTATATGTAACTTGACCCTTCATTCCAACTTCTCTAACCATTTCAGCCCAAACTGCATTGGCGCCCCAATCTTCAGCTGTTGGTCTTGCACTTGCTTGAATAAATTCAGAAGCTCTTTTTAGTTTGGACATTTTAGTCATATACCTACGAATATAAGGTATATCTAAAAATCCAACATTTACTTCATTTCCTAATAATCTAATATCAGTAAACTTATCAACAAATGTGATTATGTCTAAATAATAAACATAAATCCTGCCATCTATACAAAGATAAGGCTGAATGATATCAAGAATATTAGTAACATCTGTAGGCGGGTCATCCATTTCAAGAACATTATCCAGATACCAACTTATAACATCAGGAGTTAATGTCTTTAAAAATTTTAATTTAGCAAATTCAAGTTTAGTTATAGTAACTTTAACTGAGTCATACCCATTTCTATAATTCTTCATTACTTGAAGTGGGAAAAATACACAACAATGCTCATTAATACGAACATAATCGTTTATATTTTTATATTCAGTAGTTTTACCAGAAGCTGTAATTTCGACATTATATGTTATTACAACATCTGATTCTGTCCATTTTTCAATGGTTTGAAATTTACGACGTTCAGCATTTATTTTTGCATTATTATCTAAGTCATACTCTTGTACAAGGGTATCATACATATTGGTGAGTATTCTTATAGCAACCTTATCACTATCTCTCGATGTAGGTCTGACAAAGAAACCATTACATTCACCGGAAAGATTGAATGATAATGTATTTCTTAAATCAAATCCCGCAGTACCTTCTACAGCAATATTTTGCTCTCCTGTAGTTAATATATCATTCATGGCTTCTTTATTGATAGCCACTAAATCATAATTAGTATTTAAATAATATGCATCAGTAACATATTTGGGATATGTAAAATCTTCATCATTTGTTAAAAGTATTTTGAGCTCTAACATCTGATCATATGCATATTTTTTATTTTGTTCGAAGCTTAATACCCTTCCATCTTCAGGTCTTTTTATAAATAATTCACCAGTCATTTTATCCATGATAGCTTCGCCATCAACAGCAAAATCACGATATTCATGACTAATAAATGTAGTAGCAAATCGTATATCTGGTTTTTCGACATAGGTTGGAGTATCAGCTGGATCAATCAGACGAATAGGCATCTTCCCTCACCTCCAAATATTTATCCATTTCAAGGTCATCTTTACGTAATTTATCAACAGTAATTTCTCGTTTGATAGATATAATCTCATCTAAGATATTCTGAGGTACTTCGTTTAAATGACCTAATGAATATACTCGTTGTCCATGATGAGATTTACCACTATTTTCAGGACCTAGTCCAACTATATATAGATCAGGATTAAGACAGATACAGTCAATGTATCTTTCACGTCTTATCTTACCATTAGGTTCATCTTCATGAGAATTATCATATGGATTATTAACATACCAGTCATATATCTCTTCAAACCAGTCAAGCATAACTAATTTAGAAATAGAAGCTATGTCTGGATTAATGTAATGCTTTAAAATCAAGTATTTATAATAAAACATATCAAAGAAAAAGTAAATATATTTATCAAAGAATCCAGGATTAAATTCGTCAGGTTCTTCATCTATAAGTACTTCATCATTTTCATTATAATTTTGATCATCCGTTTCATTCTCTTTTATTGCAAAATTTATAATTTTATCACGTTCTTCTTTTGTAATATATCCTTTTTCTAATAATTCTGATACAGCATAATATAGCTGTTTTGTTTCATATTTAAGTCCGTAATATTCATAATCACGTTCTTTTTCAAAAATTAATAAATTAGATGTTGAATGAACGTTATTTAATTTAATAGTCCAAGGGTCAATAACATGACAGTTCTCTAAATTTAATTTTCTTCCATTAAGATATATATCATAATATCTTAAGTCGAAAGGTTTATTGATTATTTTTCTTAAATCAAGTATACCATCAAGAGGTAATTTTTCTCTTATTTTCATCATAATCTCTTTTTCACCATCAGGATTGTTGGCTTCCTTAGATGAGACTTGATGATTGTAATCATGAAAATCATAACTAACAACACGTTTAGTGATTGAATCAACCCATTCGTATGGATAAGGATCAGGTGTAACACCTTTTTGAAGTTTTCTATATTCTAAAACTCCTGTATTATATATATCCGGTAAATAACAAATTTGACGGTATCTATATGGAGTTACATCAATAAATAATACGTCATCTTTATGTAAATCATATAGGAATTTGATTCTGGGGTAGTGATACATTGGATAAAATACATATTCTTCTCTCGGAAGTAATCGACCGTTAACAAAAATTCGTAAATATTCTTTATTGTATCCAAAAGTATTATCTACAAATTCTAAAAATAATCTACCATCACGAGGAACTATATAACGAATTCCTTCTGCTGATTTTGATAATCTTATTTTTAACGGTTTATTTAAAACCTCTTCAGTAGCAGGTTTCATTGTAAACTTATCCAAATGAACAAATCTTAGTTTTTTATTTCTTGTACCAATACTTGTTGCAAATTCACCAGCTTCATTTTTAACACTGACATCAAAATGTCTGTATTCGTATCTATGAATAGGCTGATCAAATTCTAAGTCATCATAAATAACTAAATCAGCTAATGTTGGTAATGATACAGGATCGTTTGCTGCACAGACTATAGTTTCTTTTTGATCCATTGAAGTAAATGTAAGTTTCTTTTCCATATAGAACCTTTTTACAAATTCAACTTCAATGACACTATCATCAGTTACTAATCGTGCAGGGATATAAAAATACTGAGTAAATTCATTTCTCTGTAAATATAAATCCATTACAAATAAACCATCTACAAATACTCTCATATTAGATGGATGGTCAAATGGTTCATTATTTATTGCACTAAAGACATAATGAGGTTCTTCAAATGTATACGCTTTATCAGGTATATTTTTAAATTCTTCATTAGTGTCATTTCTTAATCTATCTTCTAAATTAAGAGATTTGGTAAAAATAATGAAAGGAGCACCTTTCTTTTTTTGTTCTAATACATAATCTCTTAAAACATAAGGTTCATATTTTGTATAGTCAAGTAAACGTTCGCTCTTATATTCTGCTGATCGTCCAGCATATGGATTTACAGAATTATAAAAATTATGAACCATATCCAAATCCTTATATCTATGAATATAAGAATAATATGTCAAGATATGTAAAAGGGTTTCATAAAAATCTTCATTTGATACTTCATCAGATAACGGAAGATTTTCTAATTTATTATATAATTTATCCATATATTCTTCTAAGTTTTCAATAAAATCAGTACTTGAGTCTTTTCTTAAAGAAATAAAATAGAAGAAGAAATCATGGATACATGTATAATGTAAATCATAACCAGGTGTATAAAAATAGAATAATTTGTATTTATCTGAAAGACTCATGTCTTTATCAGTTATTTTATAAAAATTGGGATAAAATCCTTCGATATTATCTAAATTATAAAGTATTTTATTATTCGTTGAATTTCGTTTAAAAAGTAGTGTATTTTCTATAGGTATAGACATATTCCACGGCTCTCTACTATTTTTCATAATACAAGCCAATGTAGAACTACTATCTCCATAAACATGTGCAAGTTTATCCGAAGTATAATATTCATGACAATGTAAATTGTTAAAAAATATCATATGAATATATGTAGTACCATTAGGATTACTATTGATTTTGTCTATAGCTTCTTGAGGAAGTTGACAAGTGAAACTGTCCTCGGTTTCAGTCATATCATACAACATTGTAGAAGCTTCAAAATCAAAATCATCCTTTTTAGTACCAAGCCGATGATCCCATTGAATAGTACCATCAGTCCGCACATTGTGTTTTGGATAAATTCTTTTTTCTTCAGGTTTTGTTATATAAAATGAACACATCATAATTCCATTAGAATCTAATGGTAAATTTAAATCACTTTTATTAATAGATACATTATGACTGTTTTTAAGTGTAGACGTATCTAGTATTATTTGTTTATATCCTTTATTAGGAATAAGTAAAATATGAATATCAGAATCTGAATATATTCTTTTATCTCCATTTTCACTACGTTTATATTGGAATATAAATGCTACAGTAGTAGGAAGACTTATAGTGAGATACTGATCATATATCAATACTTTATAATCCATAATTACATGGTTATCAACTACTATTACTGGTAATTTATTAAATAATAACGGATTATTTGATATAGTTTCAGCATCAATTTCTTTTTTATAAAATTCACTTTTCCTATAGTCGGATTCATCTTTTGTTATGTTAATGATTCGTCTATCTACATCAATAGATGGTTTATACGCTTTATTAAAATATACTTTTCGTGGATTTCCAGTGTCTTCACTTTTACCTTGTAAATTTACATGATAATATGTGAAATTACATATTTCTCGTTGTGTATATTGAAGATATGAGAAAGAATTTTCCCATGCATGTTTTGCAGCAACATGACTTGATACTTCACCAAATGAATTATTTATGAATGCTCTTCTTAAGTACTTATGAAAAGATTCAGGAGTTTTCATTGGCATTTTTTTTCCTCCTCTCTTGTAATTTCTTCATTAAAAAACTGTTCCTTTTGCATTTTTACATAGAATTAGAGGCTTAAAACAGTAAGTTAATAAGTTTATATAGAAAGGGCTGATATAAATGAATGGTTCAGTTATAACAGAATCTTCTCTGAATGATTCTATTTTATTTAATACATTTAATAAAAATTCAGCATTATCCATTATGGTAAATGAATGCTTTAAAAATGGTATAATTCTTAATGAAAAACATATTGAAGAACAGCTCATACAGATAAAGAAGACTAAAATTTCTCCTTTAGCTGATAAAGTTGTTGAGGCATTCATGAATGGTCAAATAATATTACTATTCTCAAGAAATGTTAAAGTTTCTCAAGCTCTTCCGTTTATAGTTTTGAAAATGCAGGGTCAGTTAAAAGCTGTTGTATTTTTAAGTAACTATGCAACTCTTACCAGCAATAATAAAGTTGGTAATGATGAATATTTAAACATGCCTATGAAAGATTTATATGTATTAATGGAAGGAGCATATACTGCACTTTCATATAATACATACCAAATAGGAATAATTAAAAATATGGGATTAATGAAGCTATCGGCTAATATATATACACAAATGGTAATGCGTATATTAAATAAAGAATATGCAATAAGTATGGAAAAAGAAGTAGCTGATAGAATATCTTTCGTAATATCCAGATTCTTCTTAGATAATGTATGGGAAAATCCTAATAAAGACATTAATACAAATTATGCTATAAATGCAATTCTTAATCCTAATAAACTTGATCTTATGTTAATTAGTGAAACATATAATAATGCTGATATAAAAAATGTCGAACAACTTATTGCATTCTTAAAGACAGTAAGTAATAGACTTAATACATTAAATTTAAGATATTTCACTCAGTGTTATTTAAATACATTCAAATCTTCCGCATTATTTAGTATGGAGTGTTTACCGTATTTCTTATATACAATACAGACAGCATGTATTGGAAGTTTCTTGGTTAATCAACCTATAATTACCGATATATGTAAAAATATAAAAGGAATGAATACATTCTATGCTGAATTAAGTAAATCAGTATAATAAGAAGGAGGGTCAGTATAAATAATGGCCAGTAAAATACGTAAGACTGATAATGCCACAATGTATACATGTAAAAGAGGATGGCTTATATCAATAGATGAAGAGGGTGGTTATTTACCATTCTTTTTAAAAGTTAGAAATGAAGACATCGTTTGGGATAATGAAAAAGAAAATAGAATGTTTAAAGTAATTCTTGGTAAATTACAAAGAATTGGTTATAACTATGAATCTGAGTATATTGATCCCAGACTTCAATTAAAGGTAAAATCTGATGGGTGGATTTATCATATTGAATCTGATGGTTCATTTAATGCAACATATGTTGGTAAAATCAAGCCCTCTAATGTTATATTAAGTAGAGATAGTAATGGTCAGATAATATCCGCAGATTTCTATGTTCCGTTACCTATATCTATTGTGGCAGATAGTGCCGCAATAATAGGTAATTTTGAACCAATTGGTACTAGTATAGTTCAATTTACTGGTGGTAAAAGATACACATATACTGAAGCTACAGACTATGATGCTATCAATGTTAAAATTTTACCATCGTATGATGAAAATGTTTATGCTGAACATAACAGTGCTCTTATAGAGAATTTCTGTAATGGTATGATTAGTAGAACAGTATCATTATTTGTGCAAGGGCAAATTAATGTATAAAAAAAATCCAATAGATGATTATATTATAATCATCTATTGGATTTTTTACTTATGGAATCAAACTGTCGTATATAGTTTCAGCTTTACGTATAGATGCCTTGATTTTAGATCTATACTCATCTTTATAGATGTTAAAATCACAATCATCAAAAGCATTATAAATTATATCTTTAATCTCATCTACTAATTTACAATATATGGCTTTTTCTATTATTGCTGTCGTTTTATCAGAATCTAAAAATTCAGATTTCATTCAAAATCTTCCTTCCATTTGATATCAAAATGTTGACCATCTTTATCAGTACATCTTTCTTGATTCCTATTTATAGTAGCAATCAATCCGTCAGGAACTGTAGACTGTTTTAATATATTTCCAGATGCGTCTATAGTTACTCTATAGTAATTTTTATCATTCATATCAGTTTTCGACATGACTATATAATCTTTAGCGCCAACTTTTTCTTCTTCAAGATTCTGCTGAGCTTCAGGACTTCTTTTATCATCTCCTATAGATTCATAGAGAGCATTTGTCAATACTTCAGAGTCCTCATCATCAAAATCTACAATTTCATTTTCATAAGCCGAAGGTCCACCAATGAGTTGAGAACGTTCACTAATCATTTTATTAAGTAATGAACTTGCAAAGTCATTGATATTAGAATCAGTGTCGATACCACCGAGTTCTTTCTTCTCTTTCATTGTAAGTTCAGCTATAAGTTTTTTAGTATTTACATTTTTCTCAATAAGCTGCATCGCAAGAGTTCTTGCATCAGTAATATTTTCCATCAAATCTGTCATATTTTTATTAATACCACGAACTGACGATTTAGTAGATTTCATAGCATCATATTCTTTTTGAAGAGAATCAGTAAATTTACTCTGGTCTCTTAAAAGATTTCTATACAATGCTATCTCGGGTTCAAACTCTTTATAGAAATCAGTAAGTTCGTTCTTCTTCTTTTTCTTCTTTTTCTTCTTCTTTTTATTTTCAAATATATCATCATATGAATCCAAGTCTTTATAATATTTTCCACTTTTTTTGAATTTCATACTTCGCATCATAGTATTCCATTCATTCATTTCATCTATTTTTCTTTCTTTTTTGCTTTTCTTTTTTTCTTTTTTATCAGTTAATAATTTTGACGGTGAAATAAAATCAGTAGAATCAGAAGAATTATATAATGAATCATCTTCATTTAATTCTTGAAGTTGAAATATCATTTTATCTCGGCGTTTCTTTCTCTTAATGGCATCTTTATCATACTCTTCATCATCAATGTTGTATTCATCAATAATATTATCTGACATGATATAAAACCTCCATATCTTTAATTAATTTCGATTTTATATTTCTGTTTTAGGGTTAAATCTCTATTTGATGCTAAACAGAAATATAAATTTTAAAACGAAAAAGGAGATTTTTATTATGAAACTTTCAAAAAATAATGCAATGCTTATAGATATTCAATATATCGAAGCAAATCGAAAAAAAGGTCATAAAGACTATTTATATATAATCTGGAAAGATTTAGACACACTTGAAAAACATCTCGAAGTTGTACCGGAACCTATGGTAGATATATACTTCGAAAAACCTGAATATAGGAATCATAACTATAATAAAAATTATCAAAAACTTGAATGTCTTGATAAAACTACAGTTAAATATCATGATATAGTATATTCCATAGTAAATGATATGGGACCTGAGGGTCAAATGAGATTAAATAACTTACTCTCTACTGGAAATTATAGTGCTATATCAGAATTTCTAACATATCCATATGTATACGGTGCAGATTATGATATAAGAGCATGGTATAGATATAAATGGTTAGAATCATTAGATAATAATAGACCTAAGCCTATTTCTAAAGGGTTTCTTGATATAGAAGTAGATTCATTTGAATCTCCGGGAATGGCAAATCCTGCATATTGTCCTGTAGACTTAGTTACGGTAATAGATTATGATGAAAATGTATCATATACATTTGCATTAATCGGTGTTGATTGTAAAGAAAAAGACATGACACGAATGAATTCTTCTGAATCTGAGAAAGAGTTAAAAAGAAGAGAAATGTATGACCATAGGTTAAAAGAGCAAGAATATTGGTCTACACATATAGATGAGCTTCAAGTAAAAGCTCATGAAATGTTTGATGAAAATTATCCTGGAATGGATTATAAATTTTATTTTTATAAAGATGAAAGAAAACTTTTAACTCATTTATTTCAGTTAATAAATAAGTTAAAGAAAGATTTTATAGGTATTTGGAATATAGGATTTGATATTCCTTATATGATTGATAGGATGAATGCATTAGGTATGGATCCGTATGAAATTATACCACATCCTGATTTTCCTATCAAAAAATGTTATTTTAAAAAAGATAATATTAATTTCCAAGTAAAGAATAAAGCTGACTTTTTTATTTTATCTTCATATACAATTTTTACTGACCAGATGAGAAATTACGCTGCTATAAGAAAAGGTCAGCAAGAATTAAGATCATATAAACTCAGTTATATTGCTGAAAAAGAACTAAAAGATGATAAACTAGATTATTCCGAAGTAGGTAATATCAAAACATTAAGCTACATTAATTACTTAATGTATGTCCTTTATAATATAAAAGACGTTCTACTTCAAACTGGAATTGAAAGAAAAACAAATGATCTTGATACGTATTATCTAACATCTTATAGTAATATGACACCATATGAAGATGAATTTAAGCAGACTGTGAAATTAAGAAATGTTCAATATAAATCATTTATGAAACAGGGGTTGGTTCCTGGTGAGAATATAAACAAATTTATTAATAAAAATTCGGCAATAGAAACAGAAGATGATGATGACGATGATGAAGATGATAAGAAATCGAAATTTGAGGGTGCCCTTGTTGGCGACCCTACATTAATATCTAAATTTGGAGTTAAACTATTTGGTAAAAAAAGTAATTCTGTTTTTAGATATAGTATTGATATGGATATGAGTAGATTTTATCCTTCATGTATCGCCGCAATGAATATAGATGCAAGTTGTTTAATCTTTAAAGTTATAATAGACCCTTCTCAGTATGATGTGAGAGGTGGAAAAATTCCATTTAATGGAATAACTGATGTTCAGATAAATGAGAAAAATAATGATTCGTTTGAAAATGATGTCGCAAAAGAAGTTTTCGATAATTTTCAGACGAGAAACTATTTATCAGTTGGACAAAAATGGTTAAACATGCCATCTGTAAATGACGTTTATGAAAGATTGAAAAAGGAGTTAGATTGAGTAATGAGTAAGGAAGTAACATTTAGAGATTTATTAGTTAAGATAAAAAATATATTTAGCACAGATATTTATCTGATTAATAATCAATATATTATTGCTGGAGAAAAATCATCTGAAGATAATTTAGGTTATTCACTTTGTGTTCTTTCTCCGGATATAATTAATATCTGTAATAATTCATTTGACCCCTGTAAAATATACTATATTAAGAATGTGACAAATGCTAAAGATGACTTAGAAAATAATATATCTGAAGTATCATCTTATTCAGAAAAAGAATTAGTTAATTATTCTCTTGAAGAAGTAATTAATATTAAAAATAAAATTGAGACATGGGATAGCTTCAATTTTACAGAAAAACAACTTGATGAATTATTTGAAGATAATATGACAATTGATCTTTTTAAAGATACAGATATTCCATCAGTTACTATAAGTAAATCACTATTTCCTTTAGTAACTAAGAAAAATGTATCTGATTTGTACTATAGCGTAATACAAGATTTACAATATATAAATCTTATGATATCATTTGATTTCCCTCTTTTTCAACTATATATACTATACCGTTATTTAGATATTGATAAAGAGAAAGGAGAATGAAAAAAATGGGTAATTTTAATAGTTCAGTTGCTGAATTAAGTAACAGACCTAGCCCAATGGTTGGTAAAGGTGATATATCTAGTTTTAATAGAACTGGAGAAATATTTAATTTCTATGGAAGGCATGGTGGTAAAGGAAATACTGCATCAGGTAAATACTGTCATGCTGAAGGATTTAATACTGAAGCAAAAGGCGATAATTCACATTGTGAAGGTTCGAATACATCAACTACTGCTGATTCATCTCATGCTGAAGGTCATGGGTGCGTAGGTTCAGGTAACTTTTCCCATGCTGAGGGTAATGGATGCAACGCATCAGGAGTAGCTTCACATAGTGAAGGAAACAGCTCCATCACATCAGGTAACTTTTCTCATGCTGAGGGTAATGGATGTAATGCATCAGGAGTAGCTTCTCATAGTGAAGGCATTAGCAGTATTTCTTCAGGTAATGCCGCTCATTCTGAAGGAAATGGATGTGAGGCATCGGGTGAAATGTCGCATGCCGAAGGATCTTCATCTAAAGCTCAAGGTCCCCAATCACATTCTGAAGGTAATGGTTGTATAGCATCTGGTGATACATCTCATTCAGAAGGTTATATTTCTACATCACCTGGACATTCTTCACATTCTGAAGGATATGCGACAGCAGCAAAAGGACAGTCCTCACATTCTGAAGGAATGTATTCCGTAGCTTCAGGAGAATACTCCCATGCTGAAGGGAACGATACTAAAGCTACAGGTAAGGCATCCCATAGTGAAGGTATTAATACAGAAGCAAATGGTGAAGGTTCCCATAGCAGTGGTTATTCAACTATTGCTGAAGGAAACTATCAGACAGTAGTTGGTAAGTTTAATAAATCTAATAATGAGTCATTATTTATTGTAGGAAACGGTTCTAGTGGTTCACGATCGAACATAATGGAAGTATCCGAAGATAAAGTAATGATAGATGGAACTCTTCAAATTAAAGAAAAAACATTAGATGAATTATTAAAAGAACGTGATGATAGAATAGATGATTTACAATTACAAGTAAATGAATTAAGAGAAAGAATAGTTGTCTTAGAAAATATAGTAAATAGTGATTATGCTGAACGACTCGAAAGAATCGAGAGGCATATATTCCACTATGATGATGACGATAATCCTATTATACCTGATTAAAAAAAGAGTAATGGTTGCTAATAACAACCATTACTCTTTTCTTCTTATTTACTATAAAGTTTTTCTGCAAGTTCTAATTCTTTAATAACGTTTTCAACGTATTCTTGGGATTCTAAAGTTTTAGTAGCTATCTCTATTTCAGATCCAGCTCTAAATCTTCCACTCAGAATCCCTATTAAAGATTTTCCATTAATTATTCTTCCATCTTTTCCCATAGTAAGATGGATTTGAAAAGGGCAGTCCTGTAATTTCCAGCTGAACTGATTAGCCGTCCTTCCCAACAAATCTTTCTTTAATCTGTATCTTACAGTTATCATACTTTCCTCTTCCTTTCCTTTATGTTATAATAAATGTTTTTATTATTAGTTATATACCATTTATTTGAATATACTCTATAAGATCTAAAGTTTTAAATAAAAAACTATCTTACACAACGTTCTTATAAGAACATAGTATATTAAAAAGGAATGCTCTTTACATCTGAAAATATGAAAGGAATGATTAATTATGGCACTTAAGTTATCGACTCCTTGGGTTGAATTTTACCACATGGTAGATGCTTTCTTCAAGTATGATCCTGAAGTTAGTGTTTTATTTGACAATGATGAACGCCGTCTCAATGTCTATGTTGAGTCTGCTCCTAAGGCTGAAGCATTAGAGAAGCTCCTTCCTACTGAGAAGGTATTCGGAAATGTAAAGCTTACTATTAACGTTATACCTGCAAACGGTATAAAGCTTGGTAATACTGAAGCTGAGGCTGTTATTGTAGAGGCGTTTAAGAACAATCCTGCACTCTCATATGCTAGAAGTGTTCGTCCTATTTATGGTGGCGAGTTCACTTTCATTGTATTTAAGAATGAGGTAGTACAGTTCTTCGATGATAATCTCGGAGATATAAACGGTCTGAAGTCTACTCTGTATGAGGACCTTGCAAGAGAAGTATTCGTTCCTATGGATGGTGTATTCTATAATACTGATGTCCCCGCTAGAGTTTCTGCTCCTGCTACTCCCAGCTTAGGTAGACCGCTGTACAAGTAAACATATTTTAGAGAGTATTCCTTTATAAAAAATATCTTTAGTAAAATAAAAATGATTAATATGAGTAAACGATACTCATATTAATCATTTTTTAAACCATTTTATGACAGCTGGATAAAGTCATTAAAAACAGAGAAAGGCTTATATAAAAATGAAAATGGAAAAAATTATTAAGATTAACAATGACACGTCATTTTATTATCATGGTGAAAGTGAAGTAAATATACCGGAAGGTTTTACTTCAATACCGGATGATGCATTTTCAGGTTGTGTATATCTTGAAAAAATCACATTACCTGGTAGTGTTGTAAATATAGGTAATAATGCTTTCAAAAATTGTTTTAAGCTTAACAAAGTCATCATATCTGAGGGTACTAAAATAATCGGAGATAATGCTTTTGAAAATTGCGTATCTTTAAAAGATATAGTATTGCCAGATAGTATTGACGAAATCGGTAAAGAAGCATTCAGTAATTGTATAAATATTAAAAGGATTAAAATGCCAAAAACTATGACTACAATTAAAAAATCTTGCTTCTCTAGCTGTTATTCTCTTGAAGATATACAAATTCCTACTGGTTTAGATAGAATACCTGATAGTTCCTTTTATGGATGCACTTCTCTTAAAGAGATAACCATACCCTATGATGTTTCAATAATTGAAATGTTTGCATTTTCAGATTGTTATTCACTTGAGGATATTAATTTATCCGATACTGTTCATTTCATTGGAAGATCAGCATTTTCACATTGTAAATCTCTCAAAGAAATAATTATACCAAGAAATGTATCAGATATTGAAGATTCAGTTTTCAAAGATTGCATCTCTTTATCTAAAATAACAATATTGGGAAATATTAGATTTATTGAAACATCAGCATTTGAAAATTGTCGTTCTTTAGAGACAATAGATCTTTCAAATATATTACGTGTAATAAAACCATTTGCATTTAAAAACTGTCAGTCTCTTAAGAAAATAGAAATACCTTCAAGTGTTGAATATATAGGTGCAGAAGCTTTTATGAACTGCTACCATATTCAGAATATAGTAATACCAGGTTCAGTTGAAGGTATAAGATTAAAAACATTTTATAATTGCTTTAGTCTTAAAGAAGTTACTATAAAAGATGGAGTTAAAGAACTAGGATTTGAAGCTTTCTGTAACTGCAGTTCATTAGAAAATATTTCATTACCCAACACATTAGAGCATTTTTCAATAAATACTTTTGTATATTGTGGTTCACTCGAATATGTAATTATACCTTCTTCAGTAAAAATTATAAAGAAAAATACATTTGTAAAATGTAATTCTCTTAAGAGAGTATATATTACAAAAACTAGATGTGAAGAAAATTCTTTTGATGAGTGGACTGATATAATAAAGGCATAATATGCTTAAATGAAATTGATTAAGTTCTAATAAAATAAAGAAGGTATTTGTCTTAAAAAGACAAATACCTTCTTTATTATTTTCTTTTTTTATTTTATAAATTAACCTTTTTTATATTTTATGTACATTTTTTCAGGGTCTGCCATCGAAGTATTGGATGATTTTACGATCGTTGCAGTACATTCTCCAGTTTCTGACGGCTCAAGTGTTGGGAATGGAAAATACGGTTTAATTGATATAAGATTTTGTACTTCATGAGGTGAATATGCATTAAATTCTCCACTTGTACTTAACTTAGCAAAATTTACATGTAAAATTCGTGAATAAATTGTAACACTATATGTGCCATCAGAAATGGTCGCAAACCCAACTACTTTTAATCCATATCCAATATCACGTATATCATCAGTACGAGTAACGCTTCCATTAGTATATGAACTTTTTTTAATTTCATTATCATCGACATTAAATAAAAATAACTCAGAATTATCACATAAATCTTCATTATTTGAATATATCATTCCTATTTCAGTACATGTATAATCAGATGATCCTAGTGATAATTGTGAAGTAGTTCTAATTCTATTTCCATCGTTAACAACTGATTCAGGATCACTTAATGTAATTTCATTATCTGTTTGAAAACGAGAAAAAACATCATCAGGAATTTCAGCATCATTTATAAGATACATTTTTTGTCTTTTAAAATCTATATATTCATTTAACCTCAGGTAGTTATCTAAACATATATATTTTTGAGAAGAAGTTTCAGTTACAAGTCCTATATTAATTCTATACATATAAGCTTTGCAACTTAACTCACTAACAAGTTGATCAATTGATGGTGTTGTTTCACTTTTATTTGTTAATAAAAGATATCTGGTCGTACCAAGTGCATTAAATGTAAAATTGTTAGTTAATCCTATTGAGGATATTGATCCATCATTAAATACTGTTGCTAAAGACAATATTACTCCTGACTCTAATGATGACCAAGAAATGGTATATGTTCTATTTGGCGGTAATACTCCAAGATTTATACCGTATTTATATGTCCCATTTCCAATATCAATAAGTTCAAATTTATCATATGATACAAATTCATGTTCGAATCTTTCACCAACCCAAACATCCGAGCCGTTATTATCATAAGTATTACCATAAATGCGGTAATTAAGTAACGGAGTATCTTTTGTCGTTTTAAAAGTTATAGGAAGTGCGGATGTAATATCCGTTCCATAAGTCGTAGGAAATGAAGATTCGATATAATCAGTAGCTTCATATATCCAATCATTAGCATCTTTAGACCATATTTTAATAATTTCTTTTTGTGTTCCTTCTACATTTGCATATACATTTTTTACTTTTAAATAGTTTTCTCGATTGGCATTAACTTTTATCATGGAAATGTTTCACCTCTCACGAATCATCATAGATAAAATAAAATGGAGCAGTCTTTGTGGTCAAATTATTCCACTCTGCAAGACTGAGTATTTCAGGTTTTAATTCATCAAGAAGTGTATCAGTTTCTGTTTTCGTATATGTTGTTGATTTATCAGCTTTTGTATTTAAAGCTTGAGTTACAGTTCTATTTTGTACTGGATTTTTAGACGATGAAGATAATTCAGTATCAATGGTACCAGTTCCACCATATTCAATTCCATTTTTAATTAGTTTTCCCATTAATATCACCTTCATTTATAGCATTTCTGATGGCTTCTTTTTCCTCATCAGTTAATTTAGTAAAACTTTCTAAGATTTCATCAAGTGTTTCACCAGAATTAATTCGCCTAGTAACAACACGAATAAATATTTTTAGTGTTGAATTACTCATAATTATAAGCCACCCCCTATAATTTCAGTAATAGTTTCTTCAATATCATCTATTCTTGTCGAAACATCCATTTGATTTTTAAATATTTCATATACATCTTTAGGTATTTTATATTCTTCGTAAATATATAATACTCCATCATCTTCAGTATTAATTTCGCGTATATTACGTCTAACATATACATATTTATTGGAAGAAGTATTATCAACTAACTCTGGCATAATTGTTGATTGTGATTCTTTCCACATAACTTTTTCCTCCTTTTATCATAATCCGAAATAATTTTTTTAAGCTTTTTTATTTTTACATATGGTTTTATATAATTTAAATACCAATTATGACTATCAGTATATTTCATCCATCCTATATAGGTCATCATTTGTCTAGCATCATATATAGTAATATTTTTTTTCTTTGAAATCTTTTTAGCCTTTCTCATAGCTTTTAAACATATCTTTTTTCTCATCGTGATTTTATTTCTATAAAATTTAAAACCCATAAAATCAAGGAAACGACCGGTTCGTGTTAAGGAAGCCATTGTTCAGATTGACATAGAACGGACCCGAATTAACACCATTGTTCGCGTTGCCACCAGTCGCCTCATAAATCCCTAACAAATATAAATGAATATATACCCAATGTATATAAACATGATTTAATTAATTATAATAATGTCCGAATAAAAAAAATGACATTATTAATTAAAGCGGTTGTAATATAAAATCAAGCTAAAAGAGGGGGAAGGTTTTCCCCCTCTTGACAGCTCACTTCGTTCGCTTGTCAATTCACCCTCTTCGAGCAAGTGGTTTGCAAGAAAGGAAAGCGGAAAAGGTCCCGTTCGCGTCAAGGAAGCCACCGCCCAGAGCGACACAGAACGGGCCCGAACCGACACCATAGCCCGCGAAGCCACCCATTAACAGATATCCTGTTCCTCTATAATCGTAGTCAGCATAAAATGTTGTAGATGAGCCTGTAGAATCAGTAGGCACAAACCCATAATCTGTAAATGTACAATATTTAATATGACCATTAGCAGACGGTTGATCTGTGTCAAGATCTATATATCCAGTACCATCGGAATTAAATCCTTCAGCAGTACTTCCATCAAT